>Ga0208828_1000806_pt1 | contig 13171 bp, 10 predicted proteins | sample Kivu_160m_FD_185487 | JGI IMG/M metagenome (GOLD analysis project Ga0208828, IMG submission 185487) | Freshwater microbial communities from Lake Kivu, Western Province, Rwanda to study Microbial Dark Matter (Phase II) - Kivu_160m (SPAdes)... | ecosystem: Environmental > Aquatic > Freshwater >... | reverse complement strand
CCAGCGGGGACGAAGCCCAGGGCGCGCCGTTGATATCGGCCCATTGGGCGGGGCTGCTGCGGTTGCCCGAGCCAGTGCCGGCGAAAGCGAGGGAGCCGTCACTCGTCCAGGCGACCTGCGCATTGCCGAAGCCGGTGTTGTAACCTCCCGTGGGCGGCTTGAGCGGCTTGACCCAGGTGCTGCATTGTGCCAGCGGGTCGGCCGTGAACCAGACACGTGCGTCCCCCGTGATACCGCTGGATTCAACCAATCCTGCCAGCAGCTTGCCCGATGCGGTCGAGCCGCTGTAGGCGATGGAGCTGACGCGCGGCTTCCCTGCCGGAAGATTGAGACGGGTGACGATAGTATCGTTGATACGATAGACGTCGTCCAGCGGCCGCGACGTGCCGGCGGCGACGCCGTTGGAATCGCAGGCGGCGAATATGATGCGTTTATCGCCGGAGCCGCCGTTGAAATCGTCCGGCAGGGCCAGATTGGCCGTGATAATCCTGTCCTTACCGCTCAACGAGGCCCCGGCCTGGTCTGATGTGCACAACTCGACGGGATAGCCCTGCGCCGTGTTCCAGAAGCATGCGTTGGCGCCCGTATCCCGCAGGCCCAGGTTAATATAGGTGCGCTGCGTGGTACAGGCGGTGACGACCAGCGTAGCGTCCGTGCCATAGGAGGGCGACGGCTGCAGGGCGAGTATATCGCCGCCCGCGAAGCCCTGGGCCTGCCAGCCCGCCAGGCCGGGGCAGCGCAGCACGTAAATCTCACCCTGTGCGACGACGCCTGCCGGGGTGCGGCTTGCTACGATGATATCGTGAACCCGTGTCTCACGGTAATTGTAAGAATGCGTGATTGCGATGCTGCCGATCTGCTCATCCGGGCCGTAGAGAAAGGGGACAGCCCCGCTGTAGTTCCATATGGTGCCGCCGTCCTCGCTGTAATAGACCTCTCTGCGGCGGTCGCCCGCCGCATTCATGCAGACGGCAGCCACAAGGTCGCTATTATCGGGAGCAACTGCCAGTGCCGCCACCGGGAAAACCGGCGCAGGCGGACTGGATGTCCTGGCCAGCCATTGCGTGGGACGCTGGCTCCAGGATATGCCGCCGTCTCCGCTGCGCCAGACGCCCGCATTGGTAACCAGACCCGAGCTGGAGTTGGGTATATCCAGCATATAAATGGTCACGCCGCCGGGCGAGACGACCAGCGAATTTATCTCGCTGCGGTATCGTATATCGTTGCGCTGGGGATAGCCGCCGGGCGTATCGATGGTTCCCCACTTGAGGACGCAGGAGGACGGCGTGGCCGCTTGAATCAGGAGAGTTTGAGAGAGTGGTGTTATCAGCGCTAAGGCTGCAGCGAGGATGATAACGCGGAGGCAGTGCCCCGGACTTACTTTCCCCGGATGAGGGCCGGTTCTATCCACGCCTCACTTCCCTGCCTCCATAGTCCATCGGACTCGACTCTGAAAGTAAATTCGATTTTCAGGCCGTGCGGCATGCCCGGATCGGCCATTATATTAGCTATCGTATTCATAGCCCGAAATCGTGATCGAGGCAATTATTTGACCGGTCGCTCTCCGCGCAGGATTCGTCGCTGTTTACGCATATACGTATATTGACCGCGTCCATGCCCTCACTATAGCCGCCCTGGCCGGTGATATAGTTGAAGCGGGGAGAGAAATGGTACTGCTGAAAAGCCTCCACACGCTCTTCACCGGCCGCCAGCGGCGCCATGTAATCCTGCGATACCTCCGTTCCGTTTTTATAGAGCCGGGATACGGTCGGACAGGAGGCCAGATTGCCCGTGTTTTTCACGCGATAGGCCAGGACATTGCCGCTGGTCCATAGCTCCATAACCTGCAGGTCCGGCTTCTCCTTGATCGCAGGCGCAACATTTACATTTAACCTGCTGGAGCTGACGCCGCCGCGGTTCATGGCGTACAACGTGTAGGCGGTATCCTCGGCTGGAGTGGCGGACACGCTGCCCTCCGCATCCACGGCCCCGGGCACAGGCCGGATATCGATCCTGGACGCATTTGATACCTTCCAGGCAAGCTGTACGGGCTGGCCGGCTGTTATTCTGGACGGGACGGCTGTGAACGAGGCTATTTGAGGCTGCCGCAGCGAGGTGTCGCGCAGGATGGAGAAGGCGGCGCTGGCGCCGGGCCGGCCGTCAATAAATAGATCCGCCCGGTACTCGCCGCCGATAAAGCCTCCCGCGGGCGCCGGCAGTGTGAATCCCGCATAGCAGTCCGTGCCGCAGACAGTATGATCCTGCAATATAAGCGGCCCGGACTCTTTGGACATCTGACCCTTGATGTAGACCCAGTCCACCGTAACGGAAGTATTTTCACTCACACTTGTGACCTTTACCGAGCAGCAGACCTGCGGGCTGTCCACGTAGAATTCGTTCCTGTTGTCGAGCGGGCGGTAATCGGGTGCGAGGCTGGCGCATAGTGTGAGCTCAGAGATCGATGAAGAAGGGGTGGAAGTACCCGCGCAGGACAAGCCCAGCAGGACCAGGGCGGCGATTGGTAACAGGGTAAAGGATGATTTTATACGAAGCATCGTAAGATTATATCACATAGTACATATCATAGTTGTGAACTGTCAATATCTCAGCTTCATTATCGGTTAAAGCGCCCAAAGTATCTCCTGGTCATATAGACGATCCAGGTCCAGTGTGTGATTATATGTGTGCTGAAGAAAACCAGCAACCCGACGGCCAGCCACTGGTGGATCTGTATCCAGGTGCGTCGGTCGAAGAGGACGGTTGTGCCCGCCGCCGTGCCTTCTGGAAGGGCGAACCACAGGATGAAACCCGACACAACCAGCAAGAGCAGTATAACTCCCTCGATAGCGTCGAGAATATAATGCATGGTGGCCTTGCGCATGTGTACCTCCGGGTATCAGAGCTTAAATTTATTATAGCTCGGACAACGACTGCCGATAATGCAATTGCCGCAGAGCGGGCGCTGCGCTTTGCAGGTCCTGCGTCCGTGCTCGATCAGCAACACGTGGCAGCGGTAGATGTCCGCCGGACGCACTAGGCGCTCCATCTCGATATGGGCGGCTTCGGCCGTGGTTTTAGGCGCCAGCAGGCCCAACCTTACGGCTACACGCAACACATGTGTATCGACGGGAAAGGCCGGCATGCCGAGCGAGAAGAGCAGGACGCAGCTGGCCGTCTTCATGCCCACGCCGGGCAGGCGCGTCAGCCAGGCCCGGGCCGCCCCGAGATCCATATCCTTGAGAAAGCGCAGGTCATAGCCTGACGCCTCCTTCTCAAGTTGCTGAAGCGCACCACGTATATATCCGGATTTCACCTCTGCCAGGCCCCCCATTTGAATGGTTACTGCAATGCGCGCAGCGGGCGCATGCGCCACTTTGTCCCAGCCGCCGAAGGCGGCGGTCAGCGATTTGAAAGCGCGCCGCGAATTTACGTCAGAGGTATTCTGCGACAGGATGGTCAGTATCAGTTCGTCCACCGGCTCCAGCCGGCGCTCGGGTGCGCGGTCTCCGTAGGCTGAGATGAGAAGCTTCAGTATTTTTTCGATTTTATCCATATCGTTTTTAACGTAGGGGAGGGTTTTTAAACCCGCCCGCAATTCCCCGGGCGCACCTGAAGGTGCGCCCCTACGATTTAATCTGTACCTGTGCACAGTCTCACGACTATGTCTCTGTAGATTTTTGTCCCTTTTTCCATGCTCTCGACGCCGATCTTCTCGTCGGTCCCGTGGATCGACTTTAAGTGCTCGCCGGGTATGACGGCCGGACAGAAGCCGTACGATATGATCCCCTTCTCCCTGAAGAAGCGCGAGTCGGTGGTGCCCAGCATCAGGTAGGGCGCTGCTATGGCGCCGGGATAGTGCTCCAGCAGCGCCGCTTCGATCGTTGTGTAATCCTGCGTGTCCATGGTCGAGGCATTGCCCTCACCCTTCATGATGAATTCGATCTGTATCTCATCGTCGGCAAGCTGTTTTTTTGTTAGGGCTACCCAATTATCAATATCCTGGCCGGGCAGCAGCCTTGTGTCGACCTCGGCCTCGGCATACGAGGGTATGACGTTGACCTTGTTGCCGCTATGCAGAGAGTTCAGGCTGACCGTATTCCTCAGCATTGCGTTGATCTGCGGAACGGACAGCAGGTCGTTCTCCTCCACGATCTTTAAAAGTGTCTCGTCGCTGCCGTCCTCAATATAGGGCTTGAGAAAATCCCAGGCCTGCGACATGCGCCGGAAATACTCCGCCACAATGGGCGTCACCCTGGGCTCGCTTTTGTGCTCGAGCAGCCGGTTGACCGCCTCGCTCAGCCGCTCCAGAGGATTGAGGCCGTGGGGCGTGGAGCCGTGGCCGGGCAAACCCCGCCTTTTAAGCCTCATCCAGCAGGGACCTTTCTCACCGGGGGAGATCATGGCCAGCAACCGGTCGGGTACAATGCCCTCCACCACGTAGCTGCCTTCGTTGAGCACCAGGGATGCGCCGAATTCCCGGGCATGCTCCCTCAGCAGGTATTCCACGCCGCAGTCGGCGCCGGACTCTTCGTCGGCTGTGGCCAGGAAGACAAGATCACGGCTGAGCGGCTGCTTACTACGTCTTATACCCAGAAAGGCCAGCAGCTGCATAATACCCAGGGACTTGGTATCGAGGGCGCCGCGGCCGCAGATATAACCGTCTATGATCTCGCCTCCGAAGGGATCGAAGCTCCATTCGTTTTTATCCGCCGCGATCACATCGGTATGGTGCAGAAGTATGAGGGGAGCTTTCTGTCCCGAACCCTTCAGCTCCGCCCGTATGGATACGCGGTGGGGACGCGGCTCATAGAGCCTGTAAGGTATTCCCTCAGCGGAGAAGATATCTGTTAGGAAATCTGCCGCGAGGTGTTCGTTTCCCGGTGGATTGGATGTGTCCAGCCTTAAATAGCGGCTGAGCAGTTCGGCTGCGTCTAAATTCATATTCTAAACTTCTCCGCGGTCTTTTCTTCCAGAGATTATACCCTATATGAAGCCGTTTCCGGTTGCCGTGCGCTCTTTGCGGTGCCGCTTAAAGCCCCGCCTCTATTATCGGCGGCTGATTAGTTGATGCTATAATAATTGGGCATTCTGCTTGGAGGTAATAATATGAGGCAATTTGCAGGCCAGGACGAGATCAAGGTTTTCTGCGGCAACGCCCACCCGGCGCTCGCCAGCTCGGTCTGCGATTACCTTGGCATACCGCTGGGCAAGATCGAGGTCTTCGAGTTCAGCAACGAGAACACATTCGTGCGGATCCTGGAGAACGTGCGCGAACGCGATGTGTTCATCATCCAGCCGATATGCTCACCGGTCAACAAGAACCTGGTGGAACTACTGATCATGATTGATGCTTTTAAGCGGGCCTCGGCCGATCGCATTACGGCCGTCGTGCCTTACTACGGTTACTCGCGCACGGATAAAAAGGACCAGCCGCGTGTCCCCATCACCGCGCGCCTGGTGGCGGACCTGCTCTGCACGGCCGGCGCCAACCGAATTCTTACGGTCGACCTGCATGCGGCGCAGATCCAGGGGTTTTTCAACATTCCTGTGGACGAACTGACCGCCCTTTTCCTGGTGAGCGATTACTGGAGGAGCAAGAAGCTCAAGGACGTCGTGGTGGTCGCCACCGATATCGGCATCAGCAAGCGGGCGCGCGACCTGGCGGAAAAGCTCAATGTCCCGCTGGCCATCATCGAGAAAAGGCGCATGGGCAACGACGATACGACCGAGACGCTGAACATCATAGGTGAGGTTGAAGGCAAGCGCGCCATTACAGTGGACGACGAGATCGATACGGCCGGGTCGCTGGTCAGCGCTGTGGACACACTGCTGAAGGCCGGCGCCAAAGAAGTTTACGCCTGCTGCACGCACCCGGTGTTCTCCGGGCCGGCCATTGAACGTATCTCCAACTCCAAGGTCAAGGAGGTCGTGGTGGCCGACACGATCCCTTTAAATGGAAAGAAGAAGATAAGCAAAATCACCGTGCTGCCGATTGCGCCCCTGCTGGGCGAGGCCATACACCGCATACACACGGGCATGTCCGTCGGCGCCATGTTTGAAGATTAGGAAGGATTATGCCGAGCTGGTTAGGCAAACTGTTCGATTCCAACGAAAGAGAAATAAGCCGCCTCAAACCCCTGGTAAAGCATATAAATGATCTGGAGCCGCAATTCCAGGGCCTTTCCGATGAAGAGCTGCGGGGAAAGACTGCCCGGTTCAAACAGAGGGTGGTGGACGGCGAGACCCTGGATGACCTGCTGCCCGAGGCCTTCGCTGCGGTGAGGGAGGCCTCTCGCCGCACCATCGGGTTAAGACATTTCGATGTTCAGCTAATGGGCGGCATCGTGCTGCATGAGGGCAAGATCGCCGAGATGAAGACCGGCGAGGGCAAGACGCTGGTGGCTACGCTGCCGCTTTATCTTAATGCGCTGGAGGGCAAGGGCTGCCACCTGGTAACCGTCAACGACTACCTGGCCCGCCGCGACGCATACTGGATGAGCCCTGTTTACAACGCCCTGGGAGTCACCGTCGCCAGCATCTACCCTGTGCAGAGCGCCAGCGAACAGCTGCCGGCGCTGATTTACGACCCGGAATATGTTAACGAGAAGGACAACCGCTGGCCGCATTTCCGTCCGGTAGCCCGCCGGGAAGCATACGCGGCCGGTATAACCTACGGCACCAATAACGAGTTCGGTTTCGATTATCTGCGCGATAATATGGTGCTGGATATGTCTCAGAAGGTGCAGCGGCCGCTGAACTATGCCATCGTGGACGAGGTGGACAACATACTCATCGACGAGGCACGCACACCGCTCATCATCAGCGGGCAGGCCGAGGAGGCTACACAGAAATACTATACCTTTGCACGGCTGGTGTCGCAGCTGACTCCCGAAGACTACAAGATCGAGGAACGGGAGCGGCAGGTCTACCTGTCGGAATCGGGCATCAACCGCATGGAGGGGATGCTGCGCCGCGAGGGATTGCTTAAGGCGCCCAGCCTCTACGATCCTTCCAATTATCACCTCAGCACTTTCATGGACAACGCCCTCAAGGCGCAGGTGCTGTTCAGGCGCGATAAAGATTATATGCTCAAGAACGGCGAAGTAATCATCGTGGATGAGTTCACCGGCCGGTTGATGTTCGGCCGCCGCTACTCGGAGGGGCTGCACCAGGCCATCGAGGCCAAGGAGAAGGTCAAGATACAGAAGGAGAGCATCACGCTGGCCACCATCACCTTCCAGAACTACTTCCGCCTTTACAGCAAGCTGGCCGGCATGACGGGCACCGCGGCCACCGAGGCCGAGGAGCTTTTCAAGATATATAAGCTCGACGTAGTGGTTATGCCCACCAACAGGCCTATGGTGCGGGTGGACCACCAGGACCTGATCTACAAGGACGAAGACTCCAAGTTCAAGGCTATCGCCAACGAAATAGAGAAGCTTAGCAAAGATGGTAAACCGGTACTGGTCGGCACCGTCTCCATCGAGAAATCCGAGCTTTTAGATGATCTGCTGATGCGCAGGGGCGTACGGCACGAGATACTCAACGCCAAGTACCACGAGCGCGAGGCCGAGATCATCAAGCAGGCCGGCAGAGTGGGCGCCGTGACTGTGGCAACCAATATGGCGGGGCGCGGCGTGGACATCATACTGGGAGGAAAGCCGCCTCAGCCGGAGGATTTTCAGGACGAGAAGGAGTACCAGCGGAAATATGATGAGTGGAAGCTGGGACACGAAAAGGTGCTGGAGCTCGGCGGGCTGCATGTCATCGGCACGGAGAGGCACGAGGCCCGGCGCATCGACAACCAGCTGCGCGGCCGCTCAGGACGCCAGGGCGACCCCGGGGGTTCGCAGTTCTTTGTCTCGCTCGAGGACGATATCGTCAAGCGCTTCGGCGGGGACCGCGTTAAAAGCGTGATGGAATGGGCCGGCATGGACGAGAATACGTCGATCGAGCACCCCATGATCAGCAAAGCCATCGAGAACTCGCAGGTCAAGGTTGAGGCCTTCCACTTCGATATCCGCAAGCATCTGGTCGATTACGACAACGTGGTAAACAGGCACAGGGAAGTCATCTACGGCGAGCGCGACAAGATACTGTCGGGGGCCGATCTCAAGGCCAATATCCTGGAGCTGGTCGAGAAGCAGATGCAGCAGATTGTGGAGGAGCATTGCCACGGATACGATGCGCCCGACGTGGAGGGCATACTGCAGGTTGTGAAGGAGATATTGCCGCTTCCGGAAAACAGCGCCGACATGCAGCTGGGTAAGCTGGGCAAGAAACAGCTTGCTGAGAGGCTGATCGACTATACCCGGCAGGTATATGAGCTGAGGGAGAAAGACCAGGGGCCCGAGCAGATGAGATTACTTGAGCGTCTGGTCATGCTTCGCGTCATCGACGACCACTGGAAGGAGCACCTGACCGCCATGGACCACCTGCGCCAGAGCGTGGGACTGCAGTCGGTCAGGCAGATCGACCCGCTGGTGGTATACAAGAAAGAGGGAGGGGCTTATTTCGACAGCCTGATGGCCGGCATACAGCACGATATCGTGCATACTATCTTCAAGGTCAGCATCGAAAAGAAGGAGCTGCCGGCCAGGCGGCCTTCCGCCGTCCCCGGCCAAAAGGTCGGCCGCAACGATCCCTGCCCCTGCGGCTCAGGCAAGAAATACAAGCACTGCCACGGAAAATAAACCCGTTCCGTCATTGCGAACGAAGTGAAGCAATCCTGAGTTTCGTATAACGCAAACAGCAGACTGCCGCGGCACAGTGTGCCTCGCAATGACCCAGCAGTTACGCTGCTTTCTCTTTCTTTGCCTCTTCTTCCTGCAAAATGCGGCGCATGATCTTGCCGACCATCGACTTGGGCAATTCGGTCCTGAACTCTACGTGCCTGGGCACTTTATAGGCGGTCAGCCGCTCTTTGCAGAATGCCTGTATCTCCTGCGGCGTGCATTGCTGGCCGGGTTTGAGGACGATCCAGGCTTTGACGGCCTCGCCCTGTACATCGTCCCTGACACCGGCTACGCTGACCTCCAGCACCGCCGGATGCTGCGTGATAACCTCTTCCACCTCGCCGGGGTACACCTGGTGGCCGCTGGGTTTGATCAGCTCTTTCTTGCGGGAGGTGATAAAGAGATACCCGTCCTCGTCCAGATGGCCGATATCCCCGGTAAATTGCCAATCGCCGCGGAACATCTCGGCAGTGGCTTCCGGCCGGTTCCAGTAACCCTGCATCAGGTGTGGGGCCTTTACGATGACCTCGCCATCCTCACCCGTCTTTAGTTCCTGCGTGCCCGTATCGATATCGACGATCTTCATCTCCACGTCCGGCGTGGGCATGCCCACCGAGCCCTCCTTCCATTTTCCCACGACGGGACCCATGACAAGAATACCGGATTCGGTCAGCCCGTAGGCCTCCACGATCCTGCCGCCGGTAAGGGCCTCCCATCGTTTCTTTGTGTCCACCAGCAGAGGCGCCGCCGCGGTGATGCACATCTTGAGATTGCTGAAATCTATTTTGCCCGATTTTACATCGGGATGGTTCATGAGGGCGATAAAAAGCGTGGCGACTCCCGGGAAGAAGGTCGGCCTGGTCTTTTTAAAGGTTGTCAGCAGGTCCTTGATGTCGCGCGGATTGGGTATCAAGATAATGGGTACCGGCGGATTCACGATGGTCGAGATGAGTATCCAGTTGCCGGCGCCGTGGAAGATGGGCATCAATAAAACAGCCTTATCGACCCAGCCCTTCATGATGGGTGAGCACCAGGCGCGTATCTGCATGGCGTTCATAACGACGCCGCCGTGCGAATGCATCACACCTTTGGGAGCGCCGGTCGTTCCGCCGCTGAAAAGTATCAGGGCGGTATCAGTCGGCTTGACTTTGACGTCCGGCAGCGGCGACCCGGCGTATTTACGCATGATCTGCTGCAGCCAGAGGTCACCAGGTTGTAACTCGATCCTGTGCCCCCCCTTCTTCTCCATCAGCAGGGTGAACATAGCCTGCATGAAGGGGCTCAGGTATTCCTTGATGGAAGTAGCGATAACCGTTTTCACGTTTGTTTTCGATTGGACTTTCTTAACCTGGTTGTAGAAAGTAGTCAGCACGATCACGGTCTCGGCGCCGCTGTCCTTGAGAGCGTGTAACAGTTCGTCTTCCGAAAACAGCGGATTGACCTGAGTCGTAATGCCGCCCGCCTTCCATACAGCGAACTGGCCGATGACTATCTGGGGACAATTGGGCATAATCAGCGCCACACGGTCGCCCTTCTTGACGCCGATGCCGGCCAGCGCCTTTGCCAGTGTATCCACATACTCCGCAAACTGCCGGTAGGATATGGTATTGCCTTTGAACCAGATCATCATGTGGTCCGGGTTCTGCCTGGCGTTCTCCTTGATGACTTCGAGCAATGTGATATCGGGGTAGGGTTGCAGGCTGTGTGCTACACCTTCATCGTAATTTTTTAACCAGGGATAATCGGCCACTGCTTACCTCCTCGTCATATTATTGCCGCTTGGGATTGAATCAGGCATGGATTATACCATGAATACGGGATACACGTGGTAAAATAATCGTTGTGAAAAACACTGAAATAGCCACGGTTTTCGATAATATAGCCGACCTGCTGGAGCTCAAGGGCGAAAACAGGTTTAAAATACGCGCCTATGCGCGCGCCGCCGAGACCATCAGGCACCTGCCCGAGGAAATGGAATTGTTGCACGAGGAGGGCAAGGATTTCCGCGATATCGCCGGCATCGGCGACGCCATCGCAGCCAAGTCGGTGGAGCTTATCACCACAGGCCGGCTGAGGTTTTTCGAGGAGTTGAAGGCCAGCCTGCCCGGGGGCATCATCAACCTGATGGACATACCCGGCATCGGTCCCAAGACCGCGTACAAGCTGGCCACCGAACTGGGTGTGGGAACCGTCGACCAGCTCGAGGCGGCCATCAGGGACGGCAGGGTGGCCGCGCTGGAAAGGATGGGAGATAAGACCGCCGCCAATATACTGCGCGCCATCGAAGCCTTCAGGCGCAAGGACAGGCGCATCCCCCTGGGAGAAGCCCTGCCGGTGATCGAGGAGGTATTAGGCGCATTGCAGGCCGTGCCGGGCGTGCTCAACCTCACGCCTGCCGGCAGCCTGCGCAGGTTTAAGGAAACCGTGGGCGACATCGATCTGATGGGTACCGCCGATGATCCCGAGGCGGTTATCAGCGCTTTTGTAGCTTTGCCGCAGGTGAGGGAAGTGCTGGCGCAGGGACCCACCAAGGCCAGCGTGATCCTGCCGGGCGGGCTGCAGGCCGACCTGCGCATGGTTGAGCACGCAGATTTCGGATCGCTGCTGCAGCATTTCACCGGCAGCAAGCAGCATAATGTCACGCTGCGCACCTGGGCGCAAAAGAAGGGATTCAGCCTCAGCGAGTACGGCATTACGGATGTTAAGACCGGAAGAGTGGAGAGGTTTGTACGAGAAGATTCTTTCTACGCTTACCTCGGCCTGCAGTATATACCTCCCGAGATCAGGGAGGATATGGGCGAGATCGACCTTGCCGAGAGAAACGCAATTCCCGACCTGATCGAGCAAAAACATATAAAGGGAGACATGCATACACATACTATCGGCAGCGACGGTATTGACACCATCGAGGCTATGGCGGCCGCGGCCAAAGAGCTGGGTTACCGGTATCTGGCCATCACCGATCACTCCAGCGGGCGCAATATCGGCAGCGATAGGAAGCTGGACCGCGTCGCAAGGCAAACAGCGGAGATAAAAAGGCTTAATGCCTCAGCCGCCGGGCCGTACCTGCTCAACGGCGTCGAGGTGGATATTAAGGCGGACGGCAGCCTGGACCTTCCCGACGACGTTCTGGCCGAGATGGATATCGTAATAGCATCGGTGCATTCGTCCTTCATGCAGGCCAGGGATGTGATGACACGTCGTATAATAGGAGCGATCGAGAATCCTCATGTAGATATGATAGCCCATCCCACCTGCCGCAAGATCGGCGAGCGTGAGCCGGTAGATGTCGATTTGGAGGCCGTCTATAACGCCGCCGCAAAGCACGGTAAAGCTCTGGAGATAAATGCCATCCCCGACCGGCTGGATCTTAAGGATATTCACGCCTACCGCGCGCGCGAGTTGGGTGTGACCCTGGCCATCGGCACAGACGCCCATGCCGTGTACCATCTCGGTTTCATGAAGTTCGGCATCGGCGTGGCCCGCCGGGCATGGTGCCGTCCCGGCGATATTTTAAATACCAGGCCCTTAAACGAGGTGCTGGCTTTCCTGCACAGGAGCCATGCATGACAAAGGTAAAATGCGGTGAAGTAATGCATCAGGATAATGACAAGGCCAGGAATGCTGCGGCCCTGGCGGGCGATGCGCGCGCCATACAACATCTCAGGGACCAGATTAAGGCCGGCAGGAACTGGTATACCGTGCTGCTCGAGGCCATTGCCATGTGGCGCAGCACGGAGGAAGAATACAAGGGGGAGCATTACCTTTACCTGGTGGGAGGAGAGGCATTCGACTGGCTGCGCCTGGCCGAGCGGCTTTGTGACGAGATTAGCAGTTCGATACCCGAAGATGAGTTGAACGATCTGCTCTTCTTCGACCGTCCCCCGGTTAGGATGAGCGATCAGGAATTCAAGATGGCGCTGGGGCCGGCCAAATATCGCGCTTATTTAAATTACCTTTACGGCGTTCTGATTGAGCAGGCTTTGCTGCTGGCAACCATCTACGAGGTCAGGAAGGCCAGTATCGTACCTCTCGGTCCCGAAGAAGAGGCCGCCAGGGCATATAAAAGAATCTACAGGGCTGAACTGAATGACCTGTTGAACAGGTTCCAGAAAGAGAAGAAATATCCGCACCGCAAATCTCTCACGCTGACCGAGCTTAAGGAGTTCACCTACTGGCTCTTCCGCTACAGGGTAAAGACAAGCGAGAAATCGAGGGTGGCCAGCGACACCAAGAAGGCGCTGCTGCTGATGTACCGCAAGATGTCCAACCGCAAGCTTTAGTCGAGCTGCTCAAGCTCGGCCTTCATGCGCGCAAGTTTGTCCGTGTACTCCTTTAGACGCGCTCTCTCTTTCTCTATCACCGCTGCCGGAGCTTTGGAGGTGAACTGGGCGTCCTCCAGCCTCTGCGTGAGGCGCGCTATCTCGCGCTCCAGC
>Ga0208828_1000804_pt1 | contig 13202 bp, 9 predicted proteins | sample Kivu_160m_FD_185487 | JGI IMG/M metagenome (GOLD analysis project Ga0208828, IMG submission 185487) | Freshwater microbial communities from Lake Kivu, Western Province, Rwanda to study Microbial Dark Matter (Phase II) - Kivu_160m (SPAdes)... | ecosystem: Environmental > Aquatic > Freshwater >... | reverse complement strand
GGCATATTTCTGACTACGGATCAGAAGGTTGGGGGTTCGAGTCCCTTCAGGTTCACGGAGTTGGGTTTGGGTGTGAGTGTGAGGTATCGAAGGGGATTTACTCCTGATCAAGAAAATCGAAAAAAACAGAATGTGTCCGGTAACTGCGTAGCAGCAGTTTGGCTGTTTATTAAAACCTGTCTGCCTGAATAACGAATTGATAGGTGCATAAGAATTCGTATTTTTGAAATATGAAGGACACAAAACGAATATTGCATCGTATCAAATTAAATATCAATCAGAGCGACCCATCGGCAAAGGTTTACCTGTATGGTTCCCGGGCCCGTGGAGATGCGCATCCTGACTCCGATTGGGACCTCCTGATTTTGATTGGGAAGGAAAAAGTGTCTGATGAAGATGAAAAAAAAATTACCTCGCCTTTATATGACCTGGAGATTGAGACGGGGCAGGTATTTAGCCCGATGGTTTACTCAGAGAAGGAGTGGTTCTCAAAATACAGTGTAACCTCGTTTTATTCTCTTGTGATGCAGGAGGGGAAACTCCTATGAGCGATAAAAGCACGGCTGCCTATGTTGAATTCCGGATTAACAGGGCTCACGAGACAATTGCTGAAATTAAGGTCCTCGTGGAAAACAAATATTGGAATACAACAATCAACCGTATGTATTATGCGTGCTATTATGCAGTAGGGGCATGATTGGTCAAGAACGGTATTACAACCTCAAGCCATTCAGGTTCCAGACAGAAGTTCGGACAATTCTTCGTACAAACCGGATTGGTCAGTATAGATTTAGCGAAACATTATGCCGAATTGTTTGAGAAAAGGCAAAAGGGCATTTACAATGATTTCTTCGATTTTGATGAAGATACTGTTCTGAGGCTGATCGAACCTACCAAGGAATTCATAAACCGGATAGATGAGCTACTGAAGGGATGACAAGGTATCTGGTTACTTCATATTCACGAAGCTGGATTTGGGTGCCGTTGTGAGGTGCGGGTAAATAAAGGCACAATAAGTTTGGGCGTGAGAACCGACCGGTTGGTGTCAGTGTTTTACCGGATCGAAAAAGATAGCTGAAAAACCCACATCGGGCGATTTTGTATATCGCCGGGTCCAGATATTGGTCAAGCGGCATTGGAGCTTTCCTTTCATTTTGTAGGTAAGGTAAACTCCCTGGGCATAATCGGTAAGATTATAGGAGTGCAAAACCTTCCGTGAATTTACATCGATGATATCCACAACGCTCCAGCGACCTTTCCTGTCCCAGTCAAGGAGGTACAGAGCGACCTCATGTTCCTTTTCATCTTCAAAATTGAATTCGATGATTTCATGCAACGGGTGCGACCTGGCCGCTGCAATATTGTCTTTTCCAAAAGGATTTTGGACCGCCTGGATATCCTGAGTTTCATTCTCCCAGTATTGCGTGTCGCCACTAATGAAAGTAATTTTCGTCCCGTCAGGAATGCTCTCGCCGGCACCGGGAATAGAGTACCCGTCGGAACCGTATTTTTTTTGCCACAAGCCTTTGGTCTGTTCATCGATCCCGCAAAAAACCACTTCGCCCGAAGGATCCCTTTTTATCTCCCGTTCAGGATCGGTTCCGGACGGAACAACAGCCATGCCTTCGTCGGGAGCCAGCCCAAACCGTAAATATCCACCGGGTAGTACTTTAACATCCAGACTTTTAGCCGAGAGCCCGGTCGTTGTTATCGCATACAGGTCAACTTTCCCCACCTGATCCCAGGTATCCGGGAGTTTCCAGGTTCGGGATTGATATCCGGTCACGCTGTAAGCCACTATCTCAAGGTGGTTTTTCCACAAAGCCGGGATAAATACCTCGTTGCCTTCCAGCAAAAATTCGCCGTTTTGCCTGATTTCCATTTTTCCCGGGTAAGTAACCATCACATTATCCGAGAACCAGGCGGTGTCACCGTTGAAATCATCCCGGAGCAGCCGGTTTAAATAATACCAGGGTAAAGTCCGGGTAGCAAAGGTTTTAAGTCCTCCCGGCAGGGTAACCGGATTTTCGTTAATCTCGGATTCGAGGGTGGCGCTGAATCCGAAAAATTTGCCGGGTTCCGACAAATCCTCGCTACCCCAGAAAAAGGCATCACCACCGGTTATAAAATAGGATGGGACCTTCATGGGTTCATACGGGTTTCTCTCATTCCATCCCAGGTGCCAGATCATGGGGTGATACAGCACAAAATCTTCATTTTGGGGACGGCCGAGGTCAAATTCGGTCGTCAGGTCAACATTATATTTCTTCCTGACATAAACGGTCATCTCCCGCATGGCACGGACATCCTCGCAGTTATTGACCTGGTAATACGGGTCGTCGGTATTATACCAGGCATCGGGGTGCAGGGAGCCGCTTTTTTTCAATTCAGGGATCATTTCAAACAAAGGGTCGATCTGTTCAATCCGGAAGGTCCCCTGGTACCAGTTCCGGAAATTACTGGCACGGTAAGCCATGTGATCGTTCCAGACATAGCCCTGTCTGTGACGGCCATCGGTTTCCCTGACCAGGATATCCCGGTCCTGGTATTCCGGGCCCAGGGGGTTGTCATCGAGATAGCAGTCTGAGAAGTTCACATGAAGTGAAACCTTAGTATGGTATTTTTCCGCCTCACGCATCAGCCGGCGAAGGCTGGCAAGTGACGTGGTATCATTTCCGCATTTCAGTACCGGGTTTACCGACAGCAATGAAGGATAGCCGGTGTCGTGTCCGGCATACTGCCAGCCGACCAGGTAAACGATTTTCGGTATGCCCCGCGTAAGATGGTCAATTCGCCGGATGACCTGTAATACCTCATCAGCATTCAATTTGGGCGTTTCGCTTGTTTTTCCGTAATCCACGCCGATTTTATACGTCAGGGTTTGATCGTAATCGTTGACAAAAGGATAGAGCATGTCACCGTAACCGCCTTTGGCTTCCGGTTGCTGTGCGACAAGCCTTGGTGACAGAATACCGCTCAAAAGAAGAACAGTGAGCAGCAGGTTAACCGGATTTATGATCTTCACCTTGAAACAAATCTTTAAGATTTTCTTATTGGACCTTGTCAAAAAAAACAGCTGAAAAACCTGCATCAACCGATTGTGTATAACGGTCGGAATAAACATTGGTGATCCGGAACTGGATTTTCCCGCTGCATTTGTAAGTCAGGTAAACACCGCTTCCAAAATTCGTAACGTTTTGTGTGTCAAGTCTTTTACGTGTATTGGCATCAATGGCATCAACCACTGTCCACCGGCCGCTCCGTTCCCAGTCGAGGAGGTAAAAGGAGACCAGGTGGGTATTATGATCCTTGCAATCGACCTCGATAATTTCATGTAAACCGGCATACTTCTGTGAGGCTATTCGTAAATCGCCGGAAGGTTTCTCGAGGGCTTCAATGTCTTTACTCGCGTTTGTCCAGATCCGGTCGGCTCCGTTGATCATTTTGACTGATGCATATTCCGGCAGTTTTTCTCCGGCTCCTATAATCAACCAGCCTTCATTTCCATATTTCCATTTCCAGTTACCCTGTGTCGTATCGTCGAAACCCGTGAATTCGATTCCTCCGGAAGGCGTTGACGGATTTTTTTCATCCGGATCGGTGCCGGCCGGGACAATAAAAACCAGTTCATCAGGATTCAGAGACAACTCGATGGTTTGGTCATCCAAACGGACATTTTTTTGTTTCAGCTGCTGGCCTTCAAGGCTGATCTTATAAATATCTGCCCTGCGGATATCTTTCCAGTTGTCGGGCAGCCGCCAAATGCGCGATTTGTACCCCGCTTCGCTGTAAGCGATTATCTCGCTGTGCGTTTGCCATAGAGCTGGAATAAAGACATCATTGCCATCCTGGATATGGAAATCGCCTGATTTTACGACCTGTTTTCCTTCGTAAGTTGAGGCGATGTCATCGGTAAAACGGGCAATATTCCCGTCAAAAGAAATCCGGAGCTTACGGTTCAGGAAATACCACGGAAGCGTGCGGGTGGCAAACTCTCTGGCCACACCGGCGAGAGTGACCGGATCGGCGGTGATCTTGCTCTCGTAATCACCTATTTCCCCGAAAAATTTTGATTGCACCGTTTCCGATCCGCTGCTCCAGGTTTTTGCATTGGCTCCGGTCTGAAAGTAGGAAGCGATCCGCATCGGATCGGGCGGTGTGCGTTCATCCCACTGACCGTGCCAAAGCAAGGGGTGAAATAAAACAAAATCCACTCCCTCGGGCCGCCGCCGGTCAAATTCGGTCGTCAGGTCCACATTATATTTTTGGCGCATCCAGACGGTCATTTCACGCATGACCGAGCAATCCTCCTCGTCCGAGATCCCGTAATAAGGATCGGAAGTATTGTACCAGGCATCAGGGTGGAGCGACCCGGTTTCCAGCAATTCAGGAATCAGCTCAATCAAAGGTTTGATCTGGTCATTCTGAAAAGTTCCCTGGTGCCAGTTACGGTAGTTGCTCGCGCGGTAAGCCATATGATCGCACCAGACGTAACCTTCGTGATACTCTCCGTTGCTCCACCTGACAATGATATCGCGGCTTTTATATTTCGGCCCAAGCGGGTTATCATCCAGATAAACATCCGAAAAATTCACATGCAATGATACCAAAGTATTGTATTTCGGGCCCTGCCGGATCAGCCACCTGAGACTTTCCACGGCGGAGGTGTCGCCCGGATTTTTTAAGGCATCATTCACCCGGTTAAAAGAAGGATATCCCGTATCATGTCCCCGATATTGCCAGCCGACCAGATAAACCATTTTGGGTATGCCCCTGGAAATGTTATCGATCTTCCGGATTATTTCCAGAACCTGGGCAGCATTGAGCTCAATCGACCTGCTGGCCGGGCAATAATCCACGCCGATTTTGTAAACAAGCATCTGGTCGTACTCGTGCCTGTATGGATAAAGCATGTCGCCATATCCGCCTTCGTCAGCACCCTGTTGTGCGAACAGCCCAACGGGCATCATCAATATCAAAATGATCCCAGGGATTTTAAACATCATGACAGGTTAGAATAACGGATGATTACTCATGTTTGATACAGCGGATGGAAAAGCCATAAAACTTCGGAAAGTAACCTCTGAGAACTTTATCGTAAGTGTCGAGCAAGCTGCGTTCCCAGCCTTCCGACGTGTTTTTCTCCGTATGTGTCCACCAGCCAGAGTGGTTGCCGATCGTCATGAAGTTTTTTCCATCGCGGTTTCCAGCGGGAAAACCATTAAAGCCGCTGCTATTGTTGCTTGCCTGGTCATTGCCAACTGCACTTTCATATGAATTTGGTGTCCAGCCTGATGTTGATGCCAGGGACTTGGCAATACCTTCTCCGCTGCCCCCATAACCAAAACCATTGGTAATAAGGTACTGTTCTAATGCAGTCCATTCGGCAAAGGTTGGCACATCCCATCCGGTCGGACATATATTACGCTCATCCATGACAGCATACCAGGTATATAATCTTCCATAATACTCCGCATTGCTTTCATCGCCATCGTATGCCCATTGATATACTGGTGAATTTTCATCACTTATATCCAACGTTGCGGGATTGGTTGTACCTATCAGATCGCCGTTTCGAAACCTGGTGGTTTTCAGGTTTTCCGACATCCATTCCTGTGTGCCGATCTTAACAATAGTATATTCGTTGCCATCAACATCATGAATGGTGAATGGCTTGGTTTTACAAGAAATGGTATCGCCGTAGGCAATCCCTATACTATTGATCGCGTATGCCCTGACAAAAAACCTGGTATCGGGCGTCAGTTGTGTAAGGATGCTTGTAAATGAGCCTGTGCCAGGACCTTCAGTTGTCTTACTGTCGGCTGTTGTCGGATTTACCGACGTAGCCCAACAGAATCCTTTTGAGGTTACCTCTGCACCTCCGTCATCCGTCACATTGCCTTCAGCGGTCACAGTGGTCGGTGTAATCTCTGTTATTTTGACTGTTATTACGGCAGGCAGAGTCACCGTTTCCTCTTTTTTGCACGAGTGAGAAAATGTGATAAGAACCAGTAATCCTGAACCAAGGATTTTCGCTGAATTATTCATGTATTGCACTGTTTAGGTCTGCAAGGATTTCCCTTGTTTCTGAAATGTTTGACTTCCATGTGATAATACCGGGGCTCATCTATTATCAGTGAGATGGAAAATCCTTTCCACCTACCTCAAATATAATGAATTAACAACGGATTTATGCTACCAGCTGATCCGGCTCAGGTTTGCGGTCGGGGCCAGCGGCAGAAAAATTGATCCCGATCAAAACTCAGTTATCTTTGAGATATCGATCTGGTGCGTGCCATGACAAAACGGTTTCTGATCCTTTTAATACTTGTGCTTTCAAACCCGGTTGCCCGGGCGGACGGCAACCGGAACAATTTCGGTCACATCGACTACAGGAACGGCCTGTCGCACAATCATGTGCTCTGTTTCGCGGAAGATGACAACGGGTTTATGTGGATTGGCACACGGTCGGGGCTGAACCGGTTTGACGGGTATAATTTCAAGATATTCAGGCACGATCAGCACGATCCCAATTCCCTCCCCGACAATATGGTCCAGAGGATGGTCAAGGACCAACTGGGCAGGATTTGGATCAACACATCAGGAGGAATGACGATTTTCAATCCCAACACGGAAGAGTTCACCCGGGATTTCACCCTGTCGTTCGATGAAGGCAATTTTAACCTTTTCAATCTTGACATGGTCATCCCGGTGAAAGACAGTCTTTTGTTCCTGAGGGCTCCCGGCACCGGCCTGATCAAGTTTAATATTTATACCAATAAAAGCTGGCTCCTGCGTCCGCTGGCAGGGAATCCGGAAACCCTTTCTTCCGCCAACATTTCCTTTTTTGCCGTATCCGGAGAAACTTTATATATCATTCACCGGAACGGCACCATCGACATGATGAACATCAGGAACGACCGTGTATTTAGAAGGATCGAGTCGATCAGGCAGGCCGTCAACAAGGAGTGCGACTTTGAACTCTACCTGGATCATCGGCAAGACCAGTGGATTTATGCCAACGGCGAGGCACTCGGCATCTACCGGATCGACACATTAAACCGGTTGCAGCATTATTACACGGAATCCTGGCTGTCCCTGAACTCCAATATCGTCACCGGGATCATCCAGGATGAACAAAATAACTATTGGATCGGCACGGATCACGGCGGCGGCCGAAGCCTGTCCCCCTGGCTGGCACTTGCCCACGGACGTTGAATGGAGAGTCCTCGAAGAGTTTCTCGGGATGAGCAAGGATGAATCCGGTTACCGCGACTGGCGCCAGACCGGCCAGGTAGGAAACCAGACCAAATCCAGGACCGGATGGAAAAACGGAAACGGTGAGAATCAGTCGGGTTTGTCACTCCTACCCGGTGGATGCAGGGGTTACGAGGGTTTTCAAAGTGAGGGATTCTGCGGCTACTATTGGACAAGCTCACCCTGCGGAGGTGACAATGGCTGGCGGCGGGGATTTTGCGGGGACGACAACGGCTCCAGCCGCCAGGACGAACGTCGCTATTTTGGCTGCTCAATCCGCTGCATCAAGGATAAATAACTTTTAACGCATTACCGATATTCATGTTTTAACAGATCCCTTCCATGAAAAAGACTTTGTTCTGCCTGCTTGCTACTTGCCTCTTGCTCTGTTTGAATTCCTGCCAGGACCGGGATGACTCAGTCCTGGGTGGGGCTCTCCTCTCTGACCTGATCCGTCCGATCGAAGGCCGGAGCATGCGGTCAACCTCAACAAAGACAGATGATAACGGTAATCCCATTTCCCACAATGCTGACAATTCAAGGGTGAAACCGGGAGAAACCAAAGTCGTTCTTGATGCCAAAGGTCCGGGTGTGGTGACGCACATGTGGTTCACTTTCCTGGGGCCGGCGCGCCATCCCTGGGCAACGAACGGTTCGGCAACCCACCAGGAGATGCTTATCCGGATTTATTACGACGGGCGTGAAGAACCCGGTGTAGAATCTCCGTTCGGGGATTTCTTCGCCAACTGTTTCGGAAAAAGAAGCGAGGTGATCAGCTTGCCGGTCATCGTTGAAGATGCGGATTCATACAACTGCTTCTGGCCGATGCCGTTCAGGAAGTCAATCCGCATAGAAGTGATCAACCAGAGCAAAGATAAGAATATCAGTCTGTTATATTACAATATTGATTGGATCAAGAAGAATGACCTGCCCAGGGAAACTCCCTATTTCTATGCACGTTACCGTCAGGAATATCCTACCCGCACAGGTGGTGATTACGTGATCCTTGAAACCGAGGGAAAAGGACATTACGTAGGGACCGTGATGGCTGTCAGAACGCGCAGTCCTGCCTGGTTTGGCGAAGGAGACGAAAAGATATATATCGACGGCGAAAAACAGGCTTCCATCTGGGGTACCGGCACCGAGGACTATTTCCTGTCGGCCTGGGGGCTCCAAAGCGGGATCAACACTCCCTATTTCGGAACGGTATTTTTCGACCAGTGGGGAATCGTTGGCGGCCATACATCGGCATTCCGCTGGCACCTGGCTGACCCGGTGGTTTTTGAAAAAAGCATCCGGGTCACCATCGAGCATTACGGCTGGATCTCGCCGGATGAGAACCGGGAGCGTCGCGGCCACAGCTGGAATGAGAGGGAGGATGATTTCGCTTCCGTTGCCTACTGGTACCAGACAGGCATCCCCACATTCAGGCCCGCAGCGACCACCGCAGAGGAAAGGAAACTGCCCAACCTGGATGTGATCTTTCCCGCACGGGATATTATCGTCAAGGGATTGTGCAAAAACGGGCAGGCTGAAATTCAGGCTGATCCCTTCCACGTCGCCAAAGGCATAGGTAGCCTGGGTGAACTTGATGGGAGCCAGGTATTGGAATGCCGATATGGCCTGATTTCCATTCTGGCCCCAGCTGGCCCTCACCTTCAGGAAATCAATCCATCCGAGCCGGCTCATGAAGTCGGCGTTGGTCATGACCCAGCCGGCCGAAACCGACGGGAAATAGCCCCAGCGGTTGCCTTTGGCGAATTTGGACGAGCCGTCAGCACGCAACGTGGCGTTTAACAGCCAGGTCTCATTGTAATTATATTGCGCCCTTCCGAAATAGGAAAGCAGCCGGTCTTCCTCATTGGGGCCTCCCTGGATGGACAACTTGGCCCATTCCTGATTGGTTGCATTATCGAGCCAGGCATGATCCAGATCCTCAAAAGCCAGTTCTGAATTCTGGCTGTACATCCAGGAACCGTTGTACTTCCTGGCCGACATCCCCAGCATGCCTTCCAGTGTGTGGAGTCCGGTTGAATAGGTATAGCTGACCAGGTTGTCTAAGTTCAGAGCCAGTCCCTTCGACATATTCTGAGAAGCTTTCGTATAGGTCGCAAACGAATAAACGGATAATTGATAAATCGGGGTAAATGAACGGGATTCACTCGTGTAATAGTCAATCCCCAGAGTGGATCTGAATTTCAGGTTCTTGACAGGCTCAATTTCAGCAAAGACATCACCCACGATTTTTTGCTCGTTATTCTTATCCTGGTTTGAATAAATCATCCCGGCATAAGGGCTCGATTCGGTGTTGTTCCAATAGGGTTTCCCGTTCTGATCCAAAATTTCCTTGGATGCAGCATTAAAGAATTCCCCATTGTCGTCATATACAGGCAACAACGGACTGGTATTGAAGGCTCCGCGCAGGCTGTTGTTGTACTGCCCTCCCACACCGATTCCGTCCCTGTTCACATACATGAAGTTGATGTGTTGACCGATCCTGATCCTGTTCCTGTAGAAATTGCTCTCCGAATTGAACCGGCCTCCATAGCGCTCGAAGTTGGAAACATCCTTGCCCCCCACAAGCCCTTCCTGCCCGGTGTACGAAATGGACATGGAATAGACGGTCTGATCGTTACCGCCTGAGGTGCTGAGATTATAGTTTTGTGTCAACGCGTTCCTGACGAACATCTGGTCCAGCCAGTCGGTACTGGCGGCACCGGCCGTAGTATAGGCCGGCAGGTTGTTGACATCAAAGGGAAGGTTTGAGGTGCTTCCACCGGAATTCAAATGCTGTTCATTCATGATGATCGCATATTCGCGGGCATCGAGCATGTCCACTTTTTTAGCTACATTCTGGACGCCGAAATAGGCATCAAAACTGACTTGCGCCCGGCCTTGCTGTCCTTTTTTGGTGTTGATCAGGACTACACCGTTGGCGGCCCGGGATCCATAAATTGCAGCCGAGGCCGCATCCTTGAGAAAATCAATGGATTCAATGTCGGCGCTGTTCAGATAATCAATATCGCCGGTCTGAACGCCATCGACGATGTACAGCGGTGCAGAAGAACCGGTCGTTCCCAAGCCCCGGATCACGACTTTCATCGGCTCCCCGGGCTGGCCGGATGTGGAGGTGATGTTGATGCCTGCTGCTTTACCCTGAAGAGCCTGCAGGACGCTGGTTGATTTCCTTATTTCCAGGTCCTCGCCGGTAACATGTGAAGTGGCTCCCGTGACCATCTTCTTTTTCTGCGATCCATAGCCAATCACCACCACTTCTTCCAGGTCGGAGATCTCTTCAGCCAGCCTGACCTGGATCACAGACTGGTTCCCCACCTGGATCTCCTGTGTCTTATATCCGACAAAGGAGAAAACCAGGACCTGATCCGGTCTCGCCTTGATCTGGTAGGAACCCTGTATATCGGTGGTTGTGCCGAGGGAGGTTCCTTTGATCCGGATGGAAACACCCGGAAGTGTCGTACCATCGGCTGAATTAACAACCTGGCCGGTTATCGTCCTTTCCTGGGCTACCAGCTGAACCTGGCAGGCCAGGCAGAGCACAAAAACCAGGAAAGAAACCTTTAAAAGCCATACGGGTTTTTGTTTACCGATAAAACCAAGCCAATTAAACCGGCTAACAAATAGTGTCATAACGTGAATAGTTTAAGGTTAACAGGTCAATGATAGAGTATTAAAGTTACGGCATCACTTTGATAAACAGGTGGTGAAATTTCTCGCAAATGGTCAGACAATTGAAAACTATACCGGCACAAATGTTAAGTCGGATAGTGTAACAATTGTTAACAACCTTGTTACGCGTGCACTTATCCCATGAAGGTCCTGGTTAATCGCTCCATTCGTATTCAGGAAGCATGGATTGCAGGAAGCCTTGAGGGAAACCCTTGCAGGAGCCGGATTTGATAGGGATGAATAACGATTTCCTGGCTGACGAGGCTTATTTAACTTCAATTATACTGAGCAGAACAATATTGGTTAAATCCTGATAATCATACTGATACAAACCATCATCACCAATCAGCATCAGCACCCCGTCAATTGGAATTGCATCATAGGCCAGGATTTCCGGAAACTGGGCGATCCTGTGCTTGTTGATGGTCAGCGGATCGGTGACATCGTAAATCTTCAGCCCGGCTTCACCGTCACAGACAAACAGGGTTTTCCCGTCAATGCCCAGCCCGTAAGGTCCTTCCATTGGATAAGTCTTCAGTTCCACTGGTTCGCGGAGATTCCTGACCGAAAGGACTACCAGCTGGTTCACATTGTTGCCGCAGAGGTTTCCGCCCCTAAGGGTGATGAAAGCGAGGTCATCCTGCACCACTACCGGGTCGCAGCCGGTCAGGTGCCAAAAATTGCTGATATACATCGGAGAGGTTGGTACCGAGATGTCATAAATGCTAACACCGCTCTGGGAGCCCAGGAAGAGGGTCTCGCCAAGGATAAAGAGGGTTTCTATATTCCATCCCACGTTGAATTCCCTGCGCAGCACCAGGCTATCCGGATCCGCGATGGAAAAGACATGTATACTGACTTTATCGACCGCATAAAGCGTGTTTTCAGTGATCCCGAACCGGGCCATGGAACCACCCACACCGATCCCGTTTCCGCTGATGCCTCCGGTGATGTCTCCCCTGGTGGATGCATCGTTCCAGACATCTTCATAACCGTAGACAGGATAATAGTTGTTTTGCAATTCCTGTGTGACTTTCTTGATCTCCCAGCCTGTGACCACTCCTTTTTCCTCGTCAATATCAGCCAGCGGATAGTTCTCGTCATAAGCCGGTATCGAATAGGGAAGGACATCCTTTACCCTCGAAACTTCCCTGATATCAGTGAGGTCAGAAACATCCAAAGCCACCACGTCAATATAGCTGTCTGCATAAAGAATATTTCCCTTGATGGCAATATCGACATTCCCGGGAATCTCAATAAAGGTGGTGTTCACCGGGTTGGACGGATTAGAATTGTTAATGACATGGATGCCTTTCATCTCCTCGACGATGAAAATATAATCATCCTTGAAATAGATCTTGCCGGGATTGGACAGGTCGGAAGGGGTCGTCTGCCTGACGGCCAAGCGGAGATCTTCATATGTCATGTAAATGGGGCTGTTCCCGGTAAAGATCTCGGTGAACTTGTCACGGCAAGCTGTCAGGGCCAGGAAAGTTATCAGGGCAATATATAAAGCTGTTCTTTTCATAACGGTTGTTTTAACATTTGGGAATTACCTGAACAGGATTCCGATTCTCAGGACAAGCCGGTTATAATCAGCCAGAAGGCGATGATCGTCATCAGCCCGGTAAAAGAGCCTCTGGTTCCGGTATCCCACCGAAAAAACCAGGCCGAAATTATCCGAGAACATGTTCCGGATGCCGAAACCGGGATTCAACAGCCAGCCTCCCATTGCCTTATAATTCCTGTAGGTGTAAGGCCAATACACATCGTACTGGTAATTGGTTACCGCGCTGTAGTTATCATCCAGCGGAACGGAATATCCTCCCTGAAAGAAAAAGAACGGGGAAAAGTTCGCGTTCCGGACATAATAGCGCAAATCCAGGAAAACAGGCAAATAGCTGCCTGACAGGAATTCGACCCCAAGACCCAGCCCGGTTGAAAACTGGTTTGTCAGGTGAAACCCGTTGATGATCAGGAACGAAAAGGGAGCTGCATGGGAATTTTCCGGTGAACCGATCAGAAGTCCAATGTCGGTGATGTTGAAATAACCATTGAAAGTACGCAGAGGCACCGTTGCCGTCGGATTGGCCTGCTGACCGGCGGAACCGGTAATCACAACCAGCCAGAACAGCAGGGCCAAGGATGCTTTTCTCATATTTTTCACGTTTAATGCGGATATTACAAGCTTAAGAAAAGTATAAAGTTAAGGGTTGCAAACGATTATTTACTTACCTTTTCAATCTTTAATAACCTAA
>Ga0208828_1000801_pt1 | contig 13266 bp, 6 predicted proteins | sample Kivu_160m_FD_185487 | JGI IMG/M metagenome (GOLD analysis project Ga0208828, IMG submission 185487) | Freshwater microbial communities from Lake Kivu, Western Province, Rwanda to study Microbial Dark Matter (Phase II) - Kivu_160m (SPAdes)... | ecosystem: Environmental > Aquatic > Freshwater >... | reverse complement strand
CTGAAAAATGTCACCGGCAAAAATGTACTCCTTGGCTTTTGCGACGGCTTTCAGGAAATCCTCCTTACAAAAATTTACCTTTTCGGTTGACCAGTCGGCATTGAATTTCAGCGACTGGCTAAAAGGTTTATTCAGTTTAGCCTGCAGGTGGTCGAGACGATTTTGGGCTTCCTGAAAGAGGTGGTAGATGTCACTGTCTTCGTCCACAAAAACATTGGCGATCAGGATGATCTCGTTTTTTAGATGATCGAAGGCGATTAGCTGATTATAATAGCCTAACAGAGCATCTGCCGCACCGATGACATCTTTTTTAGGAGTAGGTAATTTTTCAATCAGGTTAATCATCTCGTAACCGATATATCCGACTGCGCCGCAGGTAAAACGGGGCAGATTTTCGATTTCAGCGAGTTCATAATCCTTGAGTTGATGCTGCAGGAGACTAAAGAAGTCCTCTTGGTGAATTTTATTTTTATGATCGCTGATTGAAATGGTCTTCTGATTCTGGAATTTCTGAATCAGATAGGGTTCCTGACTGAGGAAGGAATAGCGCCCCAGCTGTTCGCCTTTGATCACGCTTTCTAACAGAAAGGATTGTTTGCCGGCTTCCCGCAGTTTCAGGTAAGCCATTACCGGAGTGATGAAATCCGCATTGAACTTGCGGTAGACCGGGATAATCAAACCTGGTTTAGATAATTTTTTAAACTCTTCATAATTCATGGGTAACTCGATGTAATTTGGATCTGAAATAAAAAACCCGTCAGCCTTTTCACCGACGGGTTTGAAATATCTGGTATGGTTTAGTTAGTTACACGCTACCTCCATCGGAGAAATGCCGCCTGCTGCTTATTTCCCACCACCAGTTGCGATTGTTGAATTGATACTGCATGCTGAACTTTCTCAAATTGTGGGCAATTATAAGCAATCCTAAAACCTTCTGCAAGAAATTTTTTCCAGTTGGGGCAAATATCTGAATTTGTTAATTATCGTTTTTTGGGGTAAGATTGGTCACCATGTGGGATGCTAATCATTTTCTATTCTTTTCAATTGTAATACCGGCTCATAATGAGGCAGGGTACATTGATCACACTCTACGTTCTCTTAAAACAATCGCTTATCCCAAAGATCGCTACGAGGTGATTATCGTCGAGAACGGTTTCAACGAAAAAATTGCCATCGTGAGTGGAAATTCGGATTAGAAAAAATTCAACTATCAGAAAGATTAGCGAAATTATAATCTCAAACGGAGTAAAGCAATCTACGATGACTTTTACGAATAGGAATAAGAAAATTCCAACCGTAGTTGCAATTCCGCGACCACCCTTAAATCCAAGATAAAAGGGAAATTTATGTCCAATAATAGATGCAAAACCGGAAAGCATGACAACATAGGTTGGGGCTCTGAATGCCTGAAAAGTAATCAGCATGGCGACAAGCCCATTGCTGACATCGCAAATAGCTATTAACACCGCCAGGCGTAACCAATATTTCTTTTGACACTGGTACTGCCCGGATTGCGGTCGCCGTAACTCCTGACATCAACTAATTATCGGAACAATTAATTTGATCATTTTATTCCCCCAGAGAAGGTGATGTTGATCTTCTTGCTACCCTAAAAAGTACCACGGCAGGGCAATTATCTTCGCCTGCATTTGTTTAACTTCATCACCGGTATGTAAAAGGATGCCAGCGGAGGTTTCCGGATATTCCTCAATAAACAGCTTCAAATTGTCAATATCCGAGTATCTCGGTTTGGAATTATATTTAACTTCGATGGCAACTAACTTTTGTCCCCATTCGACCACAAAATCAACTTCTTTTCCGGTCGAAGTGCGCCAGTAGTACAGTTGGGCTGAAGGTGTAATTAATTGAGCAAGCGTTTGCAACTGGAGAAAAATCAATGACTCAAAGATACCACCGATTTCCCGCGAAGATTGAAGGGAGTCAACTGTATAGTGACCCGCAAGAAAACTTACTAATCCGGGATCGTTCCACATTATTTTGGGAGATTTGATCAACCGTTTTGTGCGATTGACACAGTAAGCCGGTAGGCGTTTGAGCATACAGGTAGTTTCCAGCAGATTAAGATAACGGTGGATTGTCGGCTGACTGATACTGGTATCGCGTGCAATTTCCGATTGATTTAACATTTGTCCACAACGTAATGCCAAGGCTGCCATCAACCGGCGAAAGTCCGGTAGCGAATCAATCTGTGATAATTGGCGCAGGTCGCGCTCCAAATAGGTGCCAATATATCCTTCCCACCATCTCAGTATCGAATCAGCGTTTGAATATGATAGCAGTGCCGGCATACATCCTCTCCACATTTGGTCGAGAGGGGTTATCGGTCCGAGATTAGGTGGGATAAGGTTGGTTAGGTTTGAATTTAGGAGGCACTCTAAATTACCTGTTGCCGGATTGCCGAGCATTTCACCAATGGTCATTGGGGATAACGAAAAATAGACTGCGCGACCAGCCAAACTCTCACTGACCTTTTGCATTAACAAAAGGTTAGCCGAGCCGGACAGGATAAATTTGTGTCGGCTACCCGGGGTATCAACTGCCGATTTAACGGCATTCAACAGCTGCGGCGCTTTCTGAACCTCGTCTAAAATATTATTATCGGAAACCAGCCCACAAAGATTCAGGATCATTCCTTGATTGATGTAATACATCAAAATCATCTAAGCTGATATAGCGCCAATTTTTTAATGGCTTCTCGTTCAGCAGCAGGGTGGTTTTACCTACTTGCCGGGCGCCGGTCAGAACTATTACGGGATGATCTTCAATGGCTGAATTAATCAGCGAGGCAAGCCAGCGTGTTTTGTAATTTGCCAAGAGATTTGAATGGATATCATTCACAATGTGAATAATATACAGAAATATAAGACAAATCAAAGCTACAATTAGGATGCTGAATAGATTGCAAAAATTGAGTCACTCAGTTTTCACAATTTAAAACTCCTATTCCTTGTTGCTATAATTATTGCAATCAGCAAATATCTGACCGATTTTTTTCTTTCAACAAATATGGTTTATATTTTGAGTGATTTTAGCTGGAGGATAGCATGAAGATAAAAGGGATAACGATCACCTTATTCAGTCTAGCTTTGGTAATTGTAATCAAGGCTGAGGAGGGAATGTGGCTCCTTTCCCAGATTAAGGATTTGAAATTGGAGCAGAAAGGATTTCAAATATCGGCGGACGAGATTTATAATTCCGACAAAACCGCGATTGCCGATGCGATTGTCTGGCTTGGGGGCTGCTCAGCCTCTTTTGTTTCAGATGACGGATTGTTACTGACGAATCACCACTGTGCCTATGGTGCTTTGCAGCGTAATTCCGCCAAAGATAGCATTGACTACATCAAGAATGGATTTCTGGCGCAGGAGCGGAGTCAGGAATTGCCGGCAATTGGTCAAAACGCCTATGTGCTCGAAAGTGTTAAAGATGTTACGGCTGAGGTTATCGCTATTGCTAAAGATCTCGAAGATATTGCCGAAAAAGAGAAAGCGATTGAACAAAAGATAGCCCAGATTGAGAAAGCGGTAGAAGGCGACCGGGAAGATCTGTTATGCCAGGTAGCTACGATGTACAACGGCAAGCAATATATCCAGTATCTATTTAAAAAGTATCAGGATGTCAGAATTGTCTTTGCGCCGCCGGAGGGGATCGGGAAGTACGGTGGGGAGATAGACAACTGGATGTGGCCACGGCATACCGGTGACTTTACTTACCTGCGGGTTTACCAGGCATCGGACGGATCGGGAGCCAAATACAGTCCGGATAATATTCCCGTAAAACCTAAAAATCACCTGAAGATTGCCCAGACTGACTTAAAAGCTGGCGATATGACATTTATCCTCGGCTTTCCCGGGCGAACCATGCGTTATCGTACGTCTTACTCATCAAACTGGAACCTCAACCGTAATTACATTCCGTCAATCAAAGAATTTCAGGAAATATTGAGCGTCATTGAAAATCTTAGCCGTGACAACCAGGATGTGGCAATCAAGTTGGCAAATTTTGAGGCGGTTTTCAATAATGTCATGAAAAATTATCAGGGTAATGTGGATGGAATGAAAAAGTCTAACTTCATTGCCAAGAAGCGGGCTTTTGAACAGGAGCTGTTGAATTATCTGAAATCAAAGCCGAAGCTGCAAAAGAAGTACGGTGACGTTTTGAATCAAATTGGGACTCAATATGCGCTGATCGAAAAGAGCTATGACTATGACTGGACCCTTGATACCTTTCAGGGCTATGGTATCGGGGTTTTATACAGATTGGCAAGTAAAGCCTATGATGTGGCTCGAGAACGGGCCAAACCCGAAGCCGATCGAAAGCCCGAGTTTTCAGAAAAAAAGGTACGCGAATCAATCGGTCGGATTGATGATGCCTATTTAGGATTTTATGAGCCATTTGATAAGGCAATGTTGAAACGGGCCCTTACGAAAGCAGCCGCTCTGCCTGAAGAGCAGCGCATTGCCGAGCTGGATTATATTATCAAAAGTGATTTGGGAATCGAGGGCTGGATTGAAGCTGCTTTCCAAAAAACCGGGCTGAAAGATGCGGCTTATGTCAAGGCATTATATGAAAAAAGTGCGGAGGAAATCGAAGCCCTTGGTGATCCGCTGCTGGATTTGGCAATTCGGCTTTATGAACCATCGGAACGCAAATACGAGCGGGATAAGGTCTGGAATGCCAAGATCAAAAACCTGCGGGGAGAGTATATAGATGCACTGTATGCCTGGAAAGGCAAAAAGCTCTACCCCGATGCCAATGGCACCATGCGATTTACCTATGGGGCGGTGCGGGGTTACAGTCCGGCAGATGCCATCTTTTACCAGCCATTTACGACTTTAAAAGGGGTGTTGGAGAAAAGTACCGATATCGAACCTTTTGATGCGCCAGCCAAATTAGCGGAGCTGCATCAGAAAAAGGATTTTGGGAAGTGGGTAGATCCGGAATTGAATGATGTACCCGCCTGCTTTCTCTGCCTCGGTGACATCACCGGTGGCAATAGCGGCAGTGCAGTGATGAATGCCCGTGGCGAACTGATTGGTCTGGCATTCGACGGCAATTATGAAGCGATGACCAGTGACTGGCTCTACGATCCGGAAATCCAGCGCACCATCGCGGTGGACATTCGCTATGTGATGTTTATTACCGAAAAATTCGCCGGCGCCGATTATCTGCTAAAGGAAATGGGGCTTTAGATAATATCTGGGGCGAAATTTTCTATTTCACAATCAGACACTTCCTGACTTGCTGAAAATCGCCTGCTTGGAGGCGGTAGAGGTAGATGCCGGAGGATACTGCCTGACCGAAATTATTTGTACCATCCCACTGGCACTCATAATATCCGGGTTGTTGTTTGTCGTTTACGATCCATTTAATCAATTCACCACGAAGATTAAATATTGCTAACCTAACATCGCTTTCTTTGGGTAATTCATAACGGATTTTCGTAATTGGATTAAAGGGATTGGGAAAATTGGGGTGCAAAGCATACTGTTTTGGTATCGGCTGCTTCGTGGCAAAGGTATATTCAGCCTGCTTTTCATAAGTATTAATGGAGTCACCATCCCAGCTGGCTAATTTTAGCCAATATTTAATAGATGCTTCATTTTCGACTTGCGGTGTTAAGGTTAACCGTCCCAAATGCATGGTCAGATCCAGTGGCATGTCTTTTTCACCGATCTTGAATATAATCATCCCGGCAAAACCCTGATCAGCATTGACCCGATCAAACACTACCCAACCGGCTGATTCGAAAGATGCAAATAATGATTTGAATTTATCTGCTGAGAGTATCTTAGGATCATATTGAATATACAGCTCGAATCCTAATAATTTCAGCTGCTTCGTTAGATCAAATTCGAGGGTTAATTGTGAAGATGGGCGAACAGCCCAGATCCCGTATTTTTCATAGTTGGTAGTTAGAGTAAATGGAGCTTCATTGTTAGTATTTTTGGCGAGAATTTTGGAAATACTACCGGGAGCAAGATTATCGAACCACCAGTTCCAGCTGGTAGCTAACGCCATTAAGTCCCAAAGGTCGAATTTATGATCAGCATTTAGATGGTAATGTGGCAAACTGCCGGTAACCGGTCCCAGCTCCTTGGAATAATCCGGCGGCTTGGCTAGCCAGGCAGTACGTAAGGTATAAAAGTCCTCAATTGAAATCTGGACATCCTGGTTATAATCCCCCAACAGTGTAGTTAGGAAAGTGAAAGTGTAATCATCGTCGGGAGCTGCGTCCGGATCGCCGTTACCATTCCCATCAAAATGAATACCATAGAGATCGGTAAGACCACTTTTTATGGTAACGGTAACTGTATCGTAAGCAGTCAAATCCCCTGTCGGTAAGATTGTTAATTTTCTAGGTGTTTCAAAATGTGTTTTTGCTTCAACATTCCCGGCAACTTGACCGCTGATCAAAAGTTGACTGGTGATTGAATTTGTATCCAAATCCCGATTGAAATTAATTACGATTGGCGTATTCCACAGGGCAAAACTATTTTCCTCGCCTGCAGGTTGATGACTGATAACCTTTGGGCCGGTTTCATTATCGAGGTGAATTTTTACGGTATCGCCGGTACCCGAATCATTATCTCGGCAATCAATCCTCAGCCAGAGTTCAGAGATGTCTTGACGGGGCAGGTCGGTTTCGGAATTCCAAAATAATGTATCGCTGAATAAGGAGGAACCGATTTTTAAATTGTCGGCTGTCAAACCTTTCGACCAGTTGGATTGATTGCGGGAGTAAAAGAGATCCAATTGGATGGAATCATTTTCAGTGTCAATAATTAAATATGGAATACCGACGTTGCCGCTAACTTCCTGGTAGGCAAGATTTATTTGTATTTTAGGAGGTTGATTATTGTCCAGATGAAAATCAGCTGTTTCATAAACCAATCCGGTATGAGCATCAGCCGGAATTAATCGTAGGCGGATGGTTGTCAGATCAATACCCGGCGCATCCTGGTTGCTGTGCCAAATCAAGCTTCCCGTGTATTCGGATTGAGTTAGACCGGTGGTTTTACCAGTTACAGTCGCAGATGACCAGTTTGTCCCGGAATTAAGTGAATACTGGGGTGTCAAGCTGACCACGTCGCTTTCATCATCATTGATCTGGAATTGGATACTAACGTCGCCGCTCAATTCGCCGGTAAATTGATTAGTGATTGCCACAGTAGGAGCGCCGACATTATCGAGCAGGAAATTGACCGTATCAGAGACTCCAGGATCATTATCCGAAGGACTTATTCGGAATAAAATATTAGCCATGGTTGTTGGTAAATCGGCTAAGCTTTGCCAGATAATTTGCTGGTCGGAGTAATTAGTAATTCCAGTTGTTAAGCCGGTGATTGTCGCTGACTGCCAATTAAGTGTTGTTGGATCAAGATATTCACAAGTAAGCGAGAGTGTGTCATGTTCAGCGTCGCTTAAATTGTAAGTAATCGGGATTGCATTTTTCTGTTCACCAGATAGAGTGTTGATGGCGATTGACGGCAGTTGGTTGTTGTCAAGATGGAAAGTCAGGGTATCCATTTCTGATAGAGTAGTTGAATAGGAATAGCATGTTAGTCGGAAATTGACGGCCGGTAAATCTACTCCATTCAGGTCAGTTGCCGAATTCCAGACCAACGAACCGGAGAAATTTGCCGGGGCAATTTGCGAAGTGTCACCGGTGATATGCGCTAAATGCCAGCTGTCATCTAAAGAACACTGGTATTCACCCTTCAAACCAACTGTATTTGGAAAATTAGTTACCTGATATTGGATTTGAATATTGCCTGATTGCTCACCGGATAAGGTAGGACTAATATTGAGTTTTTGAGCGTAATAACCGGCTGAAACTACATCAGAAGGTGCTCCTCCAAAGCCCGTTGAATCAACCGCGGTAATTTGGTAATAATAGAGTGTGCCAGGAACAAGATTTATATCCTGATATAACGGTTGTATGGTCGAATCAATGAGAGTAAAATAAGTTGAAGCGGTCTTCCGGTAAACTCGGTAGCGCATCAATGGAATTGCCCCACCCCCGTTTTGCCAACTTAGCTGAATAAAATTACTACTTGGCGTGGCTGTGAGATTCTTAGGCGGCAGCTGCAGGTTGAACTCCTGAGGTGTGTGAGCTATATTTGAGAGTCGAACCTCATCAATAGTGAAATCTCCACCACCGCTGAAATTATAATCATTGGTAAATTCTCCCAGATTTGAAATATCAATTGTACTATCAACAACACCATCAATAAGGATCGAAAGTTTATTTACTATACGTTCTAAAGCAATATGATGCCACTTTAAATCGTCAACATATTTATTGGAATTAAATTCTAATTGAGTTCCGCCAGCATCTTGTATGCGTACTAATAATTTACCATTAATGTTACCCCAGTGTGGAATTATAACTGTAAATGTAGACGACGTACCAAATAACCAATACTGACCCCCAGGAGGCGGGGTTGGGGTACGCACCCAGGCTTCAAGAGTAAAATCTGTTTGTGCAAAATTAATTAGTGTAAATTGTTTTATTTCATACCCGTTACCTGTAGTAGGAATCGCAGGAATTTTAGCTTTTCCAAATTTGCCGTTTACAATCGTGGTACTGTTGAAAGTGCCATTATTGCTATTATTGATTTCATCATATGCTACACCGCCCCCAATCTCATTTAAATGCCATAGGAGCATGGTGTTCGCATCTACTTTATATTCACCAGGTAACGGTGTAGCTGCTCGAACCGCTTTGCTCTTTACTCCTTCAAAGCCGGTCGAGTCAACAGCAGATACCCTATAGAAATACGGTGCACCCAATGTAATCTTATTGTCATTGAATGCTGTATTTATGGTTGAGTCTATTAGAGAAACGTTTACTGAATCAATCCCACGATAAATTTTATAGCGCATCAAGGGAACTGTCCCGCCGCCATTTTGCCAATTCAAACTGATTGTGGAGGGATTGACTGTAGCTTGCAGATTCTTTGGGGGAAGCTGAAGGTTAAATTCACCTGGATCGCGTACGATTTTCGATATTCGAGCTTCATCTATGACACCGGGATACATTTCCTCACAATAAACAGAACCAATAATTTGTGATCTAGAAACTCTTTTTTGAACAGAGGGATAGCAAATATACTGCTCTTTCAAATCACCATTGATATAAATTGACAATAATCCATTACCAAATGTTACCGCAAGATGATACCAAATACCTAAAGATATCATTGGTTGACTTGTAATAAAACATTCATAACCGTTTGGTGAAAACAAATCTATTACAATATTGAGATTAGACGAAATCCAGCAATTGATGGATGAGTTATCACCTAGTATAAAAATTCCAATTCGATTTGTAGGATAAGAATATAGTTTTAACCATGCTTCAATTGTGAATTGAGTACTTAAATCAATTGTCGAAAATGACTGTAAAACAATACCACACGAATCAGCCGGTTGAAATGCATTCCCAAGTCTGCCTGGTACAAATGAGCCGGATTTAAATGAACCAGTGTACCTGTTTTGGCTTACATCATTCACCGTATTGCCACTGGTCTCATTCATGTGTAAAAGTAAAACAGTGTTGTTGTCAGCGGTATACTCACCCAGTATTGGACCAGTCGGTGTTGCGTTGACTTCATTCGAAAAATCACTTTCGTTGCCACTGCTATCAACTGCGGTAATACGAAAATAATAGGTCGTCCCGTTCGTTAGGTTGGTAATAACCTTGGTTGTGTCCAGAATTCCACCAGTTGTTGAATCAATCTTAGTAGTTGGATTGGCAGTTGTGCCACTATAAATACGGTAACGCAGAAAATCGAGTTCGGTGTTCTTGTTCCAATGAAGTGAAACTTGCTGGTTGCTAGAGATTGAGGTCAGATGTTGAGGGGCAGTGGGTGAATTTGCGATAATTGTAAAACTTTGCTCGGTCGCCCATGGAGATCCAGAAAAGCAATTATCAATTGCTTGCACACTCCAATAATATTTACCGTCGGGAAGATCTTTTAGAGTATATGAATTACAGTGGTTCACATTTCCGAGTTGAACAATTCTCGATAACCGGTAGAAATATCCGCCATCGGCGATTTGATTTCACAGCCGCCGGGGGTGATTCCGACTCTTAGGTTGTAGGTTAGTCCATTCTGAGGTGTCTCATTGTCATAAGATTTATTCCAGTGTAAAGCAATATTTGAATTTGACACTAAAGAAGCAGTCAATTCGGATGGTGATGATGGTTTTAAATTTGAATTTGTGTTATTATTCCGGTATATTTTTGAAACATAAAAATCATCACTGCTACTCCCTGAAAGTAATATATCAAGATCACCGTCATTATCATAATCACCCCATACTCCAGAGCTCCACCCAATAGCAGTTAAATTGATTTCAATCTGTTCACTAAAAGTATTATCACCATTGTTACGATATATCTTGGACACTCGTCCACTATTTGAATGTCCCGTTAGTAAAATATCTAGGTCGCCATCATTATCGTAATCACCCCATTCAACTGAACCCCCAATAATGCCAGTTAAACTGATGTTATTCTGTTCACTAAAAGTATTATCACCGTTATTTCTATATATTTTAGAGATGTAGGTTAAACCTTCATCAGAAGCACCTGAGAGTAAAATATCAAGATCGCCGTCATTATCATAATCACCCCAAGTACTAGAACTATTTAGAACTCTGTCTAAATTAATTTCATACTGCTCGCTAAAGGTTTTATCTCCATTATTGCGATATATCTTGGAAAAACGTCCAGACGTTCCTCCTGCTCCCGTTATTAATATATCCAGATCGCCGTCATTATCATAATCACCCCAAGCGACGGAACCATTTTTTACACCTGTTAAACTAATTCCCTCCCGAACAGTAAAAGAATTATAACCATTATTCTCATATATTTTTGTAATATCGGTCCCCGTCTTGGTGTTTCCTGTTAGTAAAATATCAAAATCACCATCGCAATCATAATCACCCCAGGCACCAGATCCTTTGTAAACTACAGGTAAACCGATTTCTGTCTGTTCGTTGAATGTTTCATTTCCATCATTGCGATATATTTTCGAGACATAATCGCCATCTACATAACCTGTTATCAAAATATCCAGATCACCATCATTATCATAATCACCCCAATCGACTGAACCATTATACCCACCTTTTAGACTAATTCCTGACTGTTCACTAAAAGTGCTATTTCCATTATTACGATATATTTTTGAAAAATACCCTGTAATTGTAGCACCTGTTAGTAAAATATCAAGGTCACTATCGTTGTCACAATCACTCCAAGCTATAGAACTTCCGACAACTCCCTGTAAACTGATTTCGGTCATTTCAGTGAATTGCTGAGAAAAGGCAATATTTAGTGCGGTGAATAACAGAATAGATATCAAAATGAGTACGGGATTCTTCCTTCTCATTTGGATTGCTCCATAGTTAATTGAATCTTGTTAAGGGAGAGACAAGGATTTTTATCGTCATTAAAATATCCCTATCCACTATTCTTTTATGATTTCCAGTGGCACTAATTCCCGAATCGTTATCGTCTGCATTGCCGAGTCCAGCATCATACAATTTGGCGAGAAATTCAGTTCAGTATTTGCTGAACCTTTATAGTGCAGGATTAATTCCATTAAGCTCCCTGTACCGCTCACTGCTGCCGGTTGTCCAACCCGGTTAAAGTTGACCCTGATCATTGCATTATTTTCCCCGGTCTCGGGCATATATAGAAAATGCCCACCTCACAACTTGAACCGATTCATCGGTTTTCATAGTTTCCTCTTGATTTCAGCCAAAGTTGGCAGAGCAGATTTCAGACCTTCCGGCAGAGACCTGGTCAGGCGATATGCTGCCACACCAATCGGTTTCCGGGTGTCTCGCAGAGCGTATTCCACGGTCAATTTATCACGGTTTTTACATAGAATAATGCCAATTGACGGGTTGTCCTTTTCGCCTGCCAGCAAATCATCCAATGCCGAGAGATAAAAATTCATCTTACCGGCATATTCCGGTTTGAATTCATCGGTTTTCAGGTCAATTACAATATAGCAGTGCAGATTGATATGATAAAATAGTAAATCAAGATAGTAATCCTTTTCGCTGACAACCAGATGGTACTGGTTTCCAATGAAAGCAAAGCCTTTTCCCAACTCTATCAGCAAATCCCGTAGATGCTCTAATAATCCTTTTTCCATTTCCCGTTCCCTTGCTTTTTCAGCGATCGTCAGAAAGTCAAAAGTGTAGGGGTCTTTGATCAATTGCCTTGCAAGGTCGGACTGCGGCACTGGCAGAGTTATCTCGAAGTTGGTGATAGCCTTTCCTTGCCGATTAAATAACCCGCTTTCGATTTGATGGACGAGGAGATTGCGGCTCCAGCCGTTTTCAATGGTTTTATTGGCATACCATAGCCGCTCTTCCCTGCTGTCTAACTTATCAAGCAGAGTGATATTATGATACCAGGTTATTTGTGCAAGAGGTGCTTGCACAATTGCCTCATCCGGCCAGGCTTCAGCTAAGGCACGCATATATTTTAAATTGCGGGCGGAAAATCCCTTCATGTCAGGGAACTCGCTTTGAAGGTCATCTGCCAGACGTTCGATGACTTTTGAACCCCAGCCTTCTAGGTTTTGGGCAGCTAATATCCGTTTGCCGATGTTCCAGTATAAAAGCACAAGTTCCTGATTAACTGACAAAGCCGCGTGCACCTGAGAATGTCTGATCTGCTCCTTTACTTTGGAGAGTAACTGGATGTACCCGGTAGATATCTTGTCAGTCATTTTTTAATTATCTCCAGTGTTACCAATTCCCGAATCGTTATCGCCTGCATTGCCGAATCCAGCATCATACAATTCGGCGAGAAATTCAGTTCAGTACTTGTCGAGCCTTTGTAATGCAGGGTTAATTCCATTAAGCTACCGGTGCCGCTCACTGCTGCCGGTTGTCCGACCCGGCTAAAGTTGACCCTGATTATTGCATTATTTTCCCCGATCTCGGGCACATATAGCAGATTAGCATCTTTCCCCAAAAAACTGCGGTCATCCGGATCGGTTAAGACCTGGTAGCTGACCAGTTCCAGGTTAGTATTCTGAGTAATTTCCACCGTTAAACCGCTTAAATTGCTAACTTCCTCGGCGATTACTTCCACGGTTAGATTTGAATTCGATTGCACCGATACGTATCGTGGGTAAAAGCGTAATGCTGGTCCCTTGACGGCATCTATAGTAAAGGTTGTAGCCAGAATTGTCGAGCCCTCGATTC
>Ga0208828_1000797_pt1 | contig 13324 bp, 9 predicted proteins | sample Kivu_160m_FD_185487 | JGI IMG/M metagenome (GOLD analysis project Ga0208828, IMG submission 185487) | Freshwater microbial communities from Lake Kivu, Western Province, Rwanda to study Microbial Dark Matter (Phase II) - Kivu_160m (SPAdes)... | ecosystem: Environmental > Aquatic > Freshwater >... | reverse complement strand
TAGCAAGGACATCATAAAAATGAAACAGAACTTAAAAAAATTCACAATATTGCATTCAAATGACATACACGGGGACTTCCTGGCGGAAGTCAAGGAAGGCAAGGGCAAGCTCATAGGCGGCTTGTCTCTTCTTTCAGGGTATATAAACAGGGTAAGAAAAGAAGAAAAAAATGTCCTGTACCTGATTTCCGGAGACATGGTCCAGGGTTCTCTTATAGACCTGGAATTCAAGGGAGTATCAACAATAGAGATAATGAACTATCTTGCACCTGATATAGTGTCAGTCGGAAACCATGAACTTGATTACGGGCTGCCTCACTTGCTGTTTCTTGAAAAGATTGCAAATTTTCCTATAGTGAATGCAAATCTGTATATTAAGAAATACAATAAAAGGCTGATGAGCCCTTACAAAATAATCAGAAAGGCGGGTTTTGATATCCTTTTTACAGGAATAATCACTGAAAAAGTCCTGGACTCCCTGAAGCAGGACAGCCTTGTCGGCAGCTTTATTTCACTGGAGGATGCAAGCCGTGAAGTCGGAAAAATCACGAATGCCTATAAAAATGACGACATCGACCTGACAATATTGCTTACCCACATAGGCTTTGATTCCGATATAGAGCTTGCTAAAATGCTTGACCCTGCATGGGGTGTAGACATGATAATCGGGGGACATTCGCATACCATACTTGAAAAACCGTATGAGGTTAATAATATTCTGATATCCCAGGCCGGGACGGGAACTGATCAGGTGGGAAGATATGATTTAGTTGTTGACGACGGTTCAAACAGCATTCTGGAATACAAATGGCAACTGGTCCGGATAGATGAAAATATTGCCGAACCTGATGGCGAACTTCAGGCCTATATAGATTCCTTCAGCAAAGAAGTCGACAGGAAATATAATACGATAATTACAAAGCTGGCAAAAAAACATACACATCCACTGAGGGAAATCGAGACATCCCTTGGCAATTTATTTGCTGATGCTTTTGCAAAGCTTTCGCAGAGTGATGTTATGCTTGTAGGAAGCGGCTCGATAAGGGTAAAAGAGCTGGGGCCATTGGTGACATTAAAGGACTTCAGGAGCTGTTTTCCTTATGATGACTCACTTAACAGGTTTACTGTAAATGGTGCAAATCTTAAAAAGATATTTGCGCATTTTATGAGAAAAGATAACCGCAATGGCGAAGGCGAATGCTACCAGGTAAACAGAAATGTCAGGGCAACTTATAATGACGTATCCGGCATACTTGAAAAACTTGAAATAAGCGGAGAGCCTGTTGATGAGCAGAAGCTCTATACTATCTGTATGCAGGGATACCATTTTAATAACTGTTCAACATATCTTAACATCACAAACTCAGAACTGATTGAAAATGAAAACCATAAAGTGGTATCGACATCGGCACAGGAGGTGCTGGAAGAGTACCTGAGGGATAACCAGAACTTAAACAATGATGTAGAGGGAAGGCTTGCATATATCTGAACCCCTGAAATAAATCATATATTATTTTTTATTCATCTTTTTAAAACGCCGGAGAAGGTTAAAGGCCCCTACAGTCACACAGAATATTTCAGGCGGCGGGAAGATAAAAAGTGTCGAATAACAATAAACATTAAAAAGTGCAGTTTTAAAGTAAAAAGCCGAAAAAAGGTTTTTCAAAAAATAAGGAGGATAAGATGGAAGAATTAAGTAAAGAGTAGCTCGATGCCGGTAAAAAGGTGCTTGGCGGAGTGACCATATTTTTCTGGGTAGTAGCTGCGCTGATAGCTGTGGGACTATTTTCATTCAATAACTTCGGGAACTGGGCAAAAGACTTCACAGTAGGTCCCGTATCTTTCGGCCTGCCGACTTCAAATTCTACATGGGTGTTCCTTGCACTGTATGTTGCAGCCCTGGTGGGCCTTTATATCAGGAAGGGTTGGGCAGTTCCTGTAGGCAGGGCTGGTCTTGTAGTAGCCATGGTTATATTCTTCCCCGGTTGGCACTATTTTTGGTGCAATACTATGGAAAAGGATAAATGACCCTGTTGCAAAAGCATACCTTAATTATGGCGCCGGGCATGAAGTAAAAGCAGAAGGAAACGGGCAACAACCAGGGCAGCCGGAAAATACTCAAGCAATTACTGAAGTTAAAGATAAGGGAAACACAGAAGATAAAAAATAAGGCGCATTTAAAAAACAGTGTTTAACCAACACTTAAAGTAATTAAAAAATCCTTTTTATAGCATTCAAGTAAGGATTTATAATAACAGAAAATTCGGCATAGTCGTTATATCAGCTATGCCGAATTTTCGTTCTCTTCTGGAATATTGATTTGACCTATACTGTTGTAGAATAATTCGCAAAAAGATGCATATAAAAACATGAATAGACATTAATAATAATGCGTTATTAAATTTAAATGTTATTTACTCATATTAGCGATATAATTAAAATATATTTACAGGAGGTGCAAAACCATGATAATAAGCTATAACAAGCTTTGGAAACTGCTAATTGATAAGAATATGAAAAAGAAAGACCTTCAGCGTCTTTCTGGCATTAGTTCGGCAACTATTACTAAGCTTGGCCGAAATGAAAATGTGAATACCGAAATACTTCAAAAGATTTGCTTCGCTCTAAAATGCGACATTTGTGATGTAATGGAGTTTGTGCCAAATACATGTAAAGAGGAGAAGCAAAATAATGGCTGATAACAAAAAAGAGCAAGAACGCGCAGAATTGCAACGCACCATTTGGAATATTGCCAATGACCTTAGGGGTAGCGTGGACGGTTGGGATTTTAAGCAGTACGTACTAGGAATGCTTTTTTATCGATATATCTCAGAAAACCTTGCTGACTACATAAACCGTGGTGAGTATGAAGCAGGAAACAAGGATTTTGATTATTCCAATCTCACTGATAGTGAAGCAGAAGAAGCGCGAATAGATTTAGTCCATACCAAGGGTTTTTTCATCTTGCCCAGCGAGCTGTTTGAAAATGTAAGAAAAAAGGCAGTGGATGATGAGAATCTAAATGAGACCCTTGAGAGTGTATTTCGAAATATTGAAAACTCAGCCCATGGAGAACCCAGCGAGTACGACTTTAAGGGCTTGTTTGATGATATTGATGTCAATAGTAATAAACTGGGCAGCACAGTTTCTAAGCGAAACGAAAAACTGGTTAAACTCATGAATGGTGTGGGAGATATGAAGCTGGGTGGCTACCAGGACAATACTATTGATGCATTTGGTGATGCCTACGAATTCCTTATGGGGATGTATGCTTCCAATGCCGGTAAAAGCGGCGGCGAGTATTATACACCTCAGGAAGTCAGTGAGCTGCTGACACGCATCGCCCTTGTTGGAAAGACAGAAGTCAACAAGGTCTACGACCCGGCTTGTGGGTCCGGTTCTTTATTGCTGAAATTTGCCAAGATCCTTGGAAAAGAAAATGTCCGCCAAGGGTTCTTCGGGCAGGAAATCAACATCACTACCTACAACCTTTGCCGAATCAATATGTTTCTTCATGATATAGACTACGACAAATTTGATATATGTCACGGGGATACATTAACAGACCCAAAACACTGGGATGATGAGCCATTTGAGGCCATAGTGTCAAATCCACCTTATTCCATTAAATGGGATGGCGATGCCAATCCACTGGTAATAAATGACCCTAGATTCTCTCCTGCAGGTGTGCTGGCACCAAAGTCTAAAGCTGATCTTGCCTTTGTCATGCATTCACTTTCATGGCTGGCCACAAATGGAACTGCGGTCATTGTCTGTTTCCCCGGTGTCATGTATCGCGGAGGTGCAGAGCAGAAGATCCGAAAATATCTCATCGACAACAACTATATCGATTGCGTAATTCAGCTGCCGGACAATCTTTTCTTCGGTACCAGCATTGCCACTTGCATTATGGTACTGAAAAAGTCTAAAACTGAAAACAGTACTTTGTTCATCGATGCATCTAAGGAATGCGTTAAAGTTACCAACAGTAATAAGCTTACGCAGAAGAATATTGATAAGATTATTGAAGCCTATTCAAAACGAGCTGACCATGACCATTTTGTAGTGAAAGTAGAAAATAGCGATATCGCTGTTCAGGATTATAACCTTTCTGTTTCAACCTATGTGGAGCAGAGAGACACACGGGAAGTCATTGATATTGCTGTCCTAAATGCTGAGATTGAAGAAATTGTTGCTCGAGAACAGGTTCTTCGGGATGAGATTGCCAAGGTCATCACGGAAATCGAGGTGGAATAATGAACAAGGAGTTTCAATATTTAGTCTACCGCTCTGCTGATGAAGATGTGTCTATCGGTGCAATTATTAAAGACGAAACTGTTTGGCTCACCCAGAAGGGCATGGCAGAACTTTTTGGTGTGCAAACGCCTGCCATCAACAAGCATTTGAAAAATATATTCGAAGAGGGTGAGTTAAATGAAGCAGTGGTTATTTCCAAAATGGAAATAACCACTCTGCATGGCGCAATTCCTGAAAAAACACAAACTAAAGAAACAAACTACTATAATCTTGATGCCATCATTTCAGTGGGTTACCGCGTTAATTCAAGAAGAGCTACAAATTTTCGAATTTGGGCAACAGGCATTTTAAAAGAATACATGACCAAAGGCTTTGCCATAGATGATGAACGCCTAAAGCAAAACAAAACAGCATTTGGAAAAGATTATTTCAAGGAATTATTAGAACGCTTCAGATCGATTCGTGCCAGCGAGCGCCGCATGTGGCAACAGATTACTGATATTTTCGCCGAGTGTAGCATCGACTACGATAGAGATTCTGAAGCGACCCACGAGTTCTATGCCATGGTACAGAATAAATTCCATTATGCCATCACAGGTCAAACGGCTGCAGAAATCGTCTTTTCAAAAGCAGACCATCAAAAAGAAAATATGGGGCTTACAACATGGAAGAATGTACCAGAAGGCCGTATTTTAAAGTCAGATGTTTCAGTTGCAAAGAATTATCTTAGCGAACAAGAAATCAGGCAACTTGAAAGAACGGTCACTGGCTATTTTGACTATATTGAAGACCTTATTGAACGTGAGAACACCTTTACCATGGAACAGTTCTCAGCGAGCATCAACGAATTTTTAACTTTTAGAAAATATAAAATACTGCCTGACAAAGGTAAAGTTTCAAAGCAAATGGCATTAGATAAATCCGGTGCTGAGTATGATGAATTTAACAAAACCCAGAAAATAACATCAGATTTTGACCGTGAGGTGAAAAAACTGATGGACAGAGAAGGCAAAGCAGATGAGTAAACTTGATGAGCTGATTGCGGAGTTTTGCCCGAACGGGGTGAAATATATCAACATAGGTAGTGTTGTGAATTATGAACAACCATCAAAATATATTGTGAAAAGCACGGATTACAATGATGAGTTTTCAATTCCTGTACTAACAGCCGGACAATCTTTTATTCTTGGTTATACCAACGAAAAAGACAATATATATAATGCTTCAATTGTAGACCCCGTTATTATCTTTGACGATTTTACAGGTGCATTCAAATGGGTTGATTTCCCATTCAAGGTGAAATCATCTGCAATGAAAATGCTAACTGCAAATACTGATGAAACCATACTGCGATATATATATCATGTTATGGGAAAAATAGGATATTCCTCTTATGAGCACAAACGGTTGTGGATTAGTATATATTCAGAAATAAAAATCCCCCTCCCACCACTACCTGTTCAGAAAGAAATTGTCCGAATACTGGACAATTTCACAGAGCTTACAACAGAGCTTACAACTAGGAAAAAACAATATGAGTATTACAGAGACAAATTATTGACTTTTAAGGAGGCGAGCAAGTGAGCCTATACAATATGATGGTCTCATCAAATGAAAGCACAGTGGTTTCTGAATATGTTGCAGAATATAACTACGCGAATTTCTATCAGTCCGAGGCCCTGTTGGAGAAAGATTTTATCAAACATTTGCAGGAGCAAGGGTACGAATATATCAATATCACAAACGAGGCTGGACTTATCGCTAATCTCCGCTGCCAAATTGAAAGGCTCAACGATTATAAGTTTTACGATAGTGAATGGGAACGCTTCTGCAATGAATATCTAATAAATAAAAATGAGGGTATTGTTGAAAAAACTCGGAAAATTCAAGTAGATGAACGACATAGCTTCAGGCTTGATAATGGATTAATCAAAAACATCGCTATAATAGATAAAAAGAACATACATAACAACTGGTTGCAGGTCATTAATCAATATGAGGATTCTGAAGGCGCTCATAAAACCCGTTATGATGTGACCATCCTCGTAAATGGTTTGCCGTTGGTTCATGTTGAACTTAAACGACGAAGTGTCGCCATTCGGGAAGCCTTTAACCAAATTAAACGCTATCAGCGAGACAGTTTCTGGGCATCCAGTGGTCTTTTTGAGTTCGTCCAGATTTTCATCATCTCCAATGGCACCCATACCAAGTATTATTCAAACACAACACGATCAAGCCATGTGAAAGAAAACGCTGATGGTGAAAACAAAAAAAGCAAAAGAACCAGCAATAGCTTTGAGTTTACCTCCTACTGGGCAGATGGAACTAACAAGGCCATTGCGGATATTGTTGACTTCACCAGGACTTTTTTGGCAAAGCATGTCCTGCTTAATATACTGACGAAGTACTGCGTCTTCACTTCGGAGGATTTGCTGTTGGTCATGCGTCCCTACCAGATCGCAGCAACAGAGCGCATACTTACACGGATTGAAATTACTAGCAACTATAAGAAAACTGGTACACTTGATGCGGGAGGCTATATCTGGCATGCCACAGGAAGTGGAAAGACTTTGACTTCTTTTAAGACCGCTCAAATCGCTTCGGCACTTTTGTATATAGATAAGGTTTTATTTGTCGTTGACCGTAAAGATCTTGATTACCAGACTATGAAGGAATATGACCGCTTCCAGAAGGGTGCGGCAAATAGCAACACTTCGACCAGAATACTGCAAAGGCAATTAGAGGATAATACATCTCATATCATAATAACAACTATTCAGAAGCTTGATATATTCGTTTCAAGGAATAAGGGCCATGAAGTCTTTAAAAAGCATATGGTTATCATCTTTGATGAATGTCACCGCTCTCAATTCGGGGATATGCATAGTAAAATTGTAAAGTCCTTTAAGCATTACCATCTATTTGGATTTACAGGGACTCCCATATTTGCGGTAAATGCAGGAAGCAGTGGTAATCCACTTATGAGAACCACGCAACAAGTCTTTGGAGACAAACTGCACACCTATACTATCGTCGATGCTATAAATGACGGGAATGTACTACCTTTCCGCATCGACTACATCAACACAGTGAAGATGAAGAACGGTGTGAAGGATAAAATCGTCTCTGCAATTGATACGGAAAATGCTATGGCTGATCCAAATCGCATTCATGAGGTTGTCAACTATATCCTGGAACACTTTGACCAGAAGACCAAGCGCAACAGCTTCTATTCACTACAAGGCCAGAGGGTATTTGGTTTCAATTCTATTTTGGCAGTCAGTTCAATTCCTGTTGCAAAAATGTATTACACAGAACTAAAAAAGCAACTTTTAGAGCAAGGCCGCCAGCTTAATGTAGCTACTATCTTTAGCTACAATGCCAATGAAGCTGATCCAGAGGACGTATTCCCGGATGAAGGTTTTGATGCTGACAGCCTTGACCAGACTTCCAGAGATTTTCTTGAATCCGCTATTGCGGATTATAACACGAATTTTAATGTCAATTATGATACATCATCGGATAAGTTCCAGAACTACTATAAGGATTTATCTATGCGTATGAAAAGTCGTGAAGTGGACCTTCTTGTTGTCGTTAATATGTTCCTTACTGGTTTTGATGCTACGACACTAAATACCTTATGGATAGACAAGAATCTGAAGCAGCATGGTTTGATTCAAGCTTTTTCTCGAACCAACCGGATTTTAAACTCAGTCAAGACCTACGGAAATATTGTCTGTTTCCGTGATTTGCAGCAGGAGACAGATGAAGCAATTGCACTATTCGGTGACAAAGATGCCGGCAGCATTGTCCTCTTAAAAAATTATGAGGCTTACTTTAACGGTTTTGATGAGAATGGGAAGCATCAGCCGGGCTATAGCGAATTGATTGATGAATTGACTAAGCGTTTCCCGTTGGGACAAGCCATTATCGGTGAGCAAAACCAGAAGGACTTTATAAGCCTTTTCGGTGCTATCTTGCGCCTAAAGAATATCTTGACAGCATTCGACAACTTTTCTGGGAATGAGATTCTGACAGATAGGGATTATCAGGACTATCAGAGTGTTTATATTGACCTCTATCAGGAATTCACAAAAGATAAATTTGCTGATAAGGAAAAAATCAATGATGACATTATCTTTGAGATTGAACTGATAAAGCAGATTGAAATCAACATAGACTACATCCTTATGCTCGTAGCTAAGTACCATGCCTCCAACTGTGAAGACAAGAGCATTCTTGTATCGATTGGCAAGGCTGTCAATTCAAGCTTACAACTCCGCAGCAAGAAAGAGCTTATTGAGCACTTCATTGACACGGTCAACGCTTCCACCAAGGTCGATGAGGGTTGGCATAAATTTGTCCATGAGCAAAAGGAAACCGACCTTGCAGCAATCATTAGCGAAGAAAAGCTCAAGCAGGAAGAAACAAAGCGGTTCATCGATAATTCCTTCCGAGATGGTACACTCAAGACAACCGGCACAGACATTGATAAGATCATGCCTCCAGTTTCACGCTTTGGTGGTGGCAACAGAGCGACTAAAAAGCAGAGGGTAATTGAGAAGCTAATGAAGTTTTTTGAGAAATATTTTGGACTTGTGTAAAAACAAATACCATTAAAATTGGAGCAAAATATAAAGATAATAATCGAGAGTGCCGATGTTTTCACCAATAGTATTCTTGAAAAAAGTCAGCCGTTTGGATTACACTATAAATTCACACGAGAATTGTTGCGCGGGAACGATAGAATTGATTTTGATTGTTTTCCACATATTAAAAAATTATTATCTGATAATAACTGTCTTTCCGCAGTGTGTCCTGAATGAATTGAAACTATTATATGTTTCAATGCTTGCTTTGTAAATGATGAGGGTGGGCCCCTCGGAATCGGTATTCAGGTACTGGTTTCAAACCACCTACAGGTGCTGTCGTCAAAAGCGATGGTATTGAGCGTGTTAGGAAAAGGCTGATTAATCAGTCAGGTAAGTGCTATGGAGCTGAACGTAAGTGAACGGCTATTGATGTGTCGTAAGAGAGTACATTACTGTCAAAACTAAAGGCATGCGGAACAGTTAGGATAAGTCTGGAAGTAACCTGATTACTGGCCAGTCGGCAGTCGGCATATAGGTCGCAGGAACATAGCACAGGCGTTTACAAGGAACAGGAGAACCTACGGCCTTGATGATAAGAGAAAAGTCCAAGCGAATCAAACGACAAGGACGAAAGTATCGATGCAAGGCATAGGGGCGGGAGAACCCGTAGTAGTTAAGAAGCTCTTGTAATGAGAGTGGAGCGAAGGGGTTCTGTTATCTAATCTTTTTGTTGGTCAACCAATCAAATGGGAGGAATCAATAGACAAAAGAAAACCGTATGAGATTTCACGTCATCAAGTAATGGAGGCATACAAGTTGGTCAATGCCAACAAAGGTGGCCCGGGAATTGATGATAAGACAATCAATGAGTTTGAAGCAGATTTAGAAAATAATCTGTACAAGCTATGGAACAGGATGTCATCAGGCAGTTACTTTCCCAAACCAGTTAAAGCGGTAGAAATACCCAAGAAAATGGGAGGGAAAAGGCTGCTTGGTGTTCCCACTGTTGAAGACAGAATAGCACAAATGGTAGTAAGAATGAATCTTGAGCCTCTACTGGAGCCGATATTCTGTGATGATTCGTATGGATATCGTCCAAATAAATCAGCAATAGATGCAATAAAGATTACAAGAGAGCGATGTTGGAAGTATGACTGGTTAATTGAGTTTGACATAAAAGGTCTATTTGACAACATCGACCATGAGCTACTAATGAAGGCTGTAAGAAAGCATACCGACAACAAATGGGTAATACTGTACATAGAAAGGTGGCTTAAAGCTCCGATACAAATGCCCGATAAAACCATGAAGGAAAGATTTTCCGGCACTCCCCAGGGTTCGGTAATCAGTCCAATACTTGCAAATCTGTTTATGCATTATGCATTTGACAGATGGATGAAAACCAAAAATCCAGAAAATCCATGGGCAAGATATGCCGATGATGGTGTAATACACTGTAAAACAAAACAGGATGCACATCATGTGCTTAGAAAGCTTACAGAAAGAATGGGAGAATGTAAACTTGAGATAAGTCATGAAAAGACGGCAATTATTTACTGCAGAGATGTTAACAGGAAAGAAAAACACGACAATACATCTTTTGATTTTCTGGGATATACCTTTAGAACACGGGTGTCCAGAAACAGAAACGGACAATACTTTGCAAGTTTTAGTCCGGCAGTAAGTAAGAAAGCACGTAAGGCATTCAGAGATAACATACGAGATATCCGAAAGGGCTCGTCGCATAAGTCTCTGGAACAAATGGCAAAGGAAATGAATCCTGTACTAAGAGGATGGGCAAATTATTTTGGAAATTTTCGGCCATCAGAAATGAGAAATGAATTGATTAAGGTAAATCTCGCATTAGTGTGCTGGGCAATAGGAAAATACAAGGGTTTGAGAAGGCACAAGTCAAATGCATTACACTGGCTTGGAAGATGTGCTAAAACTCGACCGAATTTGTTCTACCACTGGGAAATGGGTCTTAGACCTGCGGCTTAGATAATCGGAGCCGTGTAAACCGAGAGGTTTACGCACGGTTCTAAGAGAAGCTCGGGGTGAGATTCCCCGGGCTTACTCACCAGTAAAAAATACACTTTTTCGGCATTTTCCGCTTGTTAGGAACAGGTGTAATTATCCTTGGAAACAATAAGTAAATCAAGAATTTGTTCCTGAAGGGAAGAAATTTCATCGTAGAAACATTTCACTTCTCTGCCTTCTTCAAACAAAATGTGTCTTCGCAGGTTTGAAAACAGATCTATTATTCTGGCTGTTGTCGGGTGTTTGCAATTTCGTTTCTCAGGATATATTGGCAATTCCTGTATATTTTCTTTATCCATAGCCAGGCGCAGCTCCCGCTCTATGAGCGCATTTAGCACAAGTACAATAAAATATACAAACATAAGGGCCTCAATTCGGTGAGGCAACTTTAAAAATACAGGTGCAGCTTCAAATACGCTTTTAAACTGCTGATGTCTTTTTTCAATATATGGCTGAAACTTGTATTTTTCAAGCACCTGTCCCATGGAGAGAATTTTATCGTCTATATTTGTAATTAATGGAAACATGCCATCACTTGCTGCATCCTCTTGTATTTTTGGGCCATTTGGCATGGCTTCAAATGTATATTTTTCTTTTATGAGCTTTATGTATTCGGTATTTTCTGAAGGCCGTCCCTTTTTTGCCTGCTTGTAGGTTTGGATTTCTTTTGTCACTATTTTTACATCAAACCATCTTTTTGATAAATATTTATTAAGTATCTCTTCAAGAGCACCCTCTATCTGTTCTTTGCCATATTTTCTTGCTTCTATCTTGCGCTTAAATGTATCCAGCGCTTTTATGGTCTTTTCAATCCTGGACTGCCTTCTGTAAGCGTCCAGGCCCTGTTTTTGGCTGCTAAGTATCCAGATAATACGGTATCCTTCCTCTGATGCCATGGGGCACTCATACCCCCAGTATATATGCTCATCAGCATCAAGGCTTCTGGCATCAGGCTTTCTTGAAAGCTCCTGCCAGTCTACATTATGCGAGCATACATAGGACCTAAACCACTGGCACTCTTTTCTTGTCTCAGGGACAACTGATATAAACTTTCCGCCCTCTTTACAAATGTAGTCCATCTGGTCTCTTGTGGCAAGCTTTGCATCTGCAACATAAATAAAATCACTTCGCCCTGTTATTCTTCTTAGCGCCTCCCATGTATTAATATGGGTATTATCATCTGTTATGTTTCCGTCATAGCTTTTGTAATGAATGGGAACAGCGCCGTCTCTGCTTACCGTTAGGGTAAAAAGCAGCTGCTTTAAGTCCGGGCGAAAATCCTTGTTATGGCCCTGAAGCAGGCTAATGGAAGCTTTGCCATTATACCTGGAATAATTGCCCCTGTACTCACCATATACGGTAACAGTGGTAGAATCGTTATGAAGCTGCGATAGCTCAATGGAAAATTCTTCTACTGTTTTTAATACGGTTTTTGTAAGAAGAGATGCTCTATCAGCATCAAATAGAGCATCCAGGCTTCTTCCAACCCTGTCATCGTTTAATATGTTTGGGTCTTGCTCTTTTAGTCCGATAAGATAAGGATCAAAACGGGCCGCCCATTCAGATAGTTTGTATAAAGGTTCCCTTTCAAGCAAAATATTGCGCACAAAGATTAGTATTGCATCTGCATGGGAAAACTTCTGGTTTTTGTTTAAAACAAGATAGGATGACAGAAGTTTTTTTAGCTCAATACGCTTAATAAACTTGTTTATGATTGGAAGTGCGCCAATTGCCTTTGAATCAAGACTTAGGCTGTCTTTGGTTTTTTGCATAGTTTCCTTTTTAAAAAAGCTTGACATTATATTTATTGAAGTATATATTACTTCAAGTAGGAGGTCAAGGCTTTTGGCTAAAAAAGATGAGACAGAGAGAAAATATTTTGCCCTTAAAAGAAAAATTGATAAATTGGGGTTTATCTGTACAGGCAGTGTAATGCAAGTATTTAAGAGGTGCGGCAACCCTGGCTGCAGATGCAGTAAAGATAAATTGGGGCATGGACCATATAATATCTGGACACGCAAAGTAAATTCAAAGACAATAACAAGGACTTTAACATCAGAACAGGCAAAACTGGCTCAAAACTGTATTAATAATATGAGAAAGATGGAAGCTATACTGCAGCAAATGAAGGATTTGTCTGTCCAATATATTGAAAGCTATCAAAAAGATTTAAGTGTGGACAAAAATAGGGAAAAAGTGTAATTTTTACTTGCGGAACGTAGGCTGAAAGGTTCTGGTAGTAAAAATAAGGCAGTTAATTTCACTTACAAAATATTTCAAGCAGCACCGGCTGGCAGTTGTCGGCAGTATTTTATTTACGCTGCTAAATAACATTTCAGTAATAGCTGTCCCATGGATACTGAGGCTTGCAATTGACAGCATAAAAGGCTATCCGCAGACCCGCCCACAGCTTTTATTATACGGTCTCCTTATCC
>Ga0208828_1000793_pt1 | contig 13340 bp, 13 predicted proteins | sample Kivu_160m_FD_185487 | JGI IMG/M metagenome (GOLD analysis project Ga0208828, IMG submission 185487) | Freshwater microbial communities from Lake Kivu, Western Province, Rwanda to study Microbial Dark Matter (Phase II) - Kivu_160m (SPAdes)... | ecosystem: Environmental > Aquatic > Freshwater >... | reverse complement strand
GACTCATACTCCACATGCGCCGTGTTGATCGTGATCCCCCGCTCACGCTCCTCCGGCGCATTATCAATACTATCAAACGTCCGCACCTGCGCCAAGCCGCGCTTGTTCAAAAACATCGTGATCGCCGCCGTCAACGTCGTCTTCCCGTGATCCACATGCCCAATCGTCCCAACATTCACATGCGGCTTCGTCCGCTTAAATTGCTCCTTCGCCATGGGTTCTCCTTCCCAATTTTATTATCGTTAATTATTCTCAATCCAACAATCTACCAAAGCCTCGACACCGACCCTTGAGCCCACGACCAGGATTGAACTGGTGACCCCATCCTTACCAAGGATGTGCTCTACCAGCTGAGCTACGTGGGCATACAACCAAAACAATCCAATTTTCAAATGACCCTCCCGATTACTTCGGGATGCTCTACCAGCTGAGCTACATGGGCTTTTTCTAACATTAATCAAATCCTTTTCTCAACATTTCGTAATCCGGTGAGCGGGTGAAGGGGATCGAACCCTCGTAGCCAGCTTGGAAGGCTGGAGCTTTACCACTAAGCTACACCCGCAAAGCCAGTGGGCCGGGATGGATTCGAACCACCGCAGGCGTTGCGCCGGCAGATTTACAGTCTGCTGCCATTAACCACTCGGCCACCGACCCTGTAATCATTATTTTTATCTATGGGATTAGGGATGTACAATTGAAATAAAATCAATTTGACTTAACGAAAGTACAAACTCTCTCCCAAAAACCCATCACTAACCGGGCATTGGTAATTGTCAAATCTCCATTTCAAATATCATGCTCAATTTATCGAGCCACCAGCAGGAATCGAACCCGCGACCCGCTGATTACAAATCAGCTGCTCTACCTGCTGAGCTATGGTGGCGTTCTGTCCTGCCAGTCACTCGCGGATACCTCGAAAAATGAAAAAGCCATGAAAATTAATAAAAAAACTTTAGAATCCAATAGGATTTTTTAACTGAAAATGAATTTTTTTATTTATTAGAAATTGATAATTTTGCGGCGTGTAAGCAAATGGAGTCGCAAATTTTATGGCAATTTTAGTCACCGGAGCAGCAGGTTTTATCGGATTTCACCTCTGTCAAAAACTCCTCGAAACGGGATCTGAGATCATCGGCTATGATAATGTCAATAACTATTACGATCCTAATCTGAAAGAGGCGCGCTTAAAAATTCTCAGTGATTACGCCAATTTCAAATTCTATCGCTATGACCTCTGCGAATTTGACGCCCTTGAAAAGGTGTTCCAACAGCATACGATCGAAAAGATATGCCATCTCGCCGCTCAGGCAGGCGTACGCTACTCACTAACCAATCCATTTGCCTACCAAAAGTCCAATATTGAGGGCTTTCTCAATATTATTGAATTAGCAAAACGTTCCCAGGTCACCAACTTCGTCTTCGCCTCCAGTTCCAGCGTCTATGGCAATAACCAAAAATTGCCTTTCGCCGTCACCGATAATGTGGATCACCCCATCTCACTCTACGCCGCCTCGAAAAAAAGCGACGAACTGATCGCCCACGCCTATAGCTATCTTTATCAACTACCAACGACCGGACTGCGCTTTTTTACCGTATATGGTCCCTATGGTCGTCCGGATATGGCACTGTACATTTTTACTCGCAAAATTTTCGCCGGTGAACCAATTGATGTCTATAACTATGGTAACATGCGGCGTGATTTTACTTACATTGACGATATTATCAGTGGAGTCATTTCCGCTCTCGAACATCAATTCGCCTATGAAATATTCAATCTCGGCAATCACCGCAGCGAAAACCTGATGGATTTTATTCGGTTAATCGAGCAATATACCGGCAAACAAGCCAAAATCAATTTCCTACCGCTCCAGCCGGGCGATATTCCCGAAACTTTTGCCGACATCGAACAATCCCATGCCAAATTAGGTTTTCAGCCAACTACCAACATCGAAGTTGGAATCAAGCGTTTTATCGAATGGTATCAAGAATATTATCACTTATAGCGAGATTCATATGTCACCTTACCAAGATATTTCCAAGGACAACTTGCGCTCCATCTTCCAGGATTTTGCTAAACTCCGGCTGCTGGTCGTCGGCGACCTGATCCTGGATCATTATATCTGGGGCGTGGTAGACCGGATTTCACCCGAAGCGCCGGTACCGATTGTCAGTGTTACTAAAAAAGAGAGTCGCTTAGGCGGCGCCGGTAATGTCGCTGCCAACTTAGCCAGCCTGAGTGCCAACGCGACTCTGGCGGGAATCTGCGGCAACGATAGCTACCGCGATATTTTGCTGGAACTTTGTCAGCAGCAAAAAATCCTGCCACTGATCACCACCATCGAAAATCGCCAGACTACGGTAAAATCCCGGATCATCGCCCAGCACCAGCAGCTGGTTCGCATTGACGAAGAAAATTGCGAGCCGCTGCCAATTGCGGAAACCGCCAACATCCTGAATGAGATTAGAGGAAAAATCGCGCAGTTCGACGGTCTGATCATTTCGGATTATCGTAAAGGATTCCTGACCGAAAAGTTTATTCTCGAACTAATCAGGATATTTGCCGGTAAACCGGTGGTCGTTGATCCGAAAGGTTACGATTACCAAAAATACCGCGGTGCGACGACGATCAAACCGAACCGCCGCGAGTTTGCCCACGCCGTCCGGCATCCGGAATTGCAGGACGTCGAACTCGAACAGTATGCCAAACAACTGGTCAAAGACCTCGAGCTTCAAGGAATCGTTATCACCCTCGGCGAAAAAGGAGTATTCATTCTGGATAATCAGCAGGAGAGCCTGATTATTCCCACCAAAGCCCGCGAAGTGTATGATGTCAGCGGCGCCGGCGATACCTTCATCGCCACTTTCACCGCCGGTCTGATCCTGACCGGGAATTGGTTCACCGCAGCTAAGGTCGCCAACTTAGCGGCGGGTGTAGTCGTCGGCAAACTCGGAACCGCCACGGTAACGACTGATGAAATATTCAATAATTACGGATTATAATATTAGTGCCGCAAGCAACTCCGGCGTCACTTTTGTAATATCAATTTTTTAGTCATTTCAAAATTAACAGCTCGCAGCTGGTATAAATAAATTCCGCTCGCTAATCCACATCCATCGAACCTGACTCGATAAACACCACCCGGTTGTTTGCTATTTACCAGCATAGCAACTTCATTGCCCGCAATATCATAAACCTTGAGAGAAACATCAGTTGTCGTAACTATCGAGTAATTAATTATGGTCGTCTGGTTGAACGGATTTGGATAGTTCTGGGATAATGTATATTGACGGGCAATGTTACCTGTCGGCGGGACATCAATATTACTTAAATTTGCATCAACGTTGATGAACAATTCATCATCAGGATTAATCAGCGAGACATAATATATGTGCCACTCAGGCACTGATGAAGGAATTAATGCCTGCCCCAACATCGCCCTTATTTTATAGCTTGGATGATTATTTCTGAATTCTTCGCCGCCTTGTTTCTCTGCGATAGCCAAAGCCGAATCGCTGTCAATCCAGGGCTCTGTGATAATCATGGGACCATCTAATATTTTTTCATTCATACTATCATAAGCAGCCGAAGCGAAGGTTGTATGCAAGAAATAATTGCCGTAAAGAGACATATATTGATAAAACCACGACAGAGCGGTGCCGTCGCTAAAAACACTGTCGCTTTTAATAACCAATAATTGAGCATCAGGATTAATCTGCAGCATTAGTGAATCTGCAATAGCTTTATTATGACTGGCAGTAAAACTTTGAGAAAACAGGATGTTTTGAATCAGAATAATTAAAATGAGAATGGAGATGGCTATTTTTTTCATTTCATACCTCCCATCTCTTTTTTACATACCGTTTTTACAAAAATTTAGAGATTCTATAATAGGATCATCCTCCATATTCCCAGACAACCAACATTTCTACATACAAAAGTATTTTCCCGGTTTTGTCTATAGAGAAAATTTTGTGTTTTCCCATAAATTAACCTCGCCTAACCGTTATAAAGTTACTTTCCATTGTGATTAGTTTAATCAGCGATGATTCCATTGTCAAGCCCGAATATAATTAACTTTCTATTAGACAAATTTCATTTAATATAACCCGAAGGTGCATACGAAAAACCGATGCTGAACTGGTATGCCAGGGAAAAGATAATTCCTGCATCGTTCTTAATACCGCTACCTATTCCGAACTCCGGTCTTAGACTGAATCCCTCAAAAATAAAAATATCCAATCCGATATTTTGCGCTACAAATGTTACCCCTACTTTCCTATCCTCTACCTTTGAAACAACTACCACAGTTGAGCCCGATAAATCCACCCTCTTCATTATCGGTCGGGTTAAGATCATCGTCGGTTGTATCTGAAAATATTCTATTTTATCCGAAATATCCTGGAAACAGGTTCCGACAGGAAGATAAAGCGCGGCTAAAGTTTTGTTATCTTCTGGTTTGGTCATCTTTAATTTTAATCCAAGCTCAATAAAATTAATCTTCGACCAGTGCCAGTATTTTTCATGATCCTTTTCACCAAAGTCAATCATTTCATAGTGCCCATATAAATTAATTTTTTTTGTCAGACCTATACCCAGTCTGCAACCGCAATTATATTGTTTCCATTCAATTTCTTTACTTAAATCTCCAAACCAGGTGTAATTGGGAATCATTTCAATTTTTTTTGGAGGTAACATTCTGGCGGTTTGTATCGTATTAAAACAGGGCGCACAACCTATGAAAAGAATTAGCAAACCGATCAGCAGAATCCAAATATTATGAGCAATATTCTTCATTTCTTTTTATACCTAATGGATATAAAAGGTAGCATTTATCCCCAATCCAAATCAACCAAAATATCTTTTTCCCGCAAATCCTCGATCCCTGTTAATTATAAAATCCGGCTTACAATTGATCCGAGATAAAATTTAGCTGAAATGTAATTAGCTAAATTGAATTAGGCAATTAAATATTATTGTTCGGTTAACCCGTCGAGCGATGCAGCCAATTAATAGCCACATATTTCAACATGCGGTTCTTTAAACCATGGAAGAAAAATCACGTCTTGATCTTGCGCTTCCAGACCGTGCCCTGGGATGTATCCTCGAGGATAATGCCGCGATTCAGCAATTCGTCCCGAATCCGATCGGCTTCCGCCCAGCGGCGTTCCCGGCGCGCCTGTTCCCGGTCGGCAATGAGTTGCTGCTCCTCAGTTGATAATGCAGTCTCCGGTTCAGTGAGCACATTCAAAATCGAATCAACTTTATCAAGAAATAAAAGTACGCTTTCGGCATCCTGCTGACTGATCTCCTGCTGCCGACGGAAGTTATTGACCTCGTGCATCAGCGAAAACACTGCCGCCACGGCATTCGAAATATTCAGGTCGTCATCGAGAGCTGATTCGAATTCGGCTAAATATTTTGCCGTAATTACCTGTAATTGCGGTGGTCCATCTTTAAAATCACCACTCAGGGATTTCCTGAAATCCCGCAGCCGGGTGATCGCCTTCGCCGCCGCATCCACTTTCTTGAAGGTAAAATTCAACTTCTGCCGGTAGTGAGTCGTCAGCAGGACATAGCGAATCGTGGCGGCGTCAATACCCCGCTCTAACAGCTCCCGCAGGCGATAGAAATTGCCGGCGGATTTACTCATCTTGTCGCCCTCCACCATCAGGTGTTCGCAGTGCAGCCAGTAATTGACGAACTTTTCACCGGTTGCTGCCTCGCTCTGGGCAATCTCATTCTCATGGTGCGGAAAAATATTGTCCACTCCACCGGTATGCAGATCAAAATGATTCCCGAGATATTTCATACTCATTGCCGAGCATTCGATATGCCAGCCGGGGCGCCCCTTACCCAGCGCCGTCTCCCAATAGACCGGACCGTCCTCCGGCTTCCAGCCTTTCCACAGTGCAAAATCGCGGATTTCCTCCTTTTCATATTCGTCATTCTGAATGCGCACGCCGCGCTGCATCGCCGCAATATTCAGGTTAGCCAGCTGCCCATATCGCGGAAACTCCGCAACTTTGAAATAGACCGAGCCATCCTCGGTCTGATAGGCAGTTCCTCTATCGAGCAAAATCTGGATCAGTTTGACCATATCCGGAATATGCTGGGTGGCTTCGGGATAATATTCGGCACGCTCGATTCCGAGCGCATCGAGGTCTTCGAAAAAAGCCTGCCGGTAAGGTGTGGTGAATTCCTGAATTGACTTGCCCAGCTGATTCGCCGCCCGAATAATCTTATCGTCCACATCGGTAATATTCATTACCTGAATCACCCGATAGCCTTTGAATTTCAGATAACGGCGCAGCAGGTCTTCAAAAATATACGCCCGAAAATTGCCGATATGGGCAAAATTGTACACTGTCGGTCCGCAGGTGTACAGTTTCACAACTCCCGACTCCAGCGGTTTGAACGTTTCTTTTCTATGGGTCAGGGTATTATAAAAAATAGTCACCATAATCAGAATCCCAACGGCAAGGATACGTGCACTTTCTTTTTATCCTCGGCAATCGGTTTGAGTTGCCGTGGATCAATCTGAATCTCGTAAGCCACCTGCACCGCATCTAACGAAATCACAAACTTGGATTCATTTTCAATCCGCTGAATGTGACCAATGATTCCACGCAGCGGTCCGTCATTTACCTCGACCATCTGACCAGTTTTCAGATAAGTCTGAGGTTGGAGTTTAATCCCGCTTTCGATGGTGCGCTTGAGAGCCTCAATCTGAAAATCCGGAATTGCCGCCAGCTCCTTATGAAAAGTCACAAAATGCACGATGCCCTCGGTTTCCCTGACATAAAGTTGATGCTTCGGCGGAATATGCACAAAGACATAGCTGCGGATCAGCGGTTCCTCGACTAATTTTTTCCGATCACTCCACTGATGCATCTCTTTCACCAGCGGCACATAGGCTTCGATCTCCTTATTATTCAGTAATTCCAAAACCTTTTTTTCATGCCGTGGTCGGGTATAGGCGGCAAACCATCTAACAACATTCGGATCAAGTTTAAAATCTGCTTTCGTCTGCAAGATCGTCCTCACTTCGAATTAAACAGCAAAATCTTTTAATCCCAGTTGAATAATCTCATCCAACAACTCCGGAAAAGACAGACCGGCAGCCTTGGCGGCTTTGGGCACTAAGCTGGTAGCTGTCATGCCGGGCATGGTATTCATCTCCAGAAAATAGGGTTGATTAGCGGGATTCAAGCGCAAGTCCATTCGTCCATAGCCGGCACACCGCAGCAGACGGAAGGCCGTAACCGTTATCTCCTGTAGCGTTTTTGTCAGCGCCGGGTCTAATTTGGCTGGCACTTCATATTGGCTCATCCCTTTGGTATACTTGCACTCATAATCATAAATCCCGTGTTGCGGTAAAATTTCAACTAACGGCAAGGCGCAATCTCCCAAAACCGAGACCGTCAGTTCCCGCCCGGGAATATATTCTTCGACCAGAAAAGTACGATCATAGCGAAGTGCTTCATCAATCGCCGCGCGTATCTGATCAGCTTGCCGAACGATCGTCAAGCCAATTGTGGAACCCTCATGTCCCGGCTTGATTACTAACGGCAAATCAAATTGCTGACGAATCTCGCTGACGACCTTATCATAATCCAACCCGTTGCTATTATCATAGTAAATCCAGCGGGGAGTTAGGATGTTATTCTTCTCAAAAATCATTTTGGTGATGACTTTATCCATCGCAATCGCACAACCTTCCGCCCGCGAGCCATTGAAAGCATAGCCCATCGTCTGCAGAATTCCCTGGACAATTCCATTCTCGCCGATGCCGCCATGCAGCGCATTGAACACAAAATCAGCCGAGTGAACTTCTGCGCTGCCTAACAAATCTAATAGGTTCTGATCGCCGTGAGCGAGGTAGTCAGAGTCGACCTCAAGCGATTGTTCAATCTGCGAAATCGGTAAAACCGTATCCAACAGCAAAACCTCATGTCCGTTCTCCTTTAAAGCCGCCGCAACATTCGTTCCACTGGCAAGGGATACCTTACGCTCCGATGAGGTCCCACCCATAATAACCACAATCTTCATAAATTCTAATCTCTTTCTAAATTTTCAATTTTCCGGGCAGCTTGTAGAATATTTTCGGCGATTAGATCGGGTTCGATACTCCAGGATCGAATCACCTCATCTGCAGGCGGTTTGATACCCGTCCTGACTAAAACCGTTTTACACCCGGCTGCCGCTCCGGTTTGAACATCCTTCTCCGAATCGCCGATAAAATAGGAAGCCGCAACATCCAGATTGAAATCACCAACCGCCCGGCTGATATTGCCGGTTTTTGGTTTGCGGCAATCACAATGCTCCGCAGGTGCATGCGGACAATAGTAAAATCCATCAATAGTTCCGCCTCGCTTCGCAAGTTGTCTTTGCAGTTCCCGATGAATTTCATCTACCGCTTCCTTAGTGGTCAAGCCCCGCCCGATTGCCGATTGGTTGGTTATCAGGATAATCATGAAACCAAGCTTTTTAAAAATCTGCAGCGCCTGGGGAGTAAAATTGAATATTACCAACTCATTTTTATTTTTAATATAATTAACGCTGTCGGCATTCAAGGTGCCATCCCGATCGAGAAAAATAGCTTTGGATTTATTCAATTGCATTTGCTGATTATTAAAATTTTACTCATCCGCGGGCGTAAATTACAATTCAAAAACGTAAAATAATAGTGCCTGGTTAGGTGAAAAAGGATAAATTGTCAGAGTGAAAAACAATTACCCCAAATAAAGAGAAGCCGAAGTTGCCGATTTTTAGTCTCGATGTCAAAAAACAAAATATTTTATTTACCAAAATGTAGTTTGGCTAAATGTTCAATAAAAAATCATTGGGTTGTATGACTATCTGCTTGGTTTTATTGGCGGAATTATCCCTTGCCAGAGAGCCGGATTCGGAGTGGATCATTAACCATATCAAACACTACCCGATTCATTATTTTAAGGGTTTACAAACATGCTGGAAATTCCCTTATCAAAAAAACCTTTATCTTGCCGGAGCGGCTTTAATTCCAATCTCCTTTTTACTGGATCAGCATATCGCAAATTATATCCAAGCGAATAAAATCTATTCCGCACAAATCTCGCAGATCGGCGATCTCTACGGTCATCGCTGGGGATACTACGGCACCTTAACAGCTATTATTCTGACCAATACAGTAACCCGCCAACCAGTTATCAAAATCATCCAGGAAGCGGAACTGTTAATTGAGTCTGAATTGACCACTGCAACCGTCACTGCTGGATTAAAATACCTCACCCATCGGCAGCGACCCAATCATAAGGGATACCGCTCTTTGCCTTCAGGGCATACCTCAGGATCATTTGCCTTGGCTGCCGTGATTAAATACCTTTATGGTGATTTACCTGGATATCTGGCTTATGGAATGGCAGCATTTGTTGGCTCGACGCGGATCAACGATAATAAGCATTATCTGTCTGATGTCGTCAGCGGCGCAATCCTGGGAACATTGATTGGTCGGAGTTTCGCGCATCAACATCAGCTGGAATGGTCCGTTCAACCGAATCCTGAAATCCATTCGATAAAAATCGGTTTTGAGGTTTTATTATGACATTCTCCGATTACCTGAAAACCCAAAAAGTACTAATTCTTGATGGTGCTATGGGCACCGAGCTGCAGCGCCGCGGTGTAGATATCACCCTACCCCTCTGGTCGGCTAAGGTAATTAATGAGCATCCGGAAGTAATCCGCAAAATACATTGCGACTACATTGCCGCCGGGGCTGATATCATCACCACCAACACCTTCCGCACCGATTTAAGAACATTTCAGAAGGCAGATCTGCCCCAGGATGAGGCGCATCAAGCAACTATCAAGGCAGTTAATCTTGCCCGCGAGGCAATCCGGATTACTGCCGTTAAACGCAAGATCTGGATTGCCGGCAGCATGGCACCGCTGGAAGATTGTTATCATCCCGAACTAACACCCGACTATCAGACGGCATTTAATGAACATTTACTCAAGGCTGCCTGGCTGGCACAAGCGGGTGTTGATTTTATTTTGGTTGAAACGATGAATTCCTTGAATGAGGCTTTAGCAGCAACCCGGGCGGCGCTGACAACTGGCTTGCCAGTCGCTACCAGCTTCATCCTGCGCGACAAAGATCACATTCTCAACGGTGAAGCCATCTTACCTGCCTATCTTGCCCTCAAAAAAGAAGGCATAACCATCTTTTCGATTAATTGTACCCATCACTCAATCATAACTACCTTCCTGAACACCTACGCCAATCGGATCCAGTTGCCGCTGATGGTTTATGCTAACGCTGGGATTTTCAACAATCAAAAAGGTTGGGAAGAAGATCCTCAGTTCACGCCCTTATTATATCAACAAATTGCCCAGACCTGGCTAAATCAGGGAGTAAAAATTATTGGCGGCTGTTGTGGAACAGATCCATCGTTCATTCGCCTTCTCGCCCAAACAAAAAGTCCAGTGTGAGGGGGATTCACGCTGGACTGGAGGGTAGTGAGGTTTTGGGGATATTGATATTAAAAATCTGCCCTAATATAAAGGTTATGGTATTCATGAAAATTGAGATAAATCACATTTTTTAATACAGATATCGCAAATTAGTTTGATCCATAAATCCAAAAGATTGAGCTTGGATCGCCGTGAATATAAGCGTGATTGTCATTTTTACTAGCATCTAACACCAAATCCGTCGTCTCTTCCTGAAATCGCCACAAACCTTCGAGATTATCCAGACCGGCTGGTGAGTAGTGCTCGGTCAATTTATCAGGACGACGATGATGGAATGTGACCTCGGATGATTCGAGTTTCTTCGACCACAACCGAACTTCACGAACAGTTCCCCTCCAGTAATTAGTATTATCGCCGCCAATCAGCATCTTATTGTATACATTTCCCTGATCACTCACCGTAATATATTCCTGCTTCAATAACTTTCCATCGAAGTAAAATGAGAACCGCGTTTTAAAGCGAGTGAGACAAAGATAATGGACCGCCGCTCTGCGCCAATCTAAGCCGCTGACATTAAATTGCCCGAATAATTGATCTCGTACATAAACCGAAACCAAACTGGAATCATCAACTCCTCGATAAAAAGCTACTTCGGTTCCGCCCGAACTATTGCCTAAAAACAGTAGAGGACGGTCAATATCAGCCCAACTTGTATCTCCCGTAGCCCAAATCTCGACTGACATATTCATCTGGCTGAGATTACTTAAAGTGTCCAGATTGGCAACCTCTAAGTAATGTCCTCCTGAAAAACCCATAGCAATTACTACTTCCTGCTGATTTTCATCACAGGAAATCAGACAAAATGCAATCCCAAAAAATAAACAAGGTAAAATTATTGCTACGGATTTATTACTCATAAATCACGGTAAATCCGGTTGATCTGCAAGCCGTCCTTATCGTAATAATCCACGACACTTTTCAAATTATCATAATCAACTTGATACTGCAGATACTCTACAATTGAACCGTCCACGGAAATTATAATTTTCTTGACCAGCTCATTTTGCTCATCAAAATAGAGTTCATACCGTCCAGCCAGGCGATCATCATTATTATAAATAAAAGCCTCGACAATTTGAGATTTGCCAACTTTCTCATAATGAAAATGGTAGCGGTAATAAATATTTCCCACATCTTCCATCACGATCAGATCAGAGAGAAGATTATTGGAATTAAAAAGACATTTTACTATCCAATCCGCCTGAACCTGCTCAAACTGATTATCAAAAAAATCAGGGTGTAAATCGGTCAATTTGCCACCATGGGGGAATTCGATCCGCTGTTCCAGAATCAGGTTCTTAATGCCGTAAGTAAATACGCTCCGGGCAATTACCTGTTTGTCCTCATTGATATATTCAATTAGATGGACGGTTTTCGCCGGATCGGTATAGATTTTGACATGGGGTGACGGACGATTGTCCTGATTGCCGATATAATTCAACCGCCGATTGAATAGGAGATCCCAGCGGGTGGCATATAAAAACGAAAGATTTTCCCTCACGGGCACGACACGCTCACTCTCGCCGATGAATTCCAGCGCAAGGAGTTTGTTGTTGCCGTCAAATATGCCCTTGAAATGGGGCTGCTTTTGAGCCTGATCGGGAGTAATGGGCTCACCTAACAGATCATCCGCCTGAAATTTTGCAGCAAAATAACGGATAATCCGGGATTGCGCCTCTTTCGAACTGACGCCGGTCTTTTTCTCTTGTTCAGCAATCCAATATTCATTGATTCTTGCCAAAGTCGTCTGATCTAGCTTAACTACTGCATTCACTGAATCCAGTAAAAGATATGGACCACCCTGAGCTTGATAAGATGGCAGAAACTGCAAAGGCGATTTGAGCAATCCGGGATTGCCGCCAGGATTAACCGGAGCGATTTTTATCGCCTCAGGTGCAGCCAGCGCAGGTTTCTCGACAATCTCTGATTCCGCCTCCGGCTTGACTGATTTCCTGAAAATACCACAGCTTAGCAATCCAAGACACAAACAAAATACCAGCATCCGCTTCATAAATTCAATCCTGCACTGATGACTTCTTTCATTTGCGATAACTAACAAAATATTAGTCAATTATGCAAAGATTATCAATCCAAGGTCAATCATAATAGAGAAACAATCAGAAAATCTGCTAAAAAAGCTTCGGGGTGCATCAATAGTATTGATGTTCCGGGGGAACTCCACTGGAGATTTTCCTACCTGTCAAAAGAAAGAAAAATTTTCTGCAAACAGTATTTGCAGGTCTCGAAATTATTGTACTCGTTCTATCGAATCAAAAAGACTTTCTGCAGCGAGCGCTGATCATTGCAGTTGATTTCAATAAAATACATTCCAACGCTCAAATCGGGCGTAAACACAAAATCGTTCCGTTGATTGTTACCGACTGTTCCCGAAGTGCGATAGACTTCCTGACCAAGCAGGTTATATAACTTGATATCGAACTGTCCAGGAAATCCATTGTCCAATTTAATCTGAAACGACTTTTTTGTCGGATTGGGAAATACTTTGAAATCCTGACTGCTGCGGGATGCTCCGCCGGATTTAATGGCACTCGGGGGAGAAATCAATTTCACCGTCCCAAAAAGATCGGCATCAATCCAGTGATTATTACTATCCTGATGGGCGACTGCAACCGAACCGATCATATTGTCGCGTACAGTCATCCAGGGATCAATTTCCGGCTCATCATCATCGTTAGCCGCCAGCGATAAACCCATCTCCATACCGGCTGTCAAGGTGACCCGGGCACCCGCTTTATTTGTTGGTGAATAGGTATCGTTGTAGACGATTAATGAAAATTCATAGGTTGACACCTGATCTACTCTATGT
>Ga0208828_1000792_pt1 | contig 13368 bp, 13 predicted proteins | sample Kivu_160m_FD_185487 | JGI IMG/M metagenome (GOLD analysis project Ga0208828, IMG submission 185487) | Freshwater microbial communities from Lake Kivu, Western Province, Rwanda to study Microbial Dark Matter (Phase II) - Kivu_160m (SPAdes)... | ecosystem: Environmental > Aquatic > Freshwater >... | reverse complement strand
TGTACTTCAATAAATGTAAGGGGGGCCACCACTCCCGCTGGGAGCCCCGATAGAAGCTGAGCTTCGCACGGGGCGAGCAGCGGGACTTTCTAACGGAGTAAATGATGATGCCGCCAATATTAATAGATACAAACCTCCTGATTTACCTTTACGATCCAAACCAACCTGACAAACAGAAACAAGCAGAGCGTGTCCTCGAACAGTTGGAGCTGACACACAGTGGGCGCTTGAGTCTTCAGACACTCACCGAATTCTTCAGTGTGGCCACCCGAAAACTATCTCCGAGCCTCACTTCAGCAGAGACTTTCGGCCAGGTAACCCTTTTCACCCTTCTCTGGCCTGTCTTTGATTTAACCCCTATGATTGTGATGGAAGCTGGACGAGGCGTCCGTGATTACAAACTCCCCTATTACGATGCCCAAGTGTGGGTGACTGCCCGCCTGAATCAGGTACCGGTTTTGTTCAGTGAAGACTTCCGGGATGGGTCGATCCTCGGGGGTATGCGTTTCGTGAATCCTTTCTCTTCAAAGTTCCTGCTCAGAAAATGGCTTTAATCGTCAAGATCATGTAGGCGTTGGGGGCAGTCATAGTTAATGAAATATTTTTAGTTGAATAGAAGATGTGATTGAATCGGAAGGAGGGAGAAATAAGAAATTAGTCATGCCCCAATTTCAGGCCCCAACTTCATAGAGCCATCCCCTTTCTCTTTTCCTGTTTTGCATTTAAGGATTGACGTTAAACGTTAATTACGGTATGTTGATAATATGATGCGGTCCTTTAAGGATAAAGAGGCCGAAAAGATATTTAAAAGGCAGAGATCCTCAAAGCTTCTCGAAACGATGCAGCGAGTAGCTTTGAGAAAGTTGAGAATGTTAAATCGTGCTGTAAGCCTGAATGATCTCAGGGTTCCACCAGCCAACAGACTGGAGAAACTCAAGGGAGACAGGCTTGGGTAGCACAGTATAAGAATCAACGACCCATGGAGAATTTGCTTCAAATGGCACGATGGTGATGTTTTTCAAGTGGAAATTGCTGATGATCATTGAATAGGAGAAAAAAATGAAAACAAAGAAACTTGATCCGGTTCATCCCGGGGAAATCCTGCAAAAAGAGTTTTTAGAGCCAACGGGGGGGCAGCCAGAACAGACTTGCCCTGGCATTGGGAGTCCCCGCAAGGCGAATCAATGAGATTGTTTTAGGAAAACGAGGGATCACCGCTGATACGGCCTTGAGACTTGCCCGGTATTTCAAAATGTCCCCGCAATTCTGCTTGGCTTACAGATGGACTACGAATTGGATGTGGCAGAGGACATGCTTGAAGGCAGCCTTGAGAAAGAGGTCACTCCAATGTTGTCAACAGGAAAAAAAGATCGCCGGTGGGTTAGCCTTTCAGGAGGTGGGGTCAAATCGTTATTCTTGACATAGGTGGCTTTGGTTGAAGAAGAGCTCCTATCCGGAACCGGTTGAAACAGACTAAAAATAAAGTCAAGGATAAAGATTTGACCCCATATTCCTCACATTTTATCACTCCGTCACTAATACTGAATTTCCTTGCCACAGATGAAAATGCCTGTTACATTCTATGTACCTTAAAAATAAGGAGTGCAACGATGTCAGATAAAGCCGTCCAAGATTGTTACATGGATGAGTTTGCGCATTGTTTTGGTTGCGGCAGGCTCAATGAGGATGGAATGCAGATTAAGAGCTACTGGAACGGAGAAGAATGCGTTTGTCATTATACGCCGAAGCCCTATTACACCGGCGGGTTTCCCGGATTTATCTATGGCGGGCTCATCAGTTCGTTAATCGACTGCCACAGCGCCGCCACGGCATCGGTGGCGAAACTTCAGGCCGAGGGCTTCACCCTGCAAGACCGCGCTCCTTCACGTTTTGTAACGGCTTCTTTAAAAGTCGATTACTTGAAACCGACACCCGTTGGCAAAGTCCTTGAGTTGAAGGGAAGGCCAAAAGAAATCTCCGATCGGAAGGTCATCGTGACTATCACATTATCTGCCGAAGGCGAGATCTGTGCGAAAGGCGAAGCGGTTATGGTGAAGCTTCCAGACGGTGCCAGGTCTTGACGGGTTGTTGCCCGAATCCAAACAGCCCGCTTCTTTGACTCTTTATTTCAGAAAGTTTCGGTTGACCAATTTTCATAAAATAGATATATTCCAATCAACACTCCAAAGGGTGGCGGTGCATATATTTTTCGTTTTCATGGGAAAAAACCTCGGCTAAGAAGGAAACTTTCGTGAAACATAGCCTTATTGACAGCCACAATGACCTTTGATCCCATACAGCCAGCGATATGCGACATGGCGCCAGAGAGAGCGACGGCGATGTAGAGTTTATGGGGTTCCAGGCGGAGCGTCCTGGGTTTCAGGTTAAACTTATCCTGTAAGCATTAGGAATCTCGATGCAGGAACTTTAAAACAATTGTCCGGAAACGCTTCACACCTCCCGAAGCGGTGGACGATCTGGTAAAGAGGGATTTCGAGCTTTTTCCCAAAATATCTCCCGGAAGGATCAATTTCAGAATCGCCTTCCTTTGTTTCAAAGAGCGCCATCGGTTTGTTATCTTTAATCAAGACGAAGTCAACCTCTCGCTTTTCTTTGTCCCGAATATACATGACTTCGAAAACACCCAAACCCATTTCTGTGAACCTCGCAGCCATCCTGACAAGGCTTACTCCCACAAGGTTTTCAAAACGCCTCCCCTGATCCGTAAGGCTGGACCAGTCAAAAAAGAAGAGTTTTGCCTCTTTCCGGATCGAGCGGAGGATATTTCTGTGCCATGGGCGGACGGTAAATACCAGATAGAGCTCCCTGAGGATATTGATCCAATTGACCATAGTACTGTGATGATATCCCAAGTCTTCTCTCAATGAATTGATACTGAGTGGAGAACCCACTTTCGAAGGGAGGATGTCAATGAGGTGCTCAAGACCTCTAATATCTGAGACCCTTGAAAGATCCCGGACCTCTTCCCTTGTCAACAGCGTTTTATACTCCTTGATCCATCGCTGATGGAACCTCGCCGAAGCTCTCAAGAAAGGCTCTGGAAACCCTCCAAAGGTCAGGAGCTTTTCAAGAGCTTCTTCGATGCGTTTGTTATGAACCTTCCTCGCATGTTCCAGCAGCGATTCACCGTCAGCAAAGGGACGATCATTCTCAAGAATCCACGAAAAATCACTGGTAGACTCGGGTAATCCCAAAGGAAACATCTGAAAAGAAAAGTATCTCCCAACAAGGGAATCTCCTGACTTCCGATAAAGCCCTAAGCGGGCACTCCCCGTCACAAGGAGTTGCACTTTTTCCCTATTGGGATCGTAGATTCCCTTGAGAATGTTCCTCCAGTTTTTCTGCTTGTGTATCTCGTCAAAAACCATGGGAACAGGTTTACCCTTAAATTTTGCGTTCACAATGTTTCGGAAATAAAGAGGATTACGGTTGTATTCACTCCTGACTGCCGGATCATCCCAGTCAAAGTAAGTATCTTCAACCCTCTCAGAAAAAAGCCAGTTTTTTGCAAAAGTGGTCTTGCCAACCTGGCGAGGACCCGTTAGGAAAACCATCTTCCCGGCACTGATCTCAGGGTCAAAGATATATTTCCCGACCCACCTGTCCATACCGACTTTTTTTCATAAATATGTAAAAAAGTCAAGACTTTTTTACAGTGATATGAAAATTAGGCAAAATGCCGTTTCTTCAAGTTGGAAGGCCGGGGGGCAAATCTTTATTCATGACATGATTGGTTTTAGGAGAACTATTATTCACCTCTTTAATCCTTATTGATCGCTACAATGACCTTGGATCCTGAGAAGGCAATCAATTCAGGGAGAAACTTCCTGAAGTCCCCGTAAAGTCCTCCATAGTGCTTGCTCAATGCTTCAGCCCCTTCCCCGAGACGATTTGCCTTTTTAAGCCTGAAACGAGACATCCTGTTGAGGACTGCGGCAACACCCTTAATGTCGCTATACAACGGTAGCCAGTCCCCGAACATGAAGGGTATGATGCGCTGCAGTTTATCCGGAAGAAATTCTTTGTGCTCACAAAGAACCCGGAAGGCGTCTGATATAAAAACAGAGAATGGCACGTCCGCATAATCCTCCCAGTGTGCGGCAAGAAAGTGGTCATAGAAGAGATCGACCAACACGCCCCGGTAAAGACCGAAGAATTGATCGAGCCTGCGCTTGCTGCGAAGGAAATGGCAGTTCTGTCCTGCAAAGGAATCGATCTCTCGGTGGAGTAAAATCCCTTGTTCAATACCAGGCGGGAAGCGTCCGTCCAACCTCCCTTTGACAAAATCACCCATGAGATTTCCGACAAGGAGTTCCGGGGCACCGCTGGAGAGAAACAGATGGGTAAGAAAATTCACAAACCGATCTCCTATCTTTCTCCCTTCAGAACTGCAAAGGAGAAAAAGAATATCGTTTAGAATAACACATTTCGGTTAACAGATCAGGAACTCTCGAATTCGCCTGCCTACACCAACAGGCTTCGGCGGGCAGGGAATACGGCCCAGTGAAGTTCGCTCTGCACTGAACGGGCCAGGGAATTTTGGATGTAAATGCAATCAAGTACCAGCAAAGATCATAAAGAGCTATCAAAATCAATCTAGCGTCTTAACCTGGTCCAACCGTTTATAATAACGGTATAGATGAACGAGGGCACGTGCAGCCCGCTTCATCGAAGGATAGGCAGGAATGCCCCCTTTGCCGAATTTCTGCCGCAAGCTCGCACCCTGCGCCGCCAGCTCAGGATCGCCGCCCTCGGAGTCCACCACAAAGACAACCGGCTTCCGATTGCCTCTCTGCTTCACCTGTTCGATCGTCGTCAGGATGGAATCGGGCGGGCTGGGTGAGTGGAAGGCCTTTCTTGGAATCAGTCGACTCACGATCACCATCCCTATAGCTGGTTCGCGGCAAACAAGATCCAATATGGCTCCGAGGTAAGCGGGGTCCACAAAAGTCTGCCAGTCATCCAAGGGATTTCCCGCAATAGAACCTACAACCGGTACGGTCTCACGAAGTCTTTTCATGGCGGCAGATGACGGGGAAGGGACATCGAGCCCCTCGTGGATGCACGTGTCGCTGCTCACCACACTGGAGCCCCCGCCACCGCCGATCAAAAAGACCCCACGGCTGCTGGGTGAAGGCAAAAGTGCAAATGCAAAGACTGCATCCATCCACTCGTCGAGCGAATTCACCTGGATCACCCCCGTCTGTCGAAAAGCGGCCTCCCATATCATCTGCTCACCCGCCATTCCGCCGGTATGAGAGGTTGCTGTGCGCGCGCCCACCTCGGTCTTTCCGCCTTTCCAGGCAATGATGGGTTTCTTCTTGCTTATCTCCCGCGCCAGGTCAAAGAACCTTCTTCCGTCCCTCATGTTCTCAATGTACAAAGCAATTACCCTTATGCCTTCGTCCTGGCCCATGAACTCGAGGAAGTCCAGACTATCGAGAACTGTACCATTGCCGACGCTTACGGCTTTGTCTGTTCCGATACCGAGATAATAGGCATATTCGGTCAGGCGCTGCGTCATGGACCCGCTCTGAGAAATGACGCCCAAAGGACCGGGGGAGCCGGGTATTGCTCCCCACGCAGTAAGGCCTGAAGCCGGGCAGTACGGGCCCATGCAGTTCGGTCCAATGATAAGAAGTCCATTTTTCTCTGCGATAAAAGCAATCTGTTCCTCAAGTTGCCTTCCTTGTTCTGTTTCGATCTCCTTGAACCCAGAGGTCAGGATATGAATATGCCGTAAGCCGATCCGACCGCATTCCTTCAGAACAGTCGGTACATGTGTTGCGGCGACGCAAACCATCGCAAGATCGGGCACCACGGGTAGAGAAGAGAGATTTGGATAAGCCGGAAGCCCCCTGATTTCGGTTGCCTTCGGGTTGATGCAATAGAGCGTCCCAGGGAAGTTGGCCTCTTGGAGTCTCTTCAAGAAGCTCAAGCCTCCGAAACTGAACTCCGATCGCGTAACGCCGACAATGGCGATGTGCCTCGGCTTAAAAAAGAGGGCCAGATCATTTCTTATGGGCACGATAACCTACTCCTCTTGTGAAAAAGAAAGAGTGGAACCAGATGCAACACCAATATTGAGTCACCAAACAAAAAGGGAGCTGGTGGGCTCCCTTTTTTGTTTGGTTATTTTAGTTCTTTGGATTATTTTGATTTTAGCTCCTTCAATTTTGCAATCAGGGCAGGCAAGACTTCTTTATAATCACCGACGATACCGAAGTGGGCTACGTTGAAGATATTCGCCTCCTTATCTTTATTGATCGCCACAATGACCTTTGATCCCAAACAGCCAGTGATATGCGACATGGCGCCAGAAAGGGCTACGGCGATGTAAAGTTTCGGGTTGACCACCTTACCGCTCTGGCCCACCTGGAGCGTCACTGCTGCCCAACCCTCGTCACAGGCTGGTCTCGTTGCACCGACAGCACCACCCAGAACGTTGGCAAGCTCCTTGACCCTTGCCCAGTTTTGAGCACTACCTATTCCACGGCCACCGGTCACAACGACATCGGCGTCTTCCAGCTTCACCCCTTCGACCACTTCTTTTATCCGCTCGACAACTTTCACTTTAAGCGCCGATGGGTCGACCTTGCCTTCTACAGGAATAATCTGGCCCTGACGAGAGTCATTGCGCTCTGCGGGCGGCACTGTTTTCAGTCTTAGAGTGGCCATCTGAGGTCGGACGGACTTGGATACCATTGTGGCGTGTGCATTTCCACCAAAGACAGGTCTCGTCGAGACCAAGAGCTTGGTCCCAGGGTCAACGGATAACGACAGACAATCCATTGCAAGTCCACCCCCTAAGCGTCCATTGAGTCGCGGAGCTAAATCACAACCGACATCCGTGTGGCCAAGGAGCATAATAGAAGGAAGCACTTTCCTGCAAAGATCAGCGGCCACCTGAGTATAGGCATCAGAGTTATACTGATCCAGGAGACTGTCTTCCGCAACATAGACTTTGTCAGCCCCATAGGCGATTGTCTCCTGACCCAAACCACTTGCCTTGCCACCCATCAATAGGCTACTTAAGTCCTCGCCCAGTTCATTCGCAAGCTTTCTTCCGGCTCCAAGGAGTTCTATCGTGATTGGCGCTAATTTCCCTTCAGCGACCTCCCCACAAACCAAAACACCTTTATGAGTATCCATTGTATCCTCCGTTCAATTTATAATTGTTATAGCCCACGAATGATGAAAATGACGAATTTCACGAATGGTAGCGAATGGTTCCTCATTCGTGTCATTCGCTGTGATTCGTGTTATTCGATACGCTCCTCATATCAGTTTCACAATCTTTTCGGCTAAATTAACGGCGGCTTCACTTGGAGTAGCCCCGGCAACGATCTCACACTCGGTCTTTCGGGTTGGCACAGAGAGACCGGTGATCTCGGTATGGGCTTTCGCCTTGTCCATCTGCGCAGGGTCAGCCCCAATATCCTGTGCCTTCCAGATAGGAATCTGCTTCTTGCGGGCAAGCATGAGGCCCATTCCACCGGGAAGACGAGGTAGACCAATCTCACTACTGACGGTCACTAAACTTGGCATAGGGGCTTCCAGGACTTCATGGCCATCGCTCACCACCCTCTTAATCTTAAGTTTCTTGTCCACTACCTCGATAGCAAAGGCAAGGGTCACAACAGGGATGCCAAGTATTTCGGCCAGAATAGAGCCAACCTGGCCAGCGCCCCAATCCGCGGCCTGTCGGCCGCACAGAACCAGGTCATACGCGCCAATTTTCTGGATCGCTTTCCCCAAAACATACGCCGTCCCGAAGCTATCCAGGTTTTCGAAGGCTGGGTCCTGGAGAACAAATCCATCGTCGGCCCCCATCGAGATGGCGTGTTTGATCACGTCAGCAGCTTTCCCTGACCCCATGCTGATCACTGTGATCTTGCCCTTGTGCTTGTCTTTCAGCCGGCACGCTGCCTCAACGGCTCGTTCATCATAGACACTAATCACAGGCGGCACTCCGGGGGGAGGAATAACCTGTTTCGCCGCGGGGTCAATCTTGAATTTGGCCGGCGGGATCTCAGGGTCCTGTACTTGTTTGACACAAACAATAGTATTCATATGACTCTCCTCCTCACTAACGCTTATCACGAATGATGAAGATAACGAATTTCACGAATGGAAAGCACGTATATCAGGATACCAGCATATCAGTCGGTAGATGATCAGTTATCAGGGCATCAGGTTTAATCTGATATTCTGAGGGCTGATATTCTTCCCGCTGATCCTCTGATGTCCTGATGTTCTCTATTCGTGTTATTCGCTGTCATTCGCGTTATTCGATTTACTTCTTCATCGATTCTTCAACCAATTCAACAAGGTCTCTTGCCTTCAACGAGTCCTTCATCTCTTTATGGTCGATGGCATCCTCGAACATCTGTAAACAATAAGGGCAGGCGGTCACGATCGTCTCAACCCCGGTCTTGAGAACGTCTTCAAGACGCATCTGATTGATCTTCGTTGTGCCGGGCTGTTCTTCTATCCACATGAGTCCGCCGCCGCCGCCGCAGCAAAAGCCTGTGTCTCTCGAGCGTTCCATTTCCTTAAGTTTTGCTTTGGGGATAGCCTGCAGTATCCGGCGCGGCTCCACATAGATGCTGTTATAACGGCCTAAATAGCAGGGGTCATGATAGGTGAGTGAGGTATTCAGCTCGTTGGTCAGTTTCAACTTTCCCTGCCTCATCAAATCGGCAATGAGCTGCGTATAGTGAACCACCTTGAAATCGCCGCCGTACCGAGGGTACTCATGTTTGATCGTGTTATAGCAGTGTGGACAGGTGGTGATGATCTCTTTAATGTTATGGCTTTTGAAAATTTCAATATTTTGCTCCGCCATCATCTGGAACTGAAACTCATACCCTGCCCTTCGTGCAGGGTCGCCGCAGCAGGTCTCAGCCTCGCCTAATACTCCGAAATCGACTCCAGCCGATTTCAACACCCTCGTCATGGAAAGAGTTGCTTTGACATTGCGCTCAACAAGAGCCCCGGTGCAACCTACCCAGAATAGGGTATCCGCGTTATCACCGTCAGCCAATATTTTGACTTCCAGATCACTTGTCCAGTCACCCCTCAACCTCATCGACTGAATTCCAGCCCATGGGTGTCCTCGTGACTGCATATTTCTGAGCATCAGCTGGGCGCTTTCCGGCATCTTGCTCTGCGACAGCACCAGATTTCGCCTGAGTTCGATGATCTTGCGTATGTGTTCTATATTGACCGGGCATACCTCCTGGCAGGCGCCACAGGTGGTGCAGGCCCAGATCTCCTCCTCGGTGACCACATCACCGATCATAGATCTGGCCGGAGTCTCAGCCCGGGTCTCGGCCGTCGTCGCCGTGGTCTCTGCCTGGCTTTCTGAAGATGCCTCCGCTGTCCTTACGCTGTTGGTGGCAAGCAATCCAGGGCCTACCTCCAGCAAATGCTCTTTCAAGTTATGAACGACCTCTCTGGGCGATAGGGTCTTGCCAGTCAGATGGGCAGGACAATTAACATGGCATTGGCCGCACACGGCGCAGGCATAAAGGTCAAGCAAGTCCTTCCAGGTAAAGTCCTGAATCTTCGACGCCCCAAAGGTCGCCCCCTCTGGAGTTTCAAGTGCTTCAAGAGGAATAGGCTCAAGCACCACTTTGGGTCCCAGTGGTTTGAAGAAGGCATTGGCGAAGGAAGCAAGAATGTGTAGGTGCTTGGAGCGAGGGATATAGACCATAAAGCCGAGGATCACCAGGTAATGCAGCCACCAGACTCCCCGGTATCCTGCCTCCAGGGCGCTTTGCGAAAGGCCGCTTCTGCTAAGGAAGCCTGCCAGCGCTGCCCCCAAGGGAGGCCAGGAGCTGTGAACTCCACGGCTGGCATGGTCAAGGGCTCCACCGAAGACATGGAGCACCATCAGGGAGAAAACCATCATCAAAATAATCCCGGCTTCTGCCGATGGCTCCAGTCTCGGCACTCTGATGACATAACGCCTGACTGCTGCAACGATCAAAGTCAAAGTCACCAGCGCCGCGGCAATATCCAGGATGGAAAAATAGACGGTCTCAAAAGGGGTACGCTCAATCCATGGGGAGAGCCCAAAACCTCCGGCCAGACCGATAAAGATGATATAACTCGTGAAGAACAGAGCGAAGCACCAGAAAAAGAGAGCGTGCCCTATCCCGGCCCATTCCTTTCGGGTGACGTTTTTCAGGGTGCACCACTGAGGAACCACCTCGACCAGCATCGCCTTGATTCTCTCCCCTATTCTGTCGAAGCGGTTCTCCTGCTTCCCCAATAGCATAAGGCGAAAGAGAAAATAAAACCTCTGGCTAAATAAACCGAAAGCGATGACGAACAAGACCCAGAAAATGACATAACCCGGTATGCCCCCATAGGTTGCGCTAACCGGCGACACGATTACCCTCCTACCCCCCATCCTCCCCTCCTCCTCAAGGGGGGAGGGTTAGGGAGGGGGTCAGTCCAGATCTAAACTCGCTTTACACTGATTGCATTTAACAGCGCCCCGGAAAACTTTATTGCCACATTCGGGACAAACATAGCGGGCTTCTTCATCTTGAATCCATTTTTCAGTACCCACCTTACGCCAATACGGAATAGCCCGCAGAATAACCTTTTTGCCAACAGTCATAGGAAAATCTTCAATATACTGACAAGGAAACTCATTGCATTGATGACATCCGATGTAACCTTTCTTTTTTGTACAGGTCCTGATCTCACACTGCCAGCAATACATAAACTGTTCGTCAGATAAACAGCCACGGCATTGAATATCTTCTATCGAGAGGTTTTCGCTATTACGAAGGTTACCTTTACCGGGAACGCCTCCCTTGTAGAGATTCGCTAACCGTTCCTTAAATTTTTGATTATGATCACGGTGTGCGATATAAATCGCACAGACTCCGCAATAAAGACCGCAAGGAGCAATAAGATCCGGATTGATCTTCGTCATTTTAGTCCCTTTACTCCTTATCCCCTTCCCCTTTTTCTTTCTTCTTTCGGACGATGGTTCTTTTATCTTCAGGTAGAGGAGGCGGAACAGGCCCGCCAGAGATCTTCGTCACCGCATGAAATTTAGGGGGGCACACTTCAAAGCAAGTTCCGCATTTGATACATTTCTCCTGATCAACGACGTGGACCTGGTTCTTCGCACTGAGTATTGCCTCTACAGGGCATCTCCTGGCGCAAGTCATGCAGGCCTGGCACTTTTCCGGGTCGATATAGTACGAGATGACCTCGCTGAATAACTTGTCTATTTCGTCTTTGGTGAAAAACTTGTCATATTCTTCGGGTTTCGTGAGGCGTGACGCCAACTTCTCCTGATTCACCATTTTGATGTATGGGACGAGCTTTCTAATTTCTGCAAGCTTGGACTTTAATTGATCCGGGTCAATTCCTTCGCTTTTGCCAAGCGGTCCTAATTCCTTCACCCTGCTGCCGAACTTAGTCATCACTTCAGCAAAAACGATTCCTTCAGCGGATGACATGAATTCGATCCTTAACCTCTCTGGGTTTAGGCCGATGTGTTCCATGATTCTTTTACATAGAAGCGCCATGGTGAGTGCGTGGTAATTTCCGTGCGTGATATAATTGCATTCATTTAAACGGCAACCGCCAATAAACACGCCATCCATTCCGTTCGAGAAGGCCCGGAGCACAAATTCCAGGTCGACCCTACCGGAACACATGACGCGTACCAGCCTCGCCTCAGTAGTATATTGTAGTCTGGAGACTCCAGCCATGTCAGCAGCGCCGTATGCTCACCAATGGCATACGAAGCCGATGATCCTTGGCTTAAACTTAAGTGCTGCGCTCATTCGTTCTCCTCAATTATTCAAATGCCACCAATGGCAACGAATGATACGAATATTTTCGCTACGGTTTCATTCGAGTAATTCGCTTTCATTCGTGTAATACGTTATCAGCTATGCTGCAGCGGCTGCGTCAATTTCGGCTAACAGCTCTTCATCGGTAAAGTGCTTCAATTGGATAGCCCCTGTGGGACACTTTGCGTTACAGAGACCATCCCCTTTACAGAGAACAGGATTCACTACCGCCTTCTTGCCCTGTTTCGTTTCGCGAAGCTCGATGGCGCTATAAGTACACGCTGAGATACATGCCCCGCACCCCATACACTTCTTCTCCACCACCTCGCAAACGGAGCCGGAGGCGACGACGGTATCATGTGAGAGAAGCGTCAAGACCCGGCCCGCAGCTCCATAAGCCTGGTTAATCGCTTCCGATATATGCTTAGGATAGTGTGCCATTCCACAAAGATAAACTCCATCCGCGGCAAACTCGACAGGTCTCAATTTGACATGGGCTTCCTGGAAGAAACCATCCTGGCCCAAAGTAACCGTAAATCGTTGAGCTAATTCCTTGCTTCCTGGAGAGGGAACAATGGCAGCAGCCAAAGCAAGGATATCAGCTTCAATTTCAAGTTTGCTCCCTAAAATATAGTCCGTCGCGGTCACCTTTAGAACGGGCCGACCGTCCTCCGACTCCCCAAGTTCAACCTGGGGTTTCTCTTCCGGTTCATAGCGAATAAACTTTACCTCTTTATCTGCTGCTTTCCTGTAATAATCCTCACTAAACCCGTACGTTCGCATATCCCGGAAGAGAATGTAAATATCCATCTTGGGGTTTATCTCTTTTAGTTTCAATGCATTCTTTACAGACTCGCCACAACATATCCGGCTGCAATAATTTCTGTCTTCATTTCTGCAGCCTACGCATTGGATCATCACGAGACTTTCTGCATGAATGACCTTTTCGTTTCCTTGATTGATCTTCTCCTCCAACTCGAGGTGGGTCATGACCCTGTCATCTTCTCCATAAAGGTATTCGGTAGGTTTATAAACATCGGCGCCTACAGCGATGACGGTTGCACCATGTTTTATTTCTGTGTCCCCTCTTTCGGACTTCACCCAGGTTACGAAGTTCCCAACATAACCCGTAGCCCCGGTGATCGTCGCATCCGTATAGACATGGATGAAGGGGTGTTCATATACCTTTGCTATGAGGTCTTGCAAATACGCCTGAACATCCAGCCCTTCCAGGGTGTAATGGATTTTTCGTGCCATTCCTCCAAGGTCTTTATCCTTTTCCACCAGGTGAACCTCATGCCCCTGGTTGGCTATGGAGAGAGCACATGTCATGCCGGCGATGCCTCCCCCCACCACGAGTGCCGCTTTGTTTACCGGCAGATTAAACTCCTGTAATGGCTCCAAATGGTAGGCTCGTGCGACCGACATCCGTATGATATCTTTTGCCTTATGTGTGGCTTCCTCCTTTTCTTTAGAGTGGACCCAGGAGTTATGCTCCCTGATATTAGCCATTTCGTAG
>Ga0208828_1000791_pt1 | contig 13408 bp, 11 predicted proteins | sample Kivu_160m_FD_185487 | JGI IMG/M metagenome (GOLD analysis project Ga0208828, IMG submission 185487) | Freshwater microbial communities from Lake Kivu, Western Province, Rwanda to study Microbial Dark Matter (Phase II) - Kivu_160m (SPAdes)... | ecosystem: Environmental > Aquatic > Freshwater >... | reverse complement strand
GCGCGTCCGGCGCCTCAATTTCTACGCGGCGGGCGAAACGCCGGAAGAACAGGCCAAGCGAGCGGGTCTCGGGAGAGCCGGCATTTATTATGTCGTTGACCAAGCCCTGCGGCACGGCTATGAGGACATCATCTTCGCCCTGATGGTGAAGGAGAGCCGGGTTCAAGGGCTGTTTCCCAGCCTCATGGGGGAGGCCCAACGGGAGTATGCCCTCTATGAGTTGAACGCATGAGCGCTCCGTTCCTCATCGAATACGTCGACCGGCGGGACGGCCTGAGGAAAGCGGACTCTGTCGCTTCGGCCCGGTTCCTGCGCTGGGCTTACAACACCCGCTCCGGCCGCTGGGCGGAGCACGCAATCTTCGCCACGAAAAGATTTTCCCGATTCTACGGCTGGCTTCATAGGCGGCGCTGGAGCCGGCGAAAGATCGTCCCCTTCGTCCGGGAGATGGGTATCGACAGGACCGAGATCAATAGGCCGCTCGAGGATTTCGCGAGCTTTCACGACTTCTTCATCCGCGACATCGACCTCGCCCGCCGCCCCTTTGCAGCCGGGCCTGAAATCTGTACCGCCCCCGTCGACGGGAGGATTCTGGCCTTTACCGGCCTTGCGCCCGATCGCTCCTTCCCGGTCAAGCGGGCCGTGTTCGACCTGCGGGGATTTCTTCGGGACGACGGCCTGGCCGACCGCTTCGCGGGGGGAACGCTCGTCATCTGCCGTCTCGGCCTGGCGGATTATCATTATGTCCATTTTCCGTTCTCTGGAGTGCCCGAACAACCCCGGCCCATCCCGGGCAAGTATCATGCCGGGGGGCCGTATGCCCTGCGCCGGTTCATTCCTTTTTATGCCGAGAATTTCCGAATGATCACCCTGATCGATTCCGAACGGTTCGGCCGTGCGGCGATGGTCGAGATTGGAGTCCTCGGAGTAGGGTCAATCGTCCAGCTCTTTTCTCCCCACTCTCCGGCCGCCAAAGGCGCGAAAAAAGCCCGCTTCGAGCTCGGCGGTTCGACCGTCGCCCTTCTCTTCGAACAAGGGAGGCTCGAAGTCGACCCCGACCTCCTCGCCCATACCGCGGAAGGCATCGAAACGTATGTCCGTTTGGGAGAATCGATCGGCCGGAGCCCGGACTCCAAAAGCCGCGCCCAAGAGCCTGCATGAGCCGCGCCAAGATCCAATATTCCCAGTGCTGGGAGGACCCCCGGCCGTCCCTGGAATATCTCTCGATCGGGCCGGACGATGATGTCGTTTCGATCGCCTCCGGGGGAGACAACAGCTTCGCTCTTCTTGCCCGCGGACCGCAGTCTTTGACCATGGTCGATCGAAATCCCGCCCAGCTCCACCTGGTCGAGCTGAAAATGCGGGCGATCGAACATCTGGATTCCGAAGAACTCCTCGGCTTCGTAGGAGTCAAAGCTTCGCCAGCGAGAGAGAGAACCTACGCCGCCCTTCGCTCGGCTCTCACACGGCCCGCCAGGGATTTTTGGGATTCTCGTCTTAATATCCTCCGCGGCGGCATCCTCTTCGCCGGAAAGTTCGAGCGCTTCATCCGGATCCTGCGGCTCTACGTCCTGCCGTTCATCCACCGCGACAAGACGACCCGGGCCTTTTTCTCGTGCCGCACCCTCGCGGAACAAATCGACTTCTACGAAAAGACCTGGGCGAATCCGGGATGGCGGCTCCTTTTCCGCCACGTCTTCGGAAAGCACGTCCTGGGGAGAATGGGGCGGGATCCGTCTTTCTACCGTTATGTCACCATCCCCGACACCGGAGATTACTTTTACCGCCGCATCCCCCGGATGCTGGCCGAACTGCCCATCCGCGAGAATCCGACACTCACCTTCTTCATCACAGGCAACTATCGGTGGCCGGAGAGCTGTCCGCTGTGGCTCCGGAAGGAGCATCTCCCGGTCCTCAAAGAATGGGTAGGCCGGATCCGGTTGAAGTCAGGACTCGTGCACGACGTCCTCGCCGAATCCGGAGTTGGCGCTTTTTCCAGGTTCAATCTATCCAATATCTTCGAATACATGTCGGAGGATCTGTACGAGACGACGCTCCGGGAAGTCCTCCGCGCATCGCGCCCGGCGGGGAAACTGGCCTTCTGGACGCTCTTTGTCCCGAGGCCGATCCCGCCGTCTCTTGCCGGCCGGTTCGTCCCCGATCCCGCGCTCAAAGACAAAGCCCCGGTTTTTTCCCCGCGCTATCCAGCCGAAGATTTCTGGTTGTGGCGGATTCCGTGAAGCGCTCGACCGTGCCGGGCGCTGTTTTGGTCTTCGGCCTCCTGGCCAGCTTGGCCCCCGGCCTGCGGGCCGATGAGCGTGGAGCCCGGTGGACGCCGGCCGGCCCCTTTTCTCTAGCCGCGAGCGATTGTCCCGCGCCCGCCGTCCGCGGGCTTATTCTCGGGGATCGTCGGGCCCATCCCTTCGAAAAAGCCGCGCCGGCGCCACCTCCGGGCAAAAAACTGGGCCGGGCAGTCCTGGAATTCGCCGCGGCCATGGCGGCCGGTCAGGTGTGGTATAACGCCGCGCATCGGGATATCAAGCCCTGGCAATACCATTGGACGTGGAAGGATCAATCCGAACGGCTCTTCAACCTCCATACATGGAGATTCGATTCCAATTGTTACTTCCTTAATTGGACGCACGGTCCGGTCGGTGCCGCCACCTACGCCCTGGCCCGGAGCAATTATTTAAACCGGCTCGAATCGGCCTTGTTCACGCTCGCCGGCTCGCTCTATTGGGAGAGCATCGCCGAGTGGGCCAGCGGCGTTTCGCTCAACGACCACGCTTTCACCATTCTGGGCGGAATTCCGATCGGCGAGGCCTGGCACAACCTGGGCGAATACTTTCTTTCCAGGTCCGGCCTGGTCAACGGTATCATCGGTTATCTCAACCCGCTCCTGAAATTCAATCGTTGGCTCGACCGGAAGGCAGTCCCGCCCATTCCCCGGCCGCCTGAGCCCGGCTGGCACGACTTCCGTCTTTCGTTCGGCGGCTGGACGCATCCCTCCCCGGGCCCGGGCCGATCCGGCCTGAACGCCTACGCGGGAATCGACGCCCAACTGCTCGGCATCCCCGACGCGGAAAAGCCCGGCCGGGTCCGGCTAACGCCCGAAACGACCCTGTTCAGCCAGGCGTCGTTCGACCTCGTTACGGCCGGAGGAAGGGTGGAGGAAATCGGCTTCTTTTTCCGCTCCGTCTACTGGGGCTCCTTCTGGAAATCGATCGGGCCGGACCTCGACGGCTCCCGCTTCTATATCGGCCTGGGTTCGGCCTTCCGCTTCTTCAAACAGCGGAGCGCGGCGTTCTATGACTCGAACGACGTCGTCGTCAAGGATATCGAGCGCCTGCGGCTCGACGAGCCCCGCGATTTCCGGGACAAGTTTTCCGCGGTCCATGCCCTCGGCCCCGTCTTCGATCTGACCGTCCGGGAGGGGCCATTCCGGGCCCGGGCGACGGCCGACGCTTATCTCGATTTTGCCCTGGTCAACGCCCTGGCTTTGAACGACTACAGCCGAACGCATCCCATCGCCGGGGCGAAGACGACCTTGGTCTATTACGGATATTACTATGCCTGGGGCGGAAGCCTGGCTCTTCACGTCGATATCGAATACGGACCTTGGGAGGCGCGCGCGTTTTTCCGAGGACACGCCTGGGGTTCGATCGAAGGCCGGGACCATTTTCAAGCGGAGGTCACCGACGACTATCACCTAACGGACGCGCGGACGTTCGCCGGCTTCCGGACCGGCTTCCGCCTCTGGACGTCGCCCCTCCTTCTCACCGCGGCCGCCGAACGGATCGGCCGGAGAGGTTCGATCAAGGACCTCACGCGGCGCGAAAAAGAGGTCCGCATTTCGGCCGGGCTGCAGCTCAGGTATTGATCCCGGGACCGGTTCGGCCCGCCACCGCTTGCGGGAGACGCGCCGTCTCCATATAATTGAATCCCCGACAAACCATGAACGACCCGGCCGGCCCGACCCGTGCGTATGAATTCCGGAAATCGCTGAAGGACGCCCACCGCTATCCCGTCCTCGAGCTCTTTCGGGTCGAGCGCTATCTCACCCGGCCCCTGGCCTCGCTCATCGTCCGGGCCGTCTTCCGCTCCCGGATCAAACCCGACCATCTGACTTGGGCGTCGTTCATCGTCGCCCTCCTGGCCGCGGCCGTATTCCTGGGCGGATCCCACCCGTATTTCATCGTTGCCGGGATCATGGGCCTCCTGAGCTCGGTCTTGGACTGCGCCGACGGCATGCTGGCCCGCGCCCGCGATGAGTGCACGGAGCGGGGCGCTTTCTTGGATATCTTCCTCGACCGCATCGCTGATTTCGCCGGCGGGCTCGCCCTGGCCTTCGGAACGTACCGGTTTCTCGGCAGCGCCCCCCTTCTCGTCTGGGCCCTGGTCGGCGTCGCCCTCGTCCCGCTCCAGACCTCCCTCTATTACATCCTGCTGATCTACCGCCGCGACCCGAGGATGGGCCGGCAGGCCGAAGTGAGAGGTTTCGGAATCTTCCTGCTTGCGGTTCTCTGCGTCCTGAACAGGCCCCATTATTTCATTTATGTCCTTCTGGGAGAAGGACTCGTCGGGACCGTCTATCTCTTCGTTCTTTTTTTCCGGCCGGCCCGGCCATGAGACGCGGCGCGCACCGCGTTTTTTCCCAGCGTGGATTTCAAGCCGGACGTCGAAACGTCCTTCGTATACGGGAGATAGACGATCTTCACCCCGACCGCCCGTAATTTTCGCTCGTATTCTTTGAACCGGTCGGTCTCGAACCAATCGTCGCCGATGAACATGACGTCGAACTTCAGCTTCTTCCACATGACGAACTTGTCGAGGTCGTCCTGGGGGACGGCCAGGTCGACGGCCTTGAGGCCGGCGACGATCTCCAACCGCTGGGCGAACGGAACGACGACGTTCTCATCCTTGTAGCCGACGAGCTCATCGACAGTCACGCCGACGATCAAACGGTCGCAGAGGCTCTTCGCCCGCTGAAGAATCCGGAGATGGCCGACGTGGAAGAGATCGAACACCCCGCTCGTGTATCCGACGACCTGGCGTTTCGTCATGGACTGTCCCGAAGTCCGACATCCTCCCGAAGAATGGAAAAAACGGCCAGCACAGAATAGCGCAGAGAGGAGACAAAAGCAAAGAAAATAAGTTAAAATGGAGGACTCGAATTTTCATGAACTTCAAAGGAGCCCTGCGCGATGAAAAAAGCTTTGATCCTTATCGCGGTCCTGGCGGTCATGACAAGCGCCTGCGCTAAGAAAGATACGCCTCCCCCGGCCTCGGCGCCGGAGACGAATCCCTTCTTTTCCGCCTGGAACACGCCGTTCGAAACCCCTCCCTTCGCCGACATCAAGGAGGCCCACTACCTGCCCGCATTCCAGGCCGGCATGGACCAGCATAAAAAAGAGATCGAGGCCATCATCGACGACCCGGCCGCGCCGACCTTCGCCAATACCATCGAAGCCCTGGAGAGGAGCGGCGAACTTCTGACGAAGGTCGGCAACGTCTTCTACAATCTGACGTCGGCCGACACCAACGACGACATGCAGAAGATCGAGGGTACCGTCGCACCGCTCCTGGCCAAGCACCAGGACGACATCAACCTGAATCCCAAGCTCTTCGAGCGGGTCAAAGCGGTCCATGCCCAAAAAGACGCCTTGGGCCTCAATCCCGAACAGGCCCGCCTCCTCGACAAGTACTACAAGAATTTCGTCCGGGGCGGGGCCAACCTCGACGACGTCAAAAAAGCGGAATTCCGTAAGATCAACGAGGAGCTATCCGTCCTGACCCAGAAATTCGGCGAGAACGTCCTCAAGGAGGACAACAACTTCGCCCTGGTCATCGAGACCAAGGACGACCTGGCCGGCCTGCCGGACTTCGTCGTCCAGGGCGCCGCCGACGCGGCCAAGACGCGCGGTCAGGAAGGGAAGTGGGTCTTTACCCTCCACAAGCCGAGCTGCATCCCCTTCTTCCAGTATTCGGCGAAGCGGGCCCTGCGGGAAAAGCTCTTCAAAGCCTTCATCAACCGCGGCAACAACGGCAACGAGTTCGACAACAAGGTCAACGCGGCCAAAATCGCCGCGCTCCGCGTGAGGCGGGCCGGCCTCCTCGGCTATAAGACGCACGCCGATTTCGTGCTCGAAGAGAACATGGCCAAGACCGCGGCCAACGTCGATAAGCTTCTCGCCCAGGTCTGGACGCCGGCGCTGGCCACGGCTAAAAAGGAGGCCGCGGATCTGCAGGCCATGATGAACAGAGAGGGCAGCCCCGGCAAGCTCGAGCCGTGGGACTGGTGGTATTACGCGGAGAAGCTCAAAAAGGCGAAATACGACCTGGACGACCTGGCCCTCAAGCCCTATTTCAAGCTCGAAAACGTCCGCGAAGGCGCGTTCGCCGTGGCCGCCAAGCTCTGGGGACTGCAATTCGCGGAGCGGACGGACATCCCCAAGTACCATCCGGACGTCAAGGTCTACGAGGTCAAGGAGGCCGACGGGACGCACATCGGCATCCTCTACACGGACTACTTCCCCCGGCCGAGCAAGCGCGGCGGAGCCTGGTCGAACACCTTCCGCGTCCAGTCCGCTCGCGGAGGCCGGATGGTCACGCCCCTCGTCTCGAACAACGGCAATTTCTCCATGCCCGTCGGCGACACGCCCTCGCTCCTGACGTTCGAGGAGGCCAAGACCCTCTTCCACGAATTCGGCCACGCCCTCCACGACCTGCTGTCCCATGTCACGTATGAGGCGCTGGCCGGGACGAACGTCCCCCGCGACTTCGTCGAGCTGCCTTCCCAGATCATGGAAAACTGGGCTGGCGATCCCGAAGTCATCAAGACGTACGCCCGGCACTATCAAACGGGCGAGCCCATCCCCCAGGCGCTCATCGACAAGATCCGGAACGCGGACCTGTTCAATCAGGGATTTGCCACGGTCGAGTTCGAGGCCGCCTGCTACCTGGACCTCGACTGGCACACCCTCACGGACGCCGCCGAGCAGGATACGCTCAAGTTTGAAAACGCGGCGATGGCCAAAATCGGACTCATCCCGGAGATCGTCGTCCGCTACAGGAGCCCTTACTTCCAGCACATCTTCTCCGGCGGCTATTCCGCCGGCTACTACAGCTACCTCTGGTCGGAGGTCCTCGATTCCGACGCCTTCCAGGCTTTCAAGGAAACGAGCCTCTACGATGCCCGGACGGCCCGGAGCTTCCGCGAGAACATCCTGTCGCGGGGAGACACCGAGGAGCCGATGACCCTCTACAAGCGCTTCCGCGGCCGCGAGCCTAAGGTCGAGCCCCTGTTGAAGAAGCGCGGATTTCTGAAATAGGCGGCGCGCGCCCGTCGCTCAGCGCAGGGTAACGATGAAGCGGTATTCGCCCTTCTTCGTCACCCACCCGCTCTTGAAGTAGGCGATGATGCCGTTGAGCTGAAAGCTGACCGGCCCCCGTCCGAGCCGCAGCGGATTGCGCTTCGTGATCCCCGGGCAGATGAGGCGGCCGATGCGGCCCTCATCGTTCAGCTCGGTCAGGCAGGGCTGGTCGAGGACCTCTATAACGCCGTCCTCGTGCTTCAGGACGATCCACCGCGCGTGCATCATGCGCCTCTGGTCGACGGCTTCCATCGACGAAGGGTCGAGCATCTCCAGGCGCAGGGGGACGGTCCCTGCGACGAACTCGACGCAGGTCCCCAGCCCGGATTCGAATTTTCTCAAGAGGTCCTTCCGGCCGGCCTCTTTTTTCCGGACGGCGGCGGCCGCCGTCGAGCGGAACGCCAGCATCTCCAACGGGGCGAAGCTCCGGGCGGCCGGGCCGCTGCGCAGGACCTCCTCCAGGCGTTCCTCCGGGAAGCGGAACCGCCCCGCCTCCATGTCGTCTTTCCAGCCTGGATCCAGGCGGTCCAGGACGGCGGCCATCCATCGGCCCTCGAAATAGCCCGCCTCCCGCACCCCTTTCGGCGCGAAGTCGACGGGGGGAACGCCGTCGAACGGATCCCGGCCGGAGGAGAGGTACTCGATATACTCGGCGATCCCCTCGAAGCGGGCCAGCTCCCTCTCGTAAGTCGAATGCCGGCTGGTCAGGGCGCCGAGCCTCTGGCGCCTGACGTTCAGCGCCGAGCGGGCCCAGCCGGCCGACGTCTCTTCGTCCTCGGCGGCCAACGCCCGGCCCAGCGCTTTGATTTCCATCGTCCGGAGCGTCAGGGACGCCGGGGTATCGAGAGGATAATCCAGAAGCACGGCGTCGTTCGGCCGCCAATCCGGATGGGCGAGGGCTTGGAAGACATGGAATTTCTCGTGAAGGACGATCCCGGCCATCTCGGCCAGCGAATAAGGTTTCCCCGTGAGCAGAGACTCCGACCCCAGCAGGAACGTCGCGACCCAGCGGCCCTCGAGCTGCGTCCGCCGGTTGCCGTAGACCGCCGCGTGCCGGCCGTTGAAAACGAGGGCGCCGCCCCGGTTCGGCAGAAGACGGAAGCTCTTCGGCGGCCTGGGAAAGCCGAAAAGATACGTATTCTCATCATCATAAATCGCGACGGGTATCGCGGCCGGGTCGAATCCCGGCCAGAGCGGCGTCGCCTCCAAGCGCTTGACCTCGGCCATGAGAGAGAAGACATCCGTCGTCGCCCCGGCCCGCTCCCCGCCCCCTGCTCCAAGAAGGGAGCTCAGGCCGACGGCGAGGATGAGTCCGGCGAAGACGGCCGGGCCGGCCGGTCTTTTCCCCCCTGAAAGCGGACGATGGGACATCGCCTTATCTATTTGCAATAATTATGCCAGGCCAAAAGGCAAGCGGCCGGGAAAAATCACGGGCCTGCGTAAATATCCTTGGCAAACGCCTCCGCGTCGGGGAAGAGACTCAATCGGCGATGAATACGTTCGCCCCCGCCTCGGTATGGACGAGATGGGGATTGGCCTCGTCGTCGCCGGACTGAAAGCTCATGCCGGCGGTCAATCTCCACTCGCGCCCGTCCTTGAGGCGGACGAATAGCTCCCCTTCGAGGACGTAGAGGATATGGCCGCGGCCGCACCAGTGATCGGCCTTATAGCCCTTCGAAAACTGCACCAGCCGGACGCGGAGGCCTTCTCCTTCCCACGTCTGCCAGGACGCCGTGCCGGTTTCCCCGGGATGGACGGCCTTGGGAAGCCTGGCCAGTTCCGTGACGGTGAAGGGAATCGTCGGTAGTTTCATGTTGCACTCTCTCTCAAAATCAGGAGACGGGCTCGAGCCCGTCTTCCGTCATCAATTCCGGCCCAGTTCGAGAGCCCGCGTCAGCCTCAGGACGAAATCCGTCTTCTTCTCGAACCCGACGAGCCGGACAGCGGGGACCTCCCGGCCGTTCGCGTCGAGGAAGACATACGTAGGAACGCCCCTGACGCCATAGCGTTTGTAGAGCTCCTTGATGACCGGGTCGGTGTCGGTCGTCAGATTGGACCGGAGCATGACGAAATCCCGCGTCGCGGCGATGACGGCCGGGTCCGTGAACGTCAGCTTGTCCATCTCTTTGCAGGCGATGCACCAGTCCGTGAAGAAATCGATGAAGACGGGCTTTCCGTCGCGGGCGGCTGCGGCCAGCCTCTCCTCGGAATACGGCTGCCACTGGATGCCGAGGCCGGCCGCCGGAGCGCCGCCGTTCGAGACCGCCTGGAGCTTGGCCGCGAGCTCTTCGTCCAGGTAACCCCGGATGCCGGCCGCCGCGAAAAGCAGGGCGAGGACGAAGAAGACAACTCCGAAGGCGTTTCGAACATAGGTGAAGGTTTTACCCGTCGTCTTCGTCGGCTCGACCCAGGCCATGTACACGCCCGCGACGAGCATCGTCAGCGCTTCGGCAAGATGGTAATAGAGTGCGTTCGGGAACAGGGTTTTCAGGAAATAGATGGCCATGGCGATGAGAACGAAACCGAAGATCGTCCGGACCCAGACCATCCAGGCCCCCGAGCGCGGGATGCGGTTGAGGCTGCCCGAGAAAATCCCCAGGATGAGGAAGGGGATGCCGAGCCCCAGGGCCAGGACGAAGAACAGCGAGAATCCGAGGAAGACGTTGCCCCGGTTGCCGACATAGGTCAGGAGTCCCAGAACGAAGGGGCCGATGCAGGGGGCGGCGATGATACCGCAGGTCAGGCCCATGAAAAACGTCCCGAAGAATCCCCTTTGCGAGCCGCCGGCGAATTTGTTGAGAAAAGCCGGAACGCGCAGCTCATAGACATTGAACATGCTCAAGGCCAGGAGGACCATGACCAGGGCGATCGCGACGAGCACGAGCGGATTCTGCAAAGCGGAGCCGAACAGGCTGCCGGTGAAGGCCGCGATGACGCCGAGGATGGAATAGGTCGTGGCCATGCCGACGACATAGATGATGGAATGCAGGACGATGCTCCCCTTTTTGCCCCCGCCCTGGCCGCCGAAATAGCTGATCGTGATCGGGATGAGCGGATAGATGCAGGGCGTCAGGTTGAGCGCCAGCCCGCCCAGAAAAACCAGGAGGAAGGTCAAAAAGAGGCCCTTGTTCTCGAACGGCGAGGATTCCTTCCCCGAAGCGGCCCCGCTCGCGGCGATGTCGGCGGCTTTCTGCTTCTGGATGTCGCTGAGGTCGAGAGGCTTTTCCTCGCCCCGCCCGGCCGCAGCGCCCGCATCCTTCTCTGTCTCCGCTTTGGTTTCCGCGGCCGGAGGAGGAGCTGCCGCCGCTTTCGTGGCGGGAGGCGCGGCTTCTTTGGCCTGGGGTTGGACGGCCCCTTCCGCCCCGCCGCCGGCGACCGCCACCGTCCGGCTGAACGCCGCTTCGTCGGGGGGCAGGCAGGACCGCTCGTCGCAGGCCTGATAGCCTAGCGCGCCTTCGATCTTGAGCTCTCGGCCCTTGAAATCCGGCGCAAGGACGGCTTCGGCCGTGATCTTGACCGTGCCCTCGTAGATGGACATGGGATTTTCCGAGAGCTCGAGCTTTCTCACTTCAGCCGCCGGGAATTTCACATTCTTGAAGGCGACGCCCGGCTGAGCCTTGAAATCGACCGTCGTTCCGATCAGAAACGATTCGAACGGCTGTTCGGAGTTGATGTGATAAGGCGCCCGGATATTGACCTCGAGGGTGAAGGGGAAGACCTGGCCGGCCCTGACGGCCTCCGCCGCGGGGACCACTTTGACCACGACGATCGCCTGGCTCTGCTCGGCTCCGCTCGCGACGGAAACAGCCAGGAACGGCAGGATGAGAATCAGGCTCAATCGCTTCATGACGGCTCCTTTAGAGTCGGTGCATGTCGTTCGTTTAACGGCTTTTGTAAATGTCTATTATACCAGAGGCCGGAAACCCGTTAAAGCCCGGTCCGGCTGGGATTTTCCCTCAGGAAAAGGGAAAGACGATGAAGACCGCCAGGTCCCAAACGGTATGGCTGACGGCGACGAGGACGAGCGACCGGGTGAGGAGAAAAAGGAGCCCCCAGTAGAGTCCGCAGACGGCGGCGGCGAGGACGAGCATCGGATTGCCGCTTCCGGCGTGGACGACCGCATAGACGGCCGTTGCGAGAAGCCAGCCGGCGACGCCGCCGAAGTGGACCTGAAAACGCCTCTGCAGGAAGCCCCGCCAGAAAAGCTCCTCTCCCGGCCCGATGAGAAGGATCATAAGGGCGACGATGCGCAGAGGCGCGGCTCCGCCCTTGAATTGGTAGACCTCGGAGATGCCGGTCCCGGCAAAAGGCAGGATCTGGCGCGACAGGCCGTTGCCGGCGGCGAAAATCCCGTAGAGCAGCGCCGCGGCAAGGACGCCCAGCGCGGCTTTCCACGCCGCGCGGGATTTGAGGTCGGCGCGGAGGAACGGAGCATACCCTTTGTCGAAGAGGAAGCTCAAGGCCAGAACCGCGGCGATATTCGCGCTCATCCACCACCAGAAATCGAGCGGCCCGGCCGAGCGGAAGATGAACAGGGGAACGAAGAGGCCGAGGGCCAACGCGCCCGCGAGGATCGTGCGGCGGGGATTCGGTTTCAATTCAGCATCAAGACGAACCGCAGCCACACGGCGGCGGTGCAGAGCAATCCGAAGACGAGGTTGTAGTTTGCCGTCGCCCCGTCGAGGATGACGAAGTCCATGGGCTGCCGCGGGGCGCGGCGGCGCTTGGCCCGGCCCCACAGGCTCAGGGCTTTCGGCAAGGCGATCAGGACGACGACGAATGTCCAGGGCATCGGGATGAGCGGGGGCCAAAGCCTCGGGATGAGCATGAGGCCGAAGATGATGGCCATCGAGCCGAAGATCAGGAATGCGTAATAGGCTTCCGACCCCTTGTCGCCCAGGATCGAGGCGAACGTCCTGACCCGGCGGTCGGAGTCGGAGACTATGTCCCGCCAGTTGTTGGCATGGAGGATGCCGATGACGAGCATCGCCATCGGCACCGTCCAGAGGACCGGAATCCAGGAGAACGTCCCGGTCTGGACGACCCAGGCCCCCAGGCCGCCGAGAATGCCGAAGTCGAGGAAGACGGCCAGGTCGCCGAGGGCGTGATACTTGAGCAGCGTATAGCCGGCGCCGACCGCGACGCCGACCGCTCCGATGACCAACAGGATGGTCCCGGTCAGAGCCGCCAGCCAGAGTCCGGCGGCGATGCCGGCGAGGAAGAGGACGATCGCTCCCGTCGCGACTTGATTGGCCGTCAGCCAGCGGCGGACGACGGCCCCGCTGACCGGGGTGACGGCCGTGTCGAGCCCGCGGCGGTAATCGAACACGTCGCTCAGCATGTTGGCCGCCGAATGAAGGACCATCATGGTCAGGAGAGCGAGCAGGAAGCGCCACGGGTCGAGCTTGGCCCCGCCGATGACGACGGCCAGGGAGGTCCCGAAGATGACGGGCATCGTCGAGGCCGGGAGGGCCCAGGGCCGGGTCGCGACCAGCCATTTCTTGAATGTCGAAGGTGTCGCCGAAGCATCCGTCATGGTCGTTTCCTTTGAATCATCATTGGTTCTATTATAGCTCGGATCGGAATGATTTATGCGATGAATTTTCGCCAATTTCTAATTCTGCGAGCGAAGAAGCGGGCGAACGCGCCCCAGACGAACGGAGCCAGTGACAAGGTCGGGGAACGGTTGAAGCGACCATGGAGGGTTCAGCCTTTCCGAGCCGTCTTTCGAGGAAATTCATAAAAAGAACGATCGGGCCCCTAATCATTTCTTAAATTTTCCGTAGCGAGCGAAGAAGCGGGCGAGCGCACCCCAGGCGAACGGAGCCAGTGACAAGGTCGGGGAACGGTTGAAGCGACCATGGAGGGTTCAGCCTTTCCGAGCCGTCTTTCGAGGAGCGCCGGCCCGGAAAGAGGCCGGCCGGCGAAGCATGTCTGAGCTTCCCGGCAGACGCCCGTAATTAGGAGGCCGGGAAGCGAGTTCTGAGCCGCCGAGAAAGGCGGCGAGGAAACGGCGTTAAGAACCCGAGAGGGAG
>Ga0208828_1000788_pt1 | contig 13417 bp, 6 predicted proteins | sample Kivu_160m_FD_185487 | JGI IMG/M metagenome (GOLD analysis project Ga0208828, IMG submission 185487) | Freshwater microbial communities from Lake Kivu, Western Province, Rwanda to study Microbial Dark Matter (Phase II) - Kivu_160m (SPAdes)... | ecosystem: Environmental > Aquatic > Freshwater >... | reverse complement strand
GGTAACAGTATTAACGTCCACCGTGTCGGGTCCTGAAGGGGTATCGGGAACCGCTGGTATCTGGATGGCGGTCACGGTTACAGAATCAGTCACGGTTGAGAAACCGTCGTTGACCGTGACAAAGTAGGTGGTGGTAATGTCGGGGAAGGCTACAGGGGTCGGCAAGGTGGAAGAAAACCCGGCGGGGTCGGATGTCCATGCATAGGTGTTGTCGCCTGTCCCTCCTGATATTAACGCGGTAAGCTGGATCACGTCTCCCGCGCAAACAGCGGAAGGGGTGGCCATCGCCTCCACCGACAGCAGACCGCCTGTGACGGTCACCAGCATCTGGTCAATGCCTGTGCAGCCACTGGCAATGTCATAAGCAGACAAGATGAACAACATGGATGAGGTCATGTTCACCGTAACAGGGTTCTGGACATTGGCGTCGACCAGCAGGCTGGCTGGCTCCCAATGCCAGGTATAGTTGCCTGAGCCACCGGTCGCCGTCCCGCTGAGGGTCGTCGATATCCCGTAATTAATGGCTTGGTCTTCTCCTGCATAGGCCACAGGATTGGCATTGACGGTCACGGTGGTCGGAGAGGAAGCTGCTGTGCAACTGTTGCCATCTGTAACCGTCACCGAGTAGTTCCCTGAGGTTGAAACGACGATACTTTGTGCAGTGGCGCCGGTGCTCCACAGGTATAATGTGGCCGTGCTCGCAGTTAATGTCACGGAATTGCCCTGGCAAATGCTGGTTGGTCCGTCCGGGATGATGACGGCTGAAGGGGCGGGAAATACGTTGACTGTCTGGCTTGTTGCCGAAGGTGCCGTGCATGAATACGAATTAATATAGTTGACACTGATGGCCTGTGGCCCCCCTGAGTTCCAGGTTACCGTTACCTGGCTGGTCCCTGACCCGGCCGTTATGACTCCACCAGCCGAGACCGACCAGGCATATCCTGTCATCCCCGGTTCGGTTGAGTAAACATGGCCGGAAGTCCCCGCGCAGGTTGAACCTGTGCCGGTGATCGTCGGCGCCGGGACCGGGTAGACCATGACCATGTAATCCGTGGGGTTTGCGGCTGTGCAGAGGCTGGCATTGTAATAATTCACACTGACCGTCTGGGTCCCTGGTACGTTCCAAGTCACAGTGATCTGGTTCGTACCTGACCCGGAAGTAATAATTCCCCCGGAAGATACGGCCCAGGAATAATAAGTCATTCCGGGCTCGGTTGTATAGTTGACGCCCGATACCCCCTGGCATACCGTGGAAAGTCCGGTGATGGTGGGAACGGGGGGCGTGCAGCCGTAATAAACCGGCGTTTCCCAGAGCCCCCGGCCATAGGTGGCCGCCCTCAGCTTGCTGTTCTGCGGACTAGTGGCATAGTAGATCTCGATCTCCCCAATCCTTACATTCGGAAGGCCGGTGTTGAACGGCACCCAGTTCAGGGGGCCTTTTTTAAAGTACACGCCCAGTTCTGTACCGACATACAACTGAACTTCAGAAGCGGACTGCTTATTCTGAACAACCGAAAAGGCGGGGATCGAAGGCAACCCTGCGGTAATATTGGTCCAGGAGCCCCCGCCATCCGCTGATTGAAAGACTCTGTTGGTATTGTACCCGCCCAGACTGACCCAAAGCGTACCAGCATCGTCATTTTTCACGGCGATGGAGGTGATGCTTCCCGAACCAACCGGCAGACCGCTTGTGATGTTGCTCCACGAGGTCCCGCCGTTCGTGGTTTTCCAGAGTACACTTGATTCGGCGGCATACAGCACCTGGGTGTTTGAAGGTGCGATGGCCATATTCCGTATCTTCCCAGATGAACTGATCGTGGAGATCTTCGTCCAGGAATTTCCCCGGTCGGTTGTTTTCCACACATCTGCATACCCGGCGTACAGGATCTGCGGGTTAGTGGGGTCGATGACATAGGGGGTCACCCAGGCGCCTTCCCCGGCGCCTGATGGGCTGATCAGCGTTTCGCTGTTCCAGTGGTTTGTGGTCCGGTAGATATCCCCGTAATAGAGGGTTCCATATTGAATATTGACATTACTATAGTCGATCAGGCATTCCATGCCGTCGCCCCCGATAATGTCGAACCAGGCGCCTCCCGAAAGCACCTTGCTCCCGTTGTCCTGCAGTCCGGTGATGACTTCGGTGGATGCCGTCTGGGAAACCCCAAGTCGGTACATCTGGCTGATGGCCATCCCGTTGGTCTTGTCCGTCCACGAAGTGCCGTCGTTTGTTGAGAGATAGACTCCCCCGTCGTTGCACTCGAAGAGATTCCCGTTGCTTCTGAAAATCAGCATGTGCTTGTCCGCATGGACCGCAGGGACGCCATCCCCCCACCAGTGGTTGACGATCGTCCAGGAGGATCCGCCATTGGTGGAGCGCCAGGTGTTCACGCCCCCGGTGAGCACGACGTTAGCATTGGAAGGGGAGACGGCAATGGTCAGGTCGTACCATGCTTGTCCCCCTGTGTCATTTCCCGATGAATCCCACCCGAGCAGGTTAAGTGTCGACCCTGAAAAAACCTCTGAGAATGTAGCGCCGCTGTTAACCGATTTATAGATGCCGAGGAGGCCGCTGTCCGTACCGGCCACCAGGGCATAGACCCAGGCAGACTGGTTGGGGGAGACCGCCAGTTCGATCCTGCCTGCGCTTGAATTGGAGAAGACTTGTGTCCAGGATGTTCCGCCGTTCGAAGAGAGGTAGATGGACCCGTTCGTGGTGGATCCACAAAATGTGTTGAAATCTCCAGGCTTATACTCCATGTCGATGAAGTTCACGGATGTAAGCTGGGTATTCCACGTGGCGCCACCGTTAGTGGTCTTGAAAACCCCGTTGGAGGTCGCGGCGATGATGATCTGGGTGTTGTTCGGGTCCTGCAGTAGCCTGTTGACCATATCGTAATCGGCGAGCTGGTAGCTGATCCCGGTGGAACTCCAGGATATTCCGCCATTGGTCGATTTCAGCACGCCGATGCTGCGGTTGTCCCAGTGGTCCTTGTCCCCCGTAGCAATGAATATCGTATGAGAAGTGATGAAATCCGATGCTACCAGGATGTCGCTCACGGCCAATACTCCCTGATTGTCGGTCAGGCAGGTCCAGGATGATCCGTTATTGATCGTGACCCACAAACCGCCGGATGCCGCTCCGACCCAGTAAGTGTTGTTATCCGTGGGATGGAAGGCGATACAGTTGATCCTTCCGACGCCCGCATAACCCCCGCCGGAGGTGTTCGGTCCCAGCGGCGTCCAGTTCGGATCGCTGGAGGGGTCGGTGACAGATGCAATCCGCATATATTCTTCATAGATTTCCAGTGCTGTTCTGTCGGGAAATTTACCGGTGGATGGATCCACTTCGCCCTCCATCTCAAATTCCCAGCGCCTGTATTGTTTCCAGCCCACAGCTTTCTTCTTCACGCCGTTTTCGTAATAGTACCCTTTGTCAACATTGAATGGCCGCCAGTATTCTTCGAATGCATTCCGGTAATCGGAAATGGTGAGTTCGCCGGGGAACTTTTCATGAGGAAGATTGTTCAGCCATGGCTGGGAATACAGCATACATGAAAACAACATGAACAGGATCGGTAGGCAATTTTTTTTCATGACCAGGTTTTTCAGAGGTTTTACTTCAAGATGTAAAAATACAACTTTTTAACACTAACGGATAATGATGATTTCCTTCCCATGCAGAGTTTTATACTGATTAATATTCTGATAAATTCCTGAATCAGAGTATGTTAAAAAATTTTTCGCATGATTCGGATAATTGTTGTATTTATCAATGAATTACACCATATTTGCATCTGCAAATTATTTACATTCTCCGAACGAATAATCCGTATCATCATGACCAAAGCCGAAATCATCGAACAAGTAGTGGCGCGCACGGGTATTGAGAAGCCGGCCGTCGCCGTTGCAGTTGAAGCCATTATGGAGACCATCAAACAATCGATGGTGAACGGTGAGAACATCTATCTGCGCGGATTCGGCACCTTCCTCCTGAAGAAGCGTGCAGCCAAGACCGGCCGTAATATCTCCAAAGGCACAAGCGTGAAGATTCCCGCTCATTATATCCCTGCTTTCAAGCCTTCGAAGGAATTCGCCATGGAGATAAAGGCGAAGGTGAAAGTAAAATAATGTAATATCTCCCCGGGTTCCGGGTATTTCCCTGCTGAACTGACCAGCCAGGCGCACCGCCCGGCGGGTATGTTAACCCTGGTTTCGAGTCTGAACCCCTTTACAGACCGGACCACCATCTCCTGTTCCCTCCCCGAAAAAGGAAGGCTGATGCTGAGCATCCACAATATCTTCGGGGAAACGGTCAAGACCCTCGGCGATGATGTCGAACATGAGGGTAAATATTCCGTAGAGGTGACATCGGAAAAAATGAGGCCCGGCATTTACACGGCCATGCTATCGCTGAAGACCTCAGGCGGCCTGGTACTGGTGAAAACGATCAGGATCGTCTATAAAAAGTGACGAATGACGAGTGACGCGTGACGAATGCCAGCATTCGCATATTCCCGAATTCGCATATTCTTCTGTTCCTGCATTAATAATTGATTTTCCTTAGCTTTGAGATCGTATATTCAAAGCGGATTCCCCTTTCCTGGAATGAGATCAAAGACCGTGCAATCCGTTTTTCCAAAGATTTTGACAAGGCGGTTGATCTTTGTTACCGACCCCGGCCCTTTCAACTAAAAACCCAGGATATATGAAATCATTGATTCCGGGCCTGCCGGTCGTTCTGTTTGCAGCGGCTGTTACTGCGCAAAATCCTGTAACAGTTGCCCCCGCTCAATTTTCTATTGATCAAAGCATTACCCTGACCTATGATGCCACCCTTGGTAACGCCGCCCTGGCAGGCTATACGGGAGAAATATACATGTTTGCAGGCGTTCTTACCAGAAGCAGTACCGGTATTGCCGACTGGAAATATGTTACACCGCCTTCCTGGGATGCCTATCCTGAATATTCAAAAATGACCCGCATTTCGGATGACCTTTACCGGATAACACTTTTCCCCCGAACCTATTTTAATATTCCGCCGGACGACACGGTCATGGCCCTGGTGATGGTATTCAGGGACTTCGGATCAAACCTGGTGGGACGGACAGATGATGGCCAGGATATTGTTGCGGAGGTTCCGTGGATTCCTTTTGGTACCTATTCATTGCACACCTATGAAGGAAATTGCCTGACTATCACGACCACAACAGGATATAAAATTAAAATCCAACCCTTTACAGATGAAATAGTCAAAGTAAAACTATGGATGCCCGGCCAGCCGGCAGAAGAACCATCAATGCCGGTGGTTCTTGCACCTTCCGACATTACAGGTGTGGTTTCAGACCTGACATCACAACTGGAATTTGCCTTTGACAATAAAAAGATCGTCATAACCAAGGAACCGGTCTGTTTATCCTATTATCGGTCAAATGTACTGGTAGCTTTGGAATCTAAGGGATTTAAAGTCAACGGCAGCCGCAAAATGGTTGACATCAGTTTAAACCCCGGTGAGCAGATCTATGGATTTGGTTCGCAGGGGCTCCCGGTCAACCGCAGGGGATACCGGTTGGATTTATTCAACCAGGCCAAAGGTGGCTACGGTAGCTGGGGCGATGTCCAGGACCTGAACATTGCCATCCCGTTTTTCGTATCCTCCGGGAATTATGGAATTTACTTTGATCATCCTTATCCTGCAGTGGCGGACATTGGATTGACCAACAGTTCTGTTCTTGATTATTCAGTGAATAACGGGGAGTTTGGCTATTATTTTATCTATGGCGAAAACCAGGGCAGGGTACTGGAGAATTACACCCTGCTTACAGGTCGTCAGCCGGTCCCGCCGCGATGGTCGCTGGGATACCTTCAATCGAAATTCGGCTACCAGTCGGAGGCGGAAGCCCGCGCAATTGTCAGTCAGATCCGCGGCTCCGGCTACCCGCTGGATGGCCTGATCCTCGACCTGTACTGGTACGGACAACCTGGTGACATGGGTGATTTGGCATGGGATAACGCAAGCTGGCCGGCACACCATGACATGATCTCGGATTTTGGTCAGATGGGGATTCAAACGATCCTGATCACCGAACCCTATTTTGTCACTTCAACCGGCAATTATGCATCTGCCGCCGGCCAGCAGCTCATTGCCGGGGACAGCCTTGCGGGAACCCCTTATGTTATCAATGATTTCTGGGCAGGGAGTGCAGGATTGCTCGATCTTACCGATCAGCAGGCTAAAGATTGGATGTGGAGCTTTTACAAACCGCTGATCGATGAAGGAGTCGGCGGCTGGTGGTGCGATCTTGGCGAGCCAGAAAATCATCCACTGGTCATGAAACATGCCGGGGGAGAGGCATTGAAAATTCACAACCGGTTTTCCCTCCATTGGGCACAGATGATCTTTGATAAGTATCATGAGGTATACCCCGGCAAGAGAGTCTTCAATCTGATCAGGTCGGGATATGCGGGTATGCAGCGATTCGGCACATTTCCATGGTCGGGAGATATCAGCAGGAGTTTCAACGGGCTGAGGCTGCAAATACCCATCATGCTGGGAATGGGCATGAGCGGCGTGGGTTATATGCACTCTGATGTTGGAGGATTTACCGGAGGTCCCCAGAATGCCGAGTTGTACACCCGGTGGGTTCAGTTCGGAGTGTTTTCGCCCGTTTTCAGGCCTCACGGAGCGGAAATCCCGACTGAGCCGACCTCATATGACCAGGCCACACAGCAGATAGTCAGCGAATTTATCAAACTTCGCTACAGCCTGTTACCTTACAATTATTCCCTGGCTTTTGAGAATTCATTGCGCGGAACACCGCTGGCAAGAACTGTGAATTTCACTGAAAACTCCGGCACACTTCAGAACCTGGATGATCAGTACATGTGGGGAGCGGATATGCTCATTGCACCCGTCTTTACGGAGGGTCAGACACAACGACCGGTGTTTCTGCCCCCGGGAAAATGGGTCGATTTCTGGAACGAACAGGAAATAACCGGGAACCAGTCCATCACAGCTGCATTTGGGTTGGAAAAAATTCCGGTATATGTCAGATCCGGCAGTTTTATCCCCATGACGCGTGTTTATAGCAGTACCTCCCTGTACCATTCCGACAGCCTGATCATTCACTATTATCCATCAGAAAACCGGAGCATGGATTCCATTTTCAACGACAACGGATACGATCCGCGATCAATACCCGAAAACCATTTCGAGATCATTCGGTTCAAAGCCGAACCTGAAAACCACAAATGCAAGATCACGCTTACTTCAGATGGCAGTTTCACCGGGAAGCCTGTTTCCCGTAAGATGCAATTTGCCCTGCACCTGCAGCCGCAAAACAACGTGATCCTGACGGACAGCGTACAAGTGCCGGTCTATTCCCATGCATCGTATGATACTGCCGGGCTGGCATGCATGTATGACCCTGTCAGACAAATCCTTTGGTTCAAGTTCGACTGGCAAAACCAGCCTTTTGAATTTCAACTAAAACCGGGAAACAGTGGAATAAATACTGAATATCAAGACCTTGCCAGAATTTATCCGAACCCGGTCAAAGAGGTTTTGACTATAGAGTGGGCCAGGAATATCGGTACGAATGCTTTTATCAGGATTACAGCTATAAACGGACAGACGTTGACTACCAGCCAGGTCGATGGTCAGGCATACAGAACTTTAATCGATTTGACAAACTTGAAAACCGGTTTATTCATACTTCATTTCGAAACCGATAAATGGTCGAAAGTATTTAAATTGATCAAACTATAGATTTTCCTGTTTTTCCACAGACCGGTACTGGGGGTGCCCGATATCGGCTCTTGCTTTTTCCGTCCGGATGCATTATCTTTATGGCGATCAAAATCACAATTACCCATCAACCCCAAACTCATGCTGCCATGAAAAACCTCACTGCGAAAACCACTGCCGCAGGTTATGCCAGGGTGATCATCGCCCTTTGCCTGACGGCCTGCTCGTTCTTCCTGAAAGCGCAGGAGCCGGGAGTCTCGATCAACACGACCGGAAACCCTCCCGATCCCAGCGCAATTCTTGACGTGACATCTGCCGACAAAGGGATCCTGATCCCAAGGATTTCGATGCTTTCACTTCCTATGACCCCTGCTCCCGGGCTGCTTGTTTATATCTACGATGCGGATGCCGGTTTCTGGTATTACGATGGCATGGGATGGTTCAAGGTTATGCGCACAGTCGATCAGCGATGGTACGGCAATCCCGATATCTTTTACACCGGGGGCAAGGTAGGCATAGGTACCATGTATCCGTCGGTGAGTCTGGATGTTGAAAGCTCAAGTCCCTCCAGCGACGGTCTCGACATCAACAATACCGGGACCGGCGACCCCCTGTTGAGATTCCAACTGGCTGGTGATACGAAGTTTTCAATGGGTGTCGATAATTCCGACCTGGATAAATTCAAGATCGGAGGAAACGTCCTTTCGCCCGCAGCAAAAATGACCATCACGGCAGAGGGTGATATGGGGGTTGGGACCGAGGCCCCGTCGTCCAGGCTGGATATTGAGAGCGCCGATAACACGGTAACGGGCGTCGAGATAAACAATACCACTGTGAATGGTGATCCCCAGGTGCAATTCCAGGTAAGCGGATCAGCAAAATTCACCATGGGGGTTGATAACTCCGATGGCGACAAGTTAAAGATAGGCACATCCGCCGTTTCCACCTCCACCCGGATGACCATCGCCTCCACCGGCGAGGTGGGCATTGGCACCACGGCGCCTTCGGCAACCCTGCATCTCAACGGGACCGCTAAAATGCTGGGACCATGGGAAACCAAGTTAGAGGGCGTGAATTACCTGGCACCGACAGATGGATTTGTCATTGCCGGGATGATCGTCGGCTCACCCTCGGGAGGAGATGTCAATGCAGGTATGAAGGGATATACCGATAACCTTTCTGTTCCGGTAACCTGCAGGGGGCTTGCCTGCGTCAGGAAAATCGGGACCGGAACGACCAATGGTCAGGACAGCTTCACGATGCCGGTCAGGAAGGGTGATTATTACAGGGTTGATACATCCTGGCTGCAGGGCAATGTAAACTATAGCATCGAGTTCATACCGCTGGGGGGGAGTAATCCGTAACGCGTAACGCGTGACGGGTTTTAACTTTGCACTTTGCACTTTGCACTTTGCATTTTGCACTTTACTCTTTACATTTTACTATTTGCCATCCCCTAACCTCCGGTAAGAAGCTCCAGCAGTTCATCCCCGATGCCGATCCGGTAACCTTCGGAAAGGTAGTGGATGATGCCGTCATTGTTAACATAGATCACGACGGGCAGGCTGGCAGGAATGCCGCGAGTGGTTTTCAAATCTGTGTAGCCAAGGGGGAATCCCGGCTGGTTTTCATATCGGATACCGGCCGGCAGAGAAGATGACTCCGTTTTCATAAGGTTATTCTTCTGAACCTCCGACGGAAGGACGATAATGAATGTTCCTTTCCATTTCTCAAACTCGCCTTTTTTCTGCCTCAGATCGGCCAGGAGGTGTTTGGTGGGTTCTTTGTCGGGATCTATCCAAGCAATCACCATCCCGCTGGTGATCTTCCTGCCCAGGCTTTCTGTATTGATCTTTCCATACTCAGGCAGCGGAAGCCTGTTCTTTCTAAGCCCGACCGACTGCCTTACCGTGGAATCAGCCCTGACGTCGAAGACCCTGATTCCGCAAAGCACCGTCCCGTTGGTCAGGCGGTTGCCCGTCACCATCATACACGGACCGGCCGGGATCTCCAGCGTGCAAGGGAATGATTGCACCATCGGGCTGCCTTCATAGTCAAGGGTCCGGAAGAACCCTGCCTTGTACTCCTCCAGCGTGTAATGTGTAGTGTATTCGGGCTTTTTGCCGTTTCCCGGCGCATTTTCCAGGACGACCAATCCTTTTTTTACCGGTTCCGTGCTTTTTTCGTCAAGGATCACATCATGCCATTTATTCTGCGACATGAACTGCGGGATCCGGGTGGCAGGGTCCAGCCTGGCAGGGATGCCGAAACTGCGGCAGATCGCCACGAACAGGATATCGGCCGAATGGGGATCGGCGACCCTGAGATCATAAACGCCGGCAGGAGTAAGCGGGGCGCGGCTGTAATTAGCGGTAGTATTGATCCTGATCTCCTTCCTGATCCATTCGGCCACCCGTTCAGGATCTTTTTTTGCTCCGGCAATGTATTCGCCGTCAAAGCTGTCGAGGAAAATCTTGCGGAATGGTTTCAGATTTTCATTGCTCACACGCGGAGAAAGCACATACCGGTTAAAATCGTCATTGCTGACTGACAGGAGCAACGACCTCGAAGTTAAACTGATATTTTCAAGCAGGACAGCCGTGTCGATATCCCGCAGGTCCTTTTCGGAGATGTTTTCCAGCAGCGGAAAGATGAGATTTTTCCTGTTTTCCGGGACCAGCGTGATAAAGGCCGTCAGGGTGCGCCAGTTCCCGCAGCTTTTACGGAACAAGGACCAGAGGGTGTCGGGATCGAGTTTCGCCAGGCGGGCAAAGCGGGCGCTTTTCAGCGAATCAATGAAGGTCGTTTCATAGCTGCCCCTCAGGCCGTCCTCAAAGGCAAGCCGTTCGCCGTTCTTCTTTTTTGCCTCCTCGCTCACAGACACGGCCAGTGCGTTTTCGGAAGGAGGGACCAGGTCAAGTTCAAGCGCATAGCTGTCGCCCGGTTTCCGGTCGAGCAGGATCGTTATAGTATCCATTGCCCGGACATCAATCTTGCGGAAACCGTATTTTCCTTCCTTCGCGGCCCAAACGACGAGGTCGCCATATCCTGTTGTAAATGAACAGAATCCGCTGTTATCCGTCACAGTCTTAAAGAGAGGGTAGAATTCCGCATAATTGTAAAGCTGGAATTCGACCGTGGCGCTGTCGATGCCTTTGCCTGCGGCGTCGGTCACCCTGGCAAAGATCCTTTTGACCTGTGCGTAGTTTTCTAAGATATTGATCCTGGTGAACAGGGGATCCTTCACAAGCACATCTTCGGGACCCTGATAATCGCCAAAAACCGTCGTATTGACCAGCATGGCTCGTTTTGCGGGCCCGGTGAACCAGGCCAGGTCAGGTTCCGGCTCCGGTTCGCAGGCCCCGATGAAATGCCACCTGCCGTCAACCCATACCTCCACCCACGCATGGTTGTCGTCGCTGTGCGCCCACCTTGGCGTATAGCACTGCCGTGCAGGGATGCATACTGAGCGCAGGGCTGCCACCGTGAAGGTCGATTCTTCCCCGCATCGCCCCCAGGCGGTTCGTACCGTTGCAAGAGGTGAGGAGGTTCGCGAATCGCTGCCGCGGTAGGTCACCTTTTCATGGCACCAGTGGTTGACCTCCAGCACGGCCTCCTTCATGGGCAGGTTGCGGATCCTGTCTTTCAGTTCGGTAAAGAAAACCCATCGGGAAGAATCCAGGTTCTCGTTATTCACACGAACGGGCAGGACGAAGTGGCGGAAAAGATTTTCAGGAACGGTGCGTCCCCAGCTAAAGGTGTCCCTTGCGGCGAACGAGGATCTGACATTCTGCAGGAAGAACTCGCCGGTGTAGTCGGCCAGGTCGCTCAGCGGGCTGTAGGCATAAAGGAATTTAAGGGCTTCCTCCTCGCGGGTGGTGAGTTGCTGATCAAACACCCCGAAGAGTTGCCGGGAACGGTTGCGGGCAAGCTCTTTCTGCATTTCGAATTGCGTTTCTACTTTGCTACGGTAATCAGCGTCGGTAATGAAATGATCCTGCCGGCAGGCCGAGGTCAACGCGAAAAAAATGATCCCTGCAAAAAATGGAATTCTTCCGGTATGTGTCATGTCAGGCAACGTGTTTGTGTCGAAAGTTATCAACAAACGTATTACTTTTTGTTGAAAAGGAGATTAAGAAAAAACATAAAAATGAATGAGAACAAAATCGCAACCATAATCATTGGAAAAGCCATAGAGGTGCATAAAGTTTTAGGTCCCGGCTTATTGGAAAATGCTTACAAGGAATGCCTGGCATATAAACTTGAAAAATCAGGGTTGTATGTTGAAAAGGAAAAACCGATGCCGTTGGTTTTCGAACAGGTTAAACTCAACTGTGGCTATAGGATTGATATCCTTGTAGAAACCAAAGTCGTATTGGAAATTAAAAGTGTAGAGTCACTGGCGGATGTCCATCTGGCCCAGACTTTGACCTATCTGAGGCTGGGGCAATTCAAGCTCGGTCTGTTGATGAATTTCAATGTAGCTGTATTAAAGACTGGAATAAAGAGAGTTATTAACGGGAGACTGGCTTAAAAATAACCACAGAGACACAAAGGAAGTACGGTGAGCACAAAGATAGGTTTCCAAATTCTTATTTGTGATCTCTGTGTAAATCTTTGTGCCCTCCGTGGTTAAAGTAGGCTGAAGGGAGCTGAACCTGTTTGATCAGCAAATTGCCTACTGGATTTCCACATCATTCTGCACCGTCAACTGATAATCCGGATGGATCACGAAGGTGGCACCGGGTGCGATCGTCAGGCCGCCCGTCAGTGTTATGTCGTTGTTCAGGGTGACAGCATCAGGTTCCCCGTTGCGGATCGTGAGGTTGCGGATGGTGTTCGGGATGGTGGTGGGCAGGAAATTGGTAAACTGGTCGGTTGCCCCGTCGAAGATCCAGTCTGACTTTGAATCGAGGATGACCGGGCCGCTCACCTGTATATTTCCCGATACCCCGTCCGGGTGTCCGATCGCGATCGTTCCGCCCATGGGAAGGTTGAAGCTTCCCGGCCCGGTGACGATATGATCTTTCATAAGGAAGTATCCTTTAACCAGCAATCCGGCATGGATCTCAGGACTTGTTCCGAGCGTCACACCTGACGTGTTATTGATGAAGATGGTTCCCACCTGCGCCACGCCGGGAGGAACGATGAATCCGGGCTGGGCGCCGCTGAATTCGAGGTTCGATTGAAAAGTGGTTATCAGGTTCCCGGGGTTGCCTTCGATGGGAGAACCCATGAATCTCATCAGCCGGGTTGCGCCTGCGGTAAAATTGCCATGGAGCAACGTCAGCGTTCCCATTACGATGCAATCGCCGGTCGTGGTTACGCCGGCGTCCCGGTCGATAGTCAGGTCGAACAGGGTTACTGCGGGAAGGTTGGAGGGTACTGTACCCGGGGCGAACACCAGGCTTCCGGTTCCGCCGCCGTTCAGGGTTCCCGACGCCTGCTGGACGGCGCCGTGGATAGTCATGGTTTGCCCTGAAAAATCAAAGGATCCCATCATCAGCATCAGGTTACCCGGAATGGTCCTTCCGGCATGGAGGATCACCCCGGCCGGATTCATGATTTCCAGGTTCCACGGGCCTCCCGTTTCCGGTAATTCCTCGTCTGTGGTCGTTTGAACAGTTCCTCCCTGATAGCGAAGGGTGGCCGACGGGCCATACAGGGTGAAGC
>Ga0208828_1000786_pt1 | contig 13444 bp, 6 predicted proteins | sample Kivu_160m_FD_185487 | JGI IMG/M metagenome (GOLD analysis project Ga0208828, IMG submission 185487) | Freshwater microbial communities from Lake Kivu, Western Province, Rwanda to study Microbial Dark Matter (Phase II) - Kivu_160m (SPAdes)... | ecosystem: Environmental > Aquatic > Freshwater >... | reverse complement strand
CTTAAATTTGCAGCCTCTATTAAGACACGAACAAAAAGATTACCATTAGCAAGTTAAAATGTCAAATAAAAAAATACTAAAAAATATTAAATATTTAACTCCAGATCCTGCTTTTCGTCATCCTGTGTCTCGCTGAAAATCTCTATTTCCTCAGTCTGCTCTTCCTGGTATCCGGGGTAGGAAAGTTCTATATCCCTGTATCTTCTCATACCGGTCCCTGCAGGAATGGATTTTCCGATTATGACATTCTCTTTAAGTCCTATCAGGCCGTCGACCTTATTTTCAAGTGAAGCATCAGTAAGCACTTTTGTTGTTTCCTGGAAAGATGCTGCAGCAAGGAAACTGTCTGTTGCAAGTGATGCTTTGGTAATACCCATAAGGTTCTGTTTTGCGGTTGCCGGTTCTTTGCCGCTTGCAGTAAGCTTTTTGTTTTCCTTTTCAAAAATAAGCCTGTCTACAAGCTGGCCGGGCAGAAACTGGCTGTCGCCTGAATCAATGATTGTGACTTTTTTAAGCATCTGCCTGACTATTATCTCAATGTGCTTGTCATTAATGTCAACACCCTGAGACTTGTAAACATCCTGTACCTGCTTGACAAGGTACTGCTCGCAGGCCTTCATGCCATTTATCTTCAAAATATCATGCGGATTTCTTACACCTTCAGTGAGCTGGTCGCCAGTGCTGACCATGGTCCCGTTGTCGACCCTGATTTTTATCCTTGTAGGTATCGGGTATGTTTTTTCCATGCCGGTCTCGTCGTTCTTTATTGTAATGTTTCTTACCTTGGGATCAACGTCTTCAATAATTGTACGGCCGCTCATCTCTGAGATAATTGCATGCTCCTTTGGCCTTCTTGCTTCAAAAAGCTCTACTACTCTTGGAAGACCGCTGGTAATATCGATGCCTTCAAAAGTCTTCTCATGCTTGTGTACATGGGTCTTTCTTTTTGCAGTAAAGATTATTTTTGCAAATACCTGTCCTTCTTCAACAACAGTGCACTTGTTTACCTGGAGGACCTCGCCTTTAGGGAATATGACATCAACAATACCGCCGTTTTCCATTTTCACCTGGAAAGTAAGCCTCCCGTTTATGTGCTCTATATTAACTTCGATGGTCTCATCGGTTTCTTTTTCAGTGAAGTCATCTTTCCTGAGGCCAAGCTGGTCAAGAAGCTCTTTCTTCAAGAGGATTTTTCCTGCCACAGGTGATTTTACCGACCTCTGTATAACTGTAGATGCAATACCGCCTGTATGGAAAGTACGCATTGTAAGCTGAGTTCCGGGTTCACCGATTGACTGGGCTGCGATTATGCCTACTGATTCGCCGATTGCAATAAGTTTTCCTGTTGCAAGGTCTCTTCCATAACACTGCTGGCAAACACCAAACTCGGATTCACATGTAAGAGGAGAGCGCACCTTGATGTTTTCGATATTTGCATGGATAAGGCCCTGTATCTCTTTTTCTGTCACTTCGTCACCGGCGTTTAAAAGCGCTTTACGCGTTTTTGTATTTATTACATTTTCTGCGCATATTCTTCCGATGAGGTTAAAGTTTGGCTCGCCTTCAAGGGTTAATACATAAAGATAAATGCCTTCTTCTGTCCCGCAATCAGGTATCCTTACAATTGTATCCTGGGATACGTCAACAAGCCTTCTTGTAAGATAACCGGAATCTGCAGTACGCAGCGCTGTATCAGCAAGTCCCTGCCGTGCACCGTGTGTAGAGATGAAGTATTCAAGTACAGTCAGGCCTTCACGGAAATTTGATTTTATTGGCCTGTCCATGATATCTCCACGCGCATTTGCAACAAGTCCCCTCATTCCGGCAAGCTGGCGCAGCTGTTTTATGTTTCCTCTTGCGCCTGAAGTTGCCATCATGTAAACGGAGTTGAATTTGTCAAAGTTTTTCTCCATTGCATCCGCAACATCCTCAGAAGCCTGGGACCAGACCTGTATTACCCTCTGGTGCTTTTCGGTCTCATTCATAAAACCGTCCCTGAAATAACTTTCTATTTCATCGATTTTTCTCTCGGCTTTTTCGAGGATCTCTTTTTTCTTTTCAGGAACTTCTATGTCTTCTATGCCGACTGTAAGTCCGGATTCCGTAGCATACTTGAATCCTGTCTCCTTAATATTGTCAAGGATGGAAGAAACCTGGGACGTCGGATATTTGTTGATACAGTCAGATATAATGGAAATAAGGGTCTTTTTATTTATCTCCTTGTTTACAAAACCATAACCCTCAGGCAGCGCCTGGTTAAATATTATCCTTCCAACTGTTGTTGTCATGACCTTTTTATTTATCCTGACCTTTATCATATTATGAAGTGTTATAAGGCTGTAGTCATAATCTATAAGCGCCTCATCCGGGCTTTGGTAATACCTCTCCCGCGGTTTGCTTGTATCTCTTTCACTTGTAAGGTAGTAAAGGCCCAGTACCATGTCCTGTGAAGGTATTGTAACAGGCTGGCCGCTTGCAGGTGAAAGTATATTGTTTGACGAAAGCATAAGCACAAGTGCCTCTGCCTTTGCCTCATTGGAAAGAGGAACATGCACAGCCATCTGGTCACCGTCAAAATCCGCATTAAATGGCGGGCAGACAAGCGGATGTATCTGTATGGCTTTTCCTTCAACAAGTATTGGAAGGAATGCCTGGATACCCAGTCTGTGAAGAGTAGGTGCACGGTTGAGCATGACCGGGTGGTTCTTTATTACTTCTTCCAGGACATCCCAGACCTCATCGCTTCCACGGTCCACCATGGTTTTTGCGCTCTTTATATTCTGTGAAAAGCCCTGCTCTACAAGTTCTTTCATTACAAAGGGCTTAAATAATTCAAGTGCGATTGTCTTGGGCAAGCCGCACTGGTAAAGCTTGAGTTTAGGGTTTACAACAATTACTGAACGGCCGGAGTAGTCGACACGTTTTCCAAGCAGGTTCTGCCTGAAACGGCCCTGTTTTCCTTTCAGCATATCAGAAAGTGATTTAAGCGGCCTGTTGCCGGCACCGAGCACTGCTCTTCCCCGCCTGCCATTATCAAAGAGTGAATCAACTGCTTCCTGGAGCATCCTTTTTTCATTGTTTATTATTATCTCGGGTGCATTAAGCTCAAGAAGTTTTTTTAACCTGTTATTACGGTTAATGACTCTCCTGTAAAGGTCATTTAAATCTGAAGTCGCAAATCTTCCGCCGTCAAGCTGCACCATCGGGCGCAGATCCGGGGGTATTACAGGCAGCACATCGACAATCATGAATTCCGGCTTATTTGTGGAGCCCTGGAAAACTGAAAGTATTTTCAGCCTTTTTATTGCCCTGCTTCTTTTCTGCCCTTTGGAGTCTTTGATTGTTTCTTTTAATTCTTCGACTTCCCTGTCAACGTCTATATTCTTTAAAAGCTCTTTTACCGCTTCGGCTCCCATTCCGCCATTAAAATAATCTTTATAGACTTCTTTCATTTTCTTGAAAAGGGATTCGTCAGAAACCAGCATTTTTTCTTCAAGGTTCAAGAAGAATGTGTGGGCCCTTTTTATAAGGTCGACTTCTTCCTGGAATATCTCCTTTTCCTCAACAATGAGTTTTTCAGCTTCTTTAATTATCTTTGCTACCTTGGCTTCCAGGTCCTTTTCAGAATTGATTTCCTCGTCTTCTATGGCTTCTATTTCTTTTAAGTCATCGCCGTCTTTGTAGCGCCTGAGTAAATCTTCCTTGTTTTCAGTGATGTCTTTAAGCCTTGCTTCATGAAGTTCACCTGCTCTTTGGACCGCTTCCTCTGTCAGTTTCTTTATCTTTTCCTTATCATTTTTTATGGCTTCCCTGTTTACAGTGGTTATTATATATGAGTCGAAATAAAGGACCTTTTCAAGATCGCGCGGACTTATGTCAAGCACATACCCCATCCTTGAAGGGACGCCTTTAAAAAACCATATATGTGAGACTGAAGCAGCAAGGCTTATATGGCCCATCCTTTCCCTCCGGACATTTGAACGGGTGACTTCAACCCCGCATCTTTCGCAAATGATGCCTTTGAACCTTACTCTTTTGTACTTGCCGCAATAACATTCCCAGTCCTTTGTGGGACCGAATATCCTTTCACAGAACAAGCCGTCCTTTTCAGGTTTTAGTGTCCTGTAGTTTATGGTTTCCGGCTTTTTTACCTCGCCGTTTGACCAGGATTTGATTTTCTCAGGTGATGCAAGGCCTATTCTTATTGCATCAAAATTATTTACATCTATATTAATTACCATTTATAAAACCTCCGGATATATATAAAATTTTAAAGATCTTCCTTAATATCGATATCTCCCTTGAATATGTTTTCGTCTTCAAGGTTTGGCTCACCGGCATAATAATCCTCTTCTTCCTCTTCTTCATCGGCCTGTTCTTCCTCCTCAAAGAGCCCGACAGCATCCTGCCCTATCAGGTCTATGCCAAGTTCCTCAACTGTGCGCATCAATTCATCCTGATCGGTATCGACCTTGACTTCCTTTCCTTCCTCGGAAAGGACCTCAACATCAAGGCCAAGGCTCTGCATTTCTTTTACAAGCACTTTGAAAGATTCAGGGATACCGGGTTTGTCTATATTTTCACCTTTTACTATCGACTCATAAGTCTTGACCCTTCCGACTACATCATCGGATTTTATGGTAAGCATCTCCTGGAGTATATATGCGGCTCCGTAAGCTTCGAGCGCCCATACCTCCATTTCACCAAACCTCTGGCCGCCAAACTGTGCCTTTCCGCCAAGCGGCTGCTGAGTTACAAGTGAATATGGCCCGGTGGATCTTGCATGTATCTTGTCATCGACAAGATGCAAAAGTTTCATAACATAAATATAACCAACTGTTATATTGTCTGATATCTTCGTGCCGCTTAATCCGTCAAAAAGAGCAGTTTTGCCATTTTCAGGAAGCTTTGCTTTTTTGAGAAGTTCGATTATCCCTTTTTCTGAAGCACCGTCAAATATCGGGCACGCACAATGTATGGAACCATCAAGGTTTGCAACAGCGTCTTTTGTTTCCCAGCCGGATTTGGCTGCCCATCCAAGATGTGTCTCAAGTACCTGGCCCACATTCATTCGGGAAGGAACGCCAAGAGGGTTAAAAATAATATCTATCGGGGTGCCGTCAGACATATATGGCATATCTTCTTCAGGTAATATGACTGAAATTATACCCTTGTTTCCGTGCCTTCCTGCCAGCTTATCCCCGACCGAAATTTTCCTCTTTTTTGCTATAAATACTCTTACCAGTTCATTTACACCAGGCGGGAGGTCGCTTCCTTCCTTTCTTGAGAAGAGCTGCACATCTATTACTATTCCTTCTTCGCCATGCGGGACCTTAAGGGAGCTGTCCCTGACTTCCCTTGCCTTTTCACCGAAAATAGCCCTGAGCAGTTTTTCCTCCGCTGTAAGTTCGGTCTCACCCTTTGGTGTTATTTTACCAACAAGGACATCGCCAGGTTTTACATATGCGCCTATCCTTATTATTCCTCTTTCATCCAGGTTCTTAAGCATTTCCTCGCCTACATTAGGGATATCCCTGGTAATCTCTTCAGGTCCGAGTTTTGTCTGCCTTGCCTCTACTTCCTGTTTTGAAATATGTATTGAGGACAGCACATCTTCCTTTACGAGCCTTTCGGAAAGGATTATGGCGTCTTCATAGTTATATCCTTCCCATGGCATGAATGCCACAAGCACATTACGGCCAAGAGCAAGTTCCCCGGCTTCAGTTGAAGGGCCGTCAGCTATTATTTCGCCTTTCTTTAATTTCTGTCCTTCATCAACAAGTGGCCTCTGGTTTATACAGGTTCCCTGATTTGACCTTTTGAATTTGTAAAGATTATATTTCTTTACCTTATTTGAATTATTGTATTTTACTTCTACGCTGTCTGCAGATACCCGGGTGACTGTGCCCTCGTCTTCAGCAAGTATTATATGTCCGCTGTCACGGGCTATTTTTTTCTCCATTCCGGTCCCAACAAGAGGTGCCTCAGGAAATATAAGCGGTACCGCCTGCCTCTGCATGTTTGAGCCCATCAGCGCCCTGTTTGCATCATCGTGCTCGAGGAACGGTATAAGTGAAGTTGCTGCAGAGAATAGCTGCTTTGGCGAGACATCCATATAATCTATCATGTTTGGTTCCGCTGTAATCACTTCGCCGCCGGCAGTGCAGAGAAGCTTTTTCTCCAGAAAATTCCCGTTTTTATCAATATTGCCAGTTGCCTGGGCAATAACATAATTTTCTTCCCTGTCTGCTGAAAGATATTCGACTTCATTTGTGACCCGTCCGTTCTTTACTTTAATATATGGGGTCTCTATAAAACCGTAATCATTAAGCTTTGCATAAGTCGCCAGCGAACCGATAAGGCCGATGTTTGGGCCTTCAGGGGTTTCTATCGGGCACATCCTGCCATAGTGTGAAGAGTGGACATCCCTGACTTCAAAACCTGCCCTTTCCCTTGAAAGTCCGCCGGGGCCCAGGGCTGACAATCTTCTTTTATGCGTGATCTCAGCAAGGGGATTTGTCTGGTCCAGGAATTGTGAAAGCTGGCCGCTTCCAAAGAATTCTTTAAGCGATGCCACAAGCGGCCTTATATTAATAAGAGTCTTGGGTGTAATGGTCTCTGAGTCCTGGGTGGTCATCCTTTCCTTGACTACCCTCTCAAGCCTTGCAAGCCCGATCCGGACCTGGTTCTGTATTAACTCACCGATATTTTTTATCCTTCTGTTGCCAAAATGGTCTATGTCATCAATTTCTCCTATATTGTTCATGAGCTGGGTAAGGTATTTGACTATAAGGAAAATATCTTTTGCATTAAGGATCATCTGGTTTGAGGCATCGATGCTCATTTTTTTATTAATCTCATTCAGCTTTGCTGAGACACTGTCATCTATTTCTTCCTCGAGCTTCTGGTTCAATTTATACCGTCCGACTTTACCCAGGTCATATCTTTTTGGGTCAAAGAAAAGCGCGTGTATCAGGTTTCTTGCGCTGTCAATTGTCGGGGGCTCGCCGGGGCGCAGTTTTTTGTATATTTCTATTAATGCTTCCTCTTCAGTTTCGGTAACATCTTTTTCGAGAGTGTTCTTGATGCAGCTGATCTTGTCATTGGGCCCGAAAATGGAAAGCATATTTTCATTATTTCCGAAACCGATTGATTTTAAGAAAATGGTAAGTAAAAATTTCCTTCGCCTGTCAATCCTCACATAAGCTATGTTTTTCTTGTCTGTTTCAAGCTCTATCCAGGAGCCCCTGGTGGGGATGACTTTACATAGGTAAATATCTTTCTCGGTCTTTTTATCAATGTCTGAATCATAATATACACCAGGTGAACGCACAAGCTGTGAAACAACAACCCTTTCCGTTCCGTTTATTATGAAGGTACCCTTGTCGGTCATTACAGGAAAATCACCCATGAAGACTTCCTGTTCCTTTTTTTCTCCTGTTTCTTTATTGATAAAAACAGCTTTGATTTTTAAAGGAGCCGAATAGGTCATATCCTGCATCTTGCACTCATCTGCATCAGCGCTGATGTCGCCGAAACTGTAACTCTCAAATTCAAGGGACATAGTACCGGTAAAATCTTCTATTGGCGAAATATCCTTCAGCGCTTCGCCGACACCTTCTGCCAGGAACCAGTCAAAAGACTTTTTCTGGATATCGAGAAGGTTTGGTATCTCCATCACTTTCTGGATTTTCCCGAAGTTGTACCTTTCAATCTTTTTCTTTTTTAGCATTAATAATCATTCTCCTTACAGTGAAAATAATTTCCAGTAATAATCAAGAGCATGCTGCAAAAAATCATGCAACAGCAAAAATGGAATAAAAAACAAGAAAAAATAAGCACAGTTTTTAACTGCAGGTTATTGCAGAAATCATGAATAAGACAAACTGACTTGAAGTATGTTACCAGTATTTATATAAATGTCAAGGATTTTTTGAATTTTTTTATAATTTTTAAAATTTAAATTTCAGCCTGTTTTAACCGATTTGTAACAGGTAATTTTTTATAATTTCAAATGCCGTAAATAATTCATTCGTGGATACATATTCTTCAAGCGTATGGCAATTTTTTATGTCACCAGGGCCAAAGACTACAGTCTGTATTCCGGCCTGACAGGTAAAACCGCCATCTGTCGCATATGGCAAGCCGGCCTGCTTACTCCCGGGATATATTTTTCTGCATGATTTTAATAATCTTATAAACTCTAAAGATGAAATATCTGTTTTCAGAAACGGGATATAATCGTTTACCTTATCAACGCTGGCAATAAAATCGGCTCTGCCCTTAGCTGTTTTATGAATTACATCCTTAAAACCCTTGAGCACATCATCAATTGTCTCAGATGGAAGCACTCTTCTGTCAAGCTCTATACTGCAAAAATCAGGCACTATATTAAATGCCCTGCCTCCTTTTATAACACCGATATTGAGAGTTGCTTTTCCAAGTATTTCATCTGCCAGGTTATCATATAATGGAATAAGCTCACTATTAATATTTGAGATAATATCGCTCATCATATTTATTGCATTTACCCCCATTTGTGGAGTCGAGCCATGGGCGCTTTTACCCTCAGTTCTTATAGTAAATTTAAGGCTGCCTTTATGGGCAATTCCTAAATCAAGAGAAGTCGGTTCTCCTATTATGCATAAATCAATACCAGAGGTGATATCTTTATATTCTTCAATAAACTTCCTGATCCCTAGATGTCTGCTTTCCTCACTTACTGCTCCAAGAAAAAAAGCATCATAACTCCTTTTTGCAAGTTTGCTGTATTCAATTAAGGCTGCTATCATTACCGCAAGCGAAGATTTTGTATCACAAGAACCCGGCCCATATATAAATCCATTTTTCAGTTCAGGTGCAAATCTCATGCCATCAATAAACACAGTGTCCAGATGACTGCAAAGAAGTATTGCCTGCTTTTTTTTATTTGAACTATATTGGGGATTACTGCTGACCTTTGCTATTATATTAGATCTTTTGAGTTCAACTTCCTGTTTTATGCTGTCTATATTATTCTTCCGGAACAGATCATAAATAAATTGACCGATTTCATGTTCACCGGGTGAAATATCTGAATAATCCGGGTTTGAACTGTTGATGGAAATGAGCTCACAAAGTAATTTTTCTAAATAACTCTGCAATTTATTCCTTTCTGGATATCAATATTAATCAGGGCATCAATCCCGGATTTCCATTTTTTTAAGTCTGTCTTCCATATATTTAAGGTGCGTATGCATTGATTTTCTTGCCTGGTCCTGATCCTTTTTAATTATGGCATCATATATCTCTTTATGCTGTGCAAGCGATTTTTTGCGGTCCTGTATATCAAGGTAATCTTTTTCATATTTTTCCAGCACAAGAAGCATCTCATTTAAGGAGTTCATTACAGCAGTAAGGATCTTGTTGTCTGCGGCTTCAAAAATACTCTGATGAAACAGGAATTCAGAGTAAATAAAATCTTTTTTATTATCCAGATTTCTTTCTGAATCATTAAGATAACTCCTGATTTTTTCAATATGGTGTCTTTCTGCTTTTCCTGCTGCCATCTGAACCAGGCTTTCTTCAAGAACGCACCTGGCTTCAAAAAGTTCTTTTATTTTTATCGAATGTACTGCCTTGATAAACTTAAAAGGGTTTAAAAGTATATCTGCAAAGGAATCCTTTATATAAGTTTTTTTACCGGGGGCTATTTCAAGGACTCCCATTACATTCAGGGCTTTTAAAGCCTGCCTGAGTGAGGTCCTTGAAACTCCAAGTTTTTCTGCGAGTATTCTTTCCCCCGGAAGAAAATCTCCCGGTTTTAAATCCCCGCTTGCAATAAGGGTTTCTATTTTTTCTATGATCTTATCTATCAGTACAAATTTTTCCAGAGGCTGTATCTTGTCGAGATATTTCATCCTGCCCTGACTTTTATTATCCTCAATCAGTAATAATTATTTCACAATGCGTTTTTTACAATGAATTCTGCTGTCAACCCGAAGAGCTTCATAAGCTCCCAGGGTTGTCCGGATTCACCAAACCTGTCATTAATGCCAAGCATTTTAAATCTCAGATTTGAACTCCAACCATTATTTTGAGCTATTATACCTGCAACTATGTTTCCAAATCCGCCTGTCTGGTGTTCCTCTGCAGTTATTATATATTTTGTTTCGTGGGCCGCATTTATAATAGCCCACCTGTCTATTGGCTTAACCGTATGCATATTTATGATTCTCGTTTCTTTTCCAAATTCCTCTTTTAAAATATATGCTGCTCTTAAGGCTTCGGCAAGTATAGGCCCGAATGCTATTATTGAGATGTCTTCTCCTTCATTCTTATAATCCTGTGCAGGAATAATATCAAATGCATCGACAAATTTTTCTGCAGATTTTCTGTACCTGTAAATATCCGCAACACCAAAGTTAAAAACAGTATCCTGCCTGGTAACTATTGGAGTTGCTTCCCTTGCAAGCCTTATTGCGCAAGGCCCCTCTAATTCTTTTATAGCAAGTGTCGCTTTTTCTGCCTCCAGGCTGTCGCATGGGACAACGATTTTCATATTGGGAAGATAATAGAGATTGGAAATATCTTCAAGTGCCTGGTGCGTTGCGCCATCTGGCCCTACAGAAATACCTCCATGAGCGTCGGCTATCTTGACATTATAATTATTATAACAGACAGTTGTCCTCAACTGGTCCCAGTTACGCCCTGTTATAAATACACCATATGAGCCGATAAAAGGTATCTTGCCCTCCTTTGCAAGCCCGGCTGCAACTACAGTCATATTCTGTTCAGCAATGCCCATTGAAAAAAACCTGGTTTTCCTTTCGGGATGATTTGCATAAAATGCGCTAATCTTTATCGAATCTGTTATATCTGCACCGAGTGCGACCACCCTTTCATCTTCACCGGCTTTTTCAAGTCCTGCACCAAAACCCACTCTGTTAGCGACCATCTCGACTTTCATATTATCCTGCCTGTTCCAGAAGTAATCCTTTGAGAATTTGGGGACCAGGGACTCAATTCGTGATGATAATTCTCTCTGATAAAGGTTTACTGAATCAAGCAGTTCTTCAACTTTTTTTTCAGTAAAATAACTGCAGCCAATGTCTTTTAATGCAACATCAAGTGAATCTTCTCCATGAAACCCTCCCTTCGGTGCGATACCATGATAACCGCAGATATTTTCTGCAAAGGAAACACATTTGCCTTTTACAGTATATGCAATTATTACCGAAGGTTTATGCTTGATTTTTTGGGCCCTTTCTAATGATTCAATTATTTGACCGATATCATGGCCATCGCATTCGAACACTTCCCAGCCAAACGATTGCCATTTTTTTGTCAGTGGTTCTATTTCCATTACATCTGATGTGAGACCATCTATTTGAAGGTAGTTTCTGTCAATAATCGCGCATAGATTATCCAGCTTATAATGGGACGCAGACATTGCGGCTTCCCATACACTACCTTCATCCATCTCTCCATCTCCCATAATACAGAAAACCCTGTAATCTCTTCCTTCAAGCTTTGCATTAATTGCTGAGCCTATAGCTATTCCAAGCCCCTGCCCAAGCGAACCTGTAGATGCTTCTATGCCTGGAAGTTTAAATCTGTTTGGATGTCCTTCAAACCCTGAATCAAGTCTTCGAAGCTTCACAGAATCATCAGGATTGAAATAACCTGCAAGTCCAAGAGTCGAATAAAGCGCTGGCGCCTTATGGCCGGCAGACCAGAAAACCCTGTCTCTGCCTTCCCATGAGGGATTGCGAGGATCATGTTTTATATGAGAAAAATAAAGAGCTGTAGTAATGTCTGATATGGACATTGTCCCGCCTGTGTGGCCGGAATTTGCTGTAGTTATTGCAATCATAGCATAACCCCTCAATTTCTTTGCAATATCACTTAGTTCTTCAAGACTATATTTTTTTAAAATACAATTACTGCTTGAGTCCATTATTGGCATTTTTACCTTCTCGTTAATTTTTCTTAAAATTATAAGTGTCGGCAGGCCAGTGCGGTAACTCTGTTTATTACGGTTTTAGTTATGGCCTTTCTCAACAGCTTTTTTTATTCTTGAAAGACCTTCTATGATTTCTTTATCATTTACAGCATAACACAATCGCACATATTCTTCTTTTTCTCCGATGTTTCTGACCCCAAAAGAAGACCTTGGCAGAACTGCGACCCCTGCTTCGTGAAGCAGGAACTGCTGAAATTCTTCTGATGTATTAAATCCAAGATTTTTACAAGCTTTCGTAACATTTGGAAAAACATAGAATGCACCCTTTGGCCTCAGGCATTTTATCCCTTTAATATCATTTAACCCATCAACAATCAGCTTGCTCCTGTTTTTGAAGATTTCTACCATTCTCCTGGTTTCGTCCTGGTTGCCATTTAGTGCTTCTATGGAAGCTATCTGGGTAAATGTTGCGGTGCAGGAAACCGAGTTAGTTTCCAGGTTTGCAATATGTGGAGCTATTTCCCTGGTAAATATCCCGTATCCTGCCCGCCATCCTGTCATTGAATAAGTTTTGGAAAGGCCGTCAAGTATGATTGTGCGCTCTTTCATCCCCGGAATGCTGGCTATGCTGTTAAACTGGCCTTCAAATATTATCTCACTGTAAATCTCATCAGCGAGAATGATAATATCATGTTTTTTTGCCAGTGATGCAATTGCCTCAAGATCATTTTTTTCTATTATTCCTCCTGTAGGGTTTTGCGGGGAATTCAACACTAACATTTTAGTTTTTGGAGTTATAAGACTTTCAAGCTGACCCACGTCCATACTGAATGCTTTTTCTTCTATCATCGGGACAGGTATTGCTTTTGCTCCAACAAAATTGATTATTGACTCATATATCTGATATCCGGGATTAGGATAAATGACCTCATCGCCCGGGTTGATAAGGCAGAATATAGTATAAAAAATAACAGGCTTTCCTCCGGGGGTTACAACAACTTCTTCCGGTGAAACATCTATTTTCCTGGTCCTGGAAATATATTTTGCAATTGCTTCCCTGAGCGCCGGCAATCCTGCAGACGGGCCATAGTGTGTATAATTCTGTTTTATGGCATTGATTGCAGCTTCTTTTATGTTTGCCGGGGTATCAAAATCAGGTTCCCCCAGCCCAAAACTGATTATGTCTTTTCCCTGGCTCTTTAGTTTATTGACTTCTGCTAAAACCTTAAATGCATTTTCAGTTCCCAAATCTGCCATTCGATCCGCTAATTGCATAACATTATTCTCCTTCCAAATTTTTTAATGGTTTGATGGCATACTGGTTATACCAGTATAATATATATTAACAGGAGTTCTTTTGTCAATCATTTTGTCTTGCTTTTTCAAAACTCCTTTATAAATTTTGTTAATATTATTACATTTTTGGTATGTTAATCGAGTAGGAGGAGGACTTCGTCCTCCGACCTCTCACACCACCGTACGTACCGTTCGGTATACGGC
>Ga0208828_1000785_pt1 | contig 13446 bp, 9 predicted proteins | sample Kivu_160m_FD_185487 | JGI IMG/M metagenome (GOLD analysis project Ga0208828, IMG submission 185487) | Freshwater microbial communities from Lake Kivu, Western Province, Rwanda to study Microbial Dark Matter (Phase II) - Kivu_160m (SPAdes)... | ecosystem: Environmental > Aquatic > Freshwater >... | reverse complement strand
CGCGTCTCCAAGCCTCCCCGAACGTCCTTCCCGAAGTTTTCGCGTTCTCGCAGTTGCTCCACCGGGCTTTTTCGCCTGAAAAACTACGCCCCCCCACCCGTTCATAAACCAAGTTGCGGAATCTCTGATTAGCCCGCGGCCTTCTTGACTTTTTTCCCTCTTCGCGCTATTTAGAAAAAAGGAGGGAATCCAAATGAAAACAGTCCGGGGATTGGGGGCGGCCGGCGTCGCTCTCTTCATCTGCGCCGCCTCCGTCGGCGTCTCGAACGGGCAGGCCGTTCAGCGGAATTTCGTCCTGTTGTTCGATATCCTGGATTACACGCCGGAGATGGGGAAGGCCGTCGCCTTCTTCTACAACGATGTCCTGGCGCCCGACGACCAGTTGATCATCTATTCTCCCGCCCGGGCGTACGGTTTCTCGAAAAACACGTTGGCCAAACCGAAACGGGAATTGATCGCGGCGATGCAAGAGAACCTCCGCAAGGACGCCGCCGCCTGCGGTCAAAACGTCCACAACATCTTCAACGAGATGAGCGTCCAGGCCCGGGCCATCGAGGGCGTCAGCGGGACCGCCGGAGACGCTCTCATCAGCCTTAAAAACTCGCTGGCCATGTATCGGCAGGACGTCAACAACCTGGACTCCCTGCGCAAGGTCGATGAATCGCTTTTGGAGAAAATCGTCGAGATGTTCAAGGTCCAGCCCGGCCAGAATCATATGATCATGATCTATCAGGCCGAATTCCGGCCGATCCCCAACAAGGAGACGGTCACCCGCCTTCGGAGTGTGCCCGAGATCGCTTTTCAAGTCTCCGAGCTCTTCGCCAGCGACGACCAGAAAGCGCCTTTAAACGCCTCGAGATTCATCGATGTTTTTAATTCCGGAAGGGTCATCCTCCATTTCCTCTACATCAAGCCCAAGGACAAATCCTCGGTCCAGGATTTCAAGGAGCATTCCGCCGACATGTTCGACGTCTTCTCGATGATCGCCAAGGCGACCGGCGGGATCGTCGAGACGACGGCCAATCCGGAGGCCGCCCTGAAATCGGTCGTCCGGCAGATGGGCAAGACATCGTCCGGCGAGACGCGATACGGAAAATTGGACCCGTAATCAAATAATTGGATATTTTCCGGGTCGGGTTACGGCCTATAGGGGTTCGGTTCCGAAGACATAATGGCACGAATTTTGCATATTCATCGAATCCGATAGGGAATTTACTAAGGAGGTCGAATGACTCGGGAAAAAAAGACCATCGGTTAACGGCGCCCGTAACGGACGGGAGAATTCATCACAGAATAAAGGAGGGTTCATGCAAAGAAAGGTTCTGTTCCTCGCGGCCATTCTCATGGCCGCCGGTTGGGGATGGGCCCAGACGACGCAAACGGGAACAATCGTCGGGACGGTCCGCTCGGCCGAGGGCGACGTCCTTCCGGGCGTGTCGGTGACCATTACCTCCCCGGCGATGATCGTTCCCTCGAGGTCCGTCGTCACCGGCGAGGCCGGAACGTTCCGGTTCGCCTCGCTCTCCCCCGGCGACTACCAGGTCACGTTCGAACTGTCGGGGATGAACACCATGATCCGGAAGGGAGTCAGAGTCTCGGTCGCGCAGACGACGGCGATCGACATCACCCTGGTCCAGAAGACCGTTGAAGAGGCCGTCACCGTCGTCGGCCTGAGCCCGACGGTGGACAAGCTGCGCACAACGCGTCCGGCCAATATGGATAAGGTCTTTCTCCAATCGCTCCCCGCAGCGCGCAACCTGAACACCTATGTCAACATGGCCCCCGGCATCGACGCCCTTTCCGCCCACGGCGGCTCGACCATGGACAACGCCGTCCTCCTGGACGGAGTGAACCTGATCGATGCGGCTACCGGAGTCCAGGCGGCGGGGGTCAATTTCGGGCTGGACATCATGGAGGAGATTTCCATCCAGGCCAGCGGGTTGACGGCCGAGTACGGCAGCGTCCGCGGCGCCGTGATCAACGTCGTCACGAAATCGGGCGGCAACAAGTTCAGCGGCAGCGCGTCGTTCTACCTCAACCACGAAAAACTCAAATCCGACAACACCCAGGATACGCCCCTCGCGGGAGCGAAGAGCGGCAACAAGATCCAATACGAGCCGATCATGACCCTGGGCGGGGCGATCATCAAGGACAAGCTGTGGTTCTTCATGAACGGCAGCTTTAACAACGCCGAGGCTTTTGTCGCCGGCTATCCCGGCAACTGCGCTCCCGGAACCGAGAAGCCAATCAAAACGTTCGTCCCCTACCCTTTTGCCAAGCTGAGCTTCCAACCCGGCGCCAACGACAAGTTCACGCTTTCCTACAACTTCTCGACGACGGTCACCGACGACAGCGGCGCTTCCAAGTTCAGCTCGGAAAGCGTCACCCAGAAGCGGCGGGCTCCGGGCCATGTCCTCAACCTCCAGTACACCAAGTTTTTCAGCAGTGATTTCTTCGCCAACCTAAAGTACGGGATGGTCCTCTACCAGCTCCTCCTCAATGGCAAGGGCGGCGAGGCCCAAGTGACGGACCTAAACACCAGCATCGCCACGGGCAACGCCTGGCGGAATCACGACCTCTACACCCGCAACCGGTTCCAGTTCAACGGCGACGCGACGATGTTCATCGACAACTTGGCCGGGACGCACGAGCTTAAATTCGGCGGCGAAGCCCAATACGCTTATACGACCTGGGACGTCTACGGCGTGAGCGATCCCGTCACGGGCGGATGCTCCATCCAAAAGTACGGGAGCACGTACTACCGGGCCCTGACCCTGAAGGGCAACGGTTTTAAACGCGTCGACAAAATGATTGATTTCGCCGGCTTCGTCCAGGACGCCTGGTCGGTCACCCGGCACCTCAACCTCAGCCTCGGGCTTCGCCTCGAGTACAACAGCATCGTCTATCCCGCCCAGAACACCGAAGAGGGCCCCATCGAATTCCTGGGGAAGACGTACAACCGCAGCATCCCGGAAAGCCTCACGATGTACAGCTGGGTCAACCTGGCCCCCCGCGTCGGCGCGATTTATGACCTGTTCTCCGACGGCAAGACGCTCTTGAAAGCCAGCTTTTCCCGCTACATCATCCCTAATCAAATCGGCTTCATCAACCTGGCCCATCCCAACGGCTGGTTCGGCTACTATCAGTACCTGAATCCCGACGGTTCAATCCTTTATAATCCCGACGGCACCCCGAAAGTGGCTCTCTGGGCCATGCCCGGCGGCTTCCAAAACGGCGGCGCCCAGGTCGGCTATCAAGATTACAAGCTGCATGCCGGCTTCACCGATGAAATGACCATCGGGGTGGAAAAAGAATTGTGGACCGACTTTTCCGTCGGCGCGCGGTATATCCGGAAGTGGGACCGCGATCAGCCCAACATGGTGGACGCCGCCCAGCTTGACATCGACAAGCTGATGGAGACGGGCGAGCTCGATTGGAGCAAGAACTGGACGTCGAAAACGGTCGTCGACCCCTACAACGGCCAGACGCAGACGTTCTATCAGAAGATCAACCTGACGTCCACCCAGATCTACATTGTCAATCCGCCCGGGGCGAACAGGGATTACGACGGATTCGAGTTCACGCTGAATAAGCGGTATTCCCGGGGCTGGGCGTTGAACTTCTCCTACGTTTACGCCAAATCGCGGGGATTGATCACCACGACCCGAGGGGACGAGTCCCTGGGCGGCGCCGTGGCTGGTTTCTTCCAAAGCCCCAATGCCCACTACAATGCCCTTGGCGCGCTTCCCCTGGAACGGCGCCATCAGGTCAAGTTCGAAGGCCTCGTTAAGGGACCCTGGGGGATCAACCTCAGCGCGTATTTCCGCTACCTCTCCGGCCTGCCGACGACCCGTACGGTGTCCAATAACTATCTGGGCTTAGCCTTGAATCAAAACGTCACGATCTATGCCGAGAAGAGGGGCAGTACGTTCCTCCCCGATATCGTCCAACTTGACCTGCGGCTCGAAAAGGCCTTCCGGATCAACCCCGTCCGCTTCGCCGTCTTCGCCGACTGCTTCAACGTCTTCAACCGCGGCGTCGCCACGGGGATGTGGATGAATTCCAGCAATTTGACCACCTACAAGTACCTGCAGATGACCGCCATTAACGATCCGCGAATTTTTCAACTGGGAGGCCGAATCGAGTTCTGACCCGCGTCCGACGCGCAGAAGGGAGGCACCCTCGGGTGCCTCCCTTTTTTTTATTCGTTCTTGGATATTTTCTTGAGAATATCCTTCACTAGCGCCAGGTCGGGGTCATCGGCGGGGCAGACGGCGACGAACTTGTTGAAGGCCTCGGCGGCTTTCGGCGTGTTGCCCCTGTTCAGCCAAGCATACCCCAGCTTGAGGTAGGATTTGGGCCAGTCGGGCTTGATCTGGATCGCCTGCTCGTAGTACCGGATGGCCTCCTCGGCCTTCCCGGCCTGCATGAGAATCTCGGCGACGTTGTAGGCCAGGGCGTGGTCGGCGGGATCGATGGCCATGGATTTCTTGAAAAATTCCTCGGCTTCGGCGAATTTGTCCTGCCGCATATACGCGTCGCCGATGCCGGCGTAGACCTGGGCCTCCAGCTTGGCGTCTTTTTTGTCGGGTGCTTCGGCCTTCAAGCCCTCGAGGGCCTTATTGTACTCCGCGACGGCCTGCTCGTATTTCTGGAGTTCCATGAGGCAGTTGGCGACGTTGACCCGGATCTGGAAGAAGACGGGATTTTTATCGGCCAGATCTTGGTAGATAACCATGGCCTCCGTATATTTCTTCTCCTCGAAGGCCTTGTCCGCCTCGGTCAGCGCCGCCTTGAGGCTGTCGGTGATGTCCGCCTGGACGCCGCCTCTCGCGCCCTTCTTGAGGACGATTCTTTGGTCGGGGTTCTTATTGACGCCGGAGACCAACATCTGGATCATCGACTTGGCGAATTCCTCCTTCTCGGCCTCGACCTTGACGGCTCCACGACCCAGCCCGATAAATCCCCACTGCCCCTTGGCGTTCGTGACGGTCGTCAGGCGACGCGAAAATTCCAGATACTCGAGAGTGATCGCCGCCCCCTCGACCGGTTTACCCGCCTCGTCCACCACGATCCCCAGCAGGCGCCCCGTTCCCCGCCCTTCCTGGAGGCCTAGGCCGGGACGCGCGATAGCCAGGAGAAGGAACAAGACCGTCAGGACGGCCGGCGAGTATCCTTTTTTATGCATTATCCGATCTCCCTGGTCAATCGAACTCATCAACTCCTATCTTAACACTCTCTCTCGAAAAACGAAAAATCCACTTGGGATTACGGCCTTGACATCCCGCCGCGGCCTTGTTTATCCTCCCCTTCTCTTGAACACTTTAGGGGCGATCGCCGCTCTTTTCTTGTCTCTGGCCGGCTACTCGGCCGGGGCCGTCATCGCCCGCGGAGGATCCGAACCTCGTAAGCCCTTCGTCTTCGACCTTGTCGCGGTCGTCGTCCTGTGGTCCGGCGTCCTCGTCGGCAGAACCGCCCTCGACGTGAGCCGCTGGCTGTGGCTGCCGATAGGACTCGGAAGCGGCTTCGCCCTGGGCTTTCTCCTGAGCGCCGTATTTCCGGGTACAAAACGCATGTCCGTCCCCGAAGCCGAGAAAGCGGGGACCGGCGGCCCCGCCAAGAAGACAAAAACCGGAATCTGGCGCGAGATCTCTCTGCGCATCGGGACTTTTCAAAGCCTCGTCGTCCTGGGACTCCTCTTTCTGACCGTCTTCGCGCCTTTCGCCCTCGCCGTCTGTTTTTTTTCGGATCCGTTGAAGCTCAAAAAGCCAGGCCGGGCGTCCCACTGGTCCGCCAAAAAGCCAATCGGCGGGGATCTCGAACTTTTCAAGAGGCAGTCCTGATGGACATCCTCGGCCTGTCCTGCTTCTACCACGACGCGGCCGCCGTCCTCCTCCGGGACGGGGTCTTGGTCGCCGCCGCCGAGGAAGAGCGCTTTTCCCGGACGAAGCACGACTCCTCCTTTCCGACGCGGGCCATCGATTTCTGCCTGGCCGAAGGCGGGATCTCCGCCCGGGACTTGGACTACGTCGTCTTCTACGAGAAGCCTTTTCCCAAATTCGACCGGATCCTGATGACGGCGTTCCAGACCTTTCCGCGCTCGTGGCGGACGTTCGGCGAGGCGATGATCAGTTGGTTCGGCGACAAGCTCTGGATGAAGAGCGTGATCCAGACGAAGATCGGCATTCCCGCGGAAAAAATACTCTTCGGTGACCACCATCTGTCCCACGCCGCCAGCGCCTTTTATCCATCCCCCTTCGAGGAGGCCGCCATCCTGACCGTCGACGGAGTGGGCGAGTGGACGACGGCGGCGATGGGCCGAGGGCGGGGCGGCGACGTCGCCCTTTTCGAGGAAATCCGCTTTCCCCATTCCCTGGGCCTTCTCTACAGCGCCTTCACCGCGTTTCTCGGCTTCCGGGTCAACGAGGGCGAATACAAGGTCATGGGCATGGCGCCCTACGGCCGGCCCTCCTACGCGGAAACCATCCTGGACCGTCTCGTCCGCGTGGCGGATGACGGCTCGTTCTGGGTCAACATGGACTATTTTTCCTATCACTATTCGGACGAGGCCATGTTCAACTCCAGATTCGTGGAGCTGTTCGGTCCGCCGCGCGAGCCGGAGGCGCATTTTTTCACCTCCCGGACGAGATTTCCTTCCTATTTCGGCGAAAAGCCGGCGGATTTCGACGACCGGTGCCGGCGGAACGAACACTACGCCGATATCGCGGCGAGCATCCAGCAGGTCACGGAGGAGATCCTCCTGAAGTTGGTAAAGGATTTGCATAAGCGGACGGGGCTCAAAAAGCTCTGCCTGGCCGGGGGCGTCGCCCTCAATTCCGCGGCCAACGGCCGGATCCTCAACGAAACGCCTTTCGAGGACATCTTCATCCAGCCCGCGGCGGGCGACAGCGGCGGGGCCCTGGGCGCGGCGCTGCACGTTCATCATGCTTTGCTCGGCCAGCCGCGGTCCTTCCGGCTCGAGCACGCCTACTGGGGGAAGGCGTATCCGGAAGGCGAGATCCAGGCGTTTCTGGACGACCGGAACATCCCCTATGAACGCTATGGCGACGACGACAGGCTTGTCGAGCGGGTCGTCGAGGACCTCGTCGCGGGGAAAGTCGTCGGCTGGTTTCAGGGCCGGTTCGAGTGGGGGCCCCGGGCGCTCGGCAACCGGAGCATTCTGGCCGACCCGAGAAACGAGGCGATGAAGGATGCGGTCAATCTCAAGATCAAGTTCCGCGAGCCCTTCCGTCCTTTCGCCCCGGTCGTCCTCGAGGAGAAGGCCGACGAATACTTCCGAGGCCGGAGCGCGTCGCGCCAGGCCCCCTCCCGATTCATGCTCTTCGTCCTGCCTCTCCGCGAGGAAAAAGCGGACCGGATCGCCGCGGTCAACCACCTGGGGACAGGCCGGCTCCAGACGATTCGCCGGGAATGGAATCCGCGTTACTATGATGTCGTCGAGAAATTCGGGCAGGCGACGGGCGTGCCCGTCCTCCTGAACACATCCTTCAACCTGAGGGGCGAGCCGATTGTCGCCAGCCCGGCCGAGGCTTGGGCGACCTTCCGGGCGAGCGGCCTCGACGTCCTCGTACTTGAACATTTCGTCATCCGGAAATAAACTAAGGGCGAGGCCGACATGGGCGCCTGGAGACGGTTCGCGGCGAAGCTGGGTATCCTGGGCGAGCTTTTCCGCTTTCTCGGCCGCAACAAGCGCTGGTGGATGATCCCCCTCGTCGCCGTCCTGGTCATCGTCGTCCTGGCCCTGGTCTTCTCCCAGAGCTCGGTCATCGGCCCGTTTATCTACAGCTTGTTCTGAGGCGGCTCGCCGGCGTGGAAACTCCCCTCGTTCGTTTCCGGAAAGGGCGGCTCGTCCTTGCCGTCGCGTCGGCCATCGGGTTGGTCTTTTGGGCAAACTGCCGGCGGGGGGACCAGAGTCCTCGCCTCAAGGGCAAGGAGGCCTTCAACCTTCTTCTCATGACGATCGATGCCTTGAGAGCCGACCACGTCGGGGCGTATGGATTCTCGAGCGCCCGGACCCCGACCATCGACAGGCTGGCGGAAACGGGCATCGTCTTCCGGAACTGCTACGCCTCGGTTCCGCTGACGATGCCCTCGCATGCGACGATCATGACCGGCCGGGAGCCTCCGGCCCACCGCGTTCGCACAGACGGCGCGGATTCCTTGCCTGAAAGCGCGGCGACCTTAGCTGCGGCGATGAAATCGTCCGGGTGGGAGACCTGCGCCGTGGTGGGTTCCTATCGGCTGCATTCTAAATTCGGGCTGGGGACGGGCTTTGACCTTTACGATGATTCTCTCGACTACGGCCAAATCGTTCCCAACCTCAACACGGCCGTCGCCGCCGACAAGGTCTTCCTGAAATTCCGGGCCTGGCTGGAACAGGGACCGCCCCAGAAATTCTTCGCCTGGGTCAATTTCAGCGATCCCCGTCTTCCCTATGAGCCTCCGCCGGCCTTCGCCGCGGAATTCGACCGTGACCCCTATAGCGGCGAAGTCGCCCACGTCGATCATTATCTCGGGGAGATCGTCGGTCTGCTGGAGTCGAGGAAGGTCCTGGACCGGACGGTGGTCGTCATCGCCGGAAGCCACGGCGAAGCGTTGGGCGAGCACGGGGAGTTCGGCCACGGCCTTCTGGCCTACGAGCCGACGCTCAGGGTTCCCTTGGTCGTTTACGCTCCCGGGATTTTCAAGAAGAGCCAGGCCGTGGAACGACGGGTGAGGCTCCTCGACCTCCTGCCGTCGCTTCTCGAGCTCTTCGACCTGGACCGGCCGGCCGGGCTTCAAGGGGAGAGCCTGTGGCCTCTTCTCTCCCCGAAGAAGAGGGATCGAATCGCCGATCCGCCCGTCTATTTTGAAAGCCTCCTCGGCTCCCGGGAGATGGGCTGGGCCCCTTTAACCGGCCTCATCCGCGGACATGAAAAATACATCTCTCTGCCGGAGGCCGAATTGTACGACCTGGAGGCCGACCCGGCGGAAACCGACAACCTAGCAACGAATAAAGCCGACCTCGTCCGAGAGATGGCCGCCGCGCTCGGGAAACACGCCGAGAAAGCGGGCCGGCGCCCGGACGAAAACCGGGGCCTCGATCCGAAGAAGGGGATGGCCGCCGTCAAGCGGCTGCGACGCGCTGGGGAAAAGATCGTTTTGGGGAAATTGGACGAGGCGGAAGGCGAGCTCCAAGCTCTTCTGGGGGACGCCGTTGCGGGAACGTGGGCCGAGGTTTATGACTATTATTATCTGCTCTCCAAGAAGAAAAATGATCCGGCCAAATCCGAGGGCATCTTGCGTCAAGCGATCGAGAGACACCCCGGTCTCGCCCGCTTCAGGCTGTCCTTGGCCCAGGCGGATGGCGACGCCGGGCGGCTGGACGCCGCGGAAAAACTCTGTCTCGAGGTCCTTGCCGCGGAACCCGGCCTAACCGAGGCCCGCGTCCTTCTGGCGAAGGTCTATGAGCGGAAAGGCGACGTCCGGTCGGCCCTTTCCGAGTTGGAAAAGGCGCAGCCTGGCGAACCCATGAATGCCGGTCTTCGGCTGGAGCGCGCCTCTCTCCAAGCGGAACTCGGAAACAAGGCGGAATCGTTGGATCTTCTAAAAAAGCTCTCGGCCAACCGGGCTTTGGCCGACGACCCCTCGGCCGATTCGCTCAGGGCGGAGATGGCCCGGATCCTGACCCGGCTCGGCGAGGCCGAAATGGCCAAGACCCTCCTCCTGGAAATCGTCGCCGGAGGCCGGGCCGACAGCCAGGTCTGGGCCCAAGTCGGGCTGGGTGACCTCCAGCAGGGAAATTTCGATAAGGCCCGCGTATCCCTGGACAAAGCCCTCTCCCTGGATCCGAAAAACGCCCTGGCGCTCAGCGGCCTGGGGACATACCACCTGACCCTCTTCCGGCAGTCCAAGCGTCAAGCGGACCTCGACGGCGCCGTCTCGTATTACACGCGGGCCAGAGAGGCTTCGCCGAAATTGGTTTCGGCGATAAACGGCCTGGGCGTGGCGTCGAGATACGCAGGCGATCTCGAGAGGGCGGTGGCCTGCTGGGCCGAGGTCCTGCGGATCGACCCTTCGTTCAGGGACGCCTATTTCAATCTGGGGATCACGTACCTTGAAACCGGCCGGGCCGGCGAAGCCTTGAAGATCTTGATCCACTGCCGGGACAATTACTCCGCCCGTCTCGGCGAGCGCGAAAAACGGCAGCTCGAAGCCTTGATCTCGGAAGCCAAGAAGTGAAGAAAACGGGCCGGCTCCGCCTGTGGGCCTTCAGGCTCATCGCCGTGTTCGTGGTTCCAACCCTCATCTTCGGGCTGGCCGAATTGGGGCTGCGGATATTCGGCTGCGGCTACCGGCCAGCGGCCATGAGCCGGTATGACGTCGACGGCCGCCGGCTCGTCGGCGAGAACCCTCGGTTCCCATGGCGCTTCTTCCCGCCCGCGATCGCCCGGGAATTCGATCCCTTTCTCTTCGCCGCCGCAAAACCGGCGATGACTTATCGGATTTTCATTCTCGGCGGCTCGGCGGCCCAGGGCGTCCCGGACGGAGCCTTCGCCTTCGGCCGCATTCTCGCGGTCATGCTCAGGGAGGCGTTTCCCCGCGTCCGGTTCGAAGTCATCAATACCGGCCTGACGGCGGTCAATTCCCACGTCGTCCTGCCCCTGGCCAGGGAGTGCCTCCGGCATCAACCCGACCTCCTCATCGTCTACATGGGCAACAACGAGGTCGTCGGGCCCTTCGGACCGAGCGCCATCTGGAATCCTTTCTCCTCCAGCCTGGCCTTGATCCGTTTCAACGTCGCCCTCAAGACGCTCCGCCTGGGCCAATTGTCCAGCCGGTTGGCCGAGGCCGTCGCTTCCCCGAAGGACAATCCTCCCGTCTGGCTCGGGATGGAGATGTTCCTTCAAAGCCGAGTGACGGCCGATGATCCCCGGCTCCGCGCGGTCTACCGGCACTTCAAGGCCAACCTGGAGGATATCCGTCAATCGGCCGAGAAAAACGGAGCCGCGGCGATTTTTTGCACGCCGGGCTTGAACCTGAGGGACTGCCCGCCTTTCGCCTCCCTGCATCGCCGCGATCTGGCCCCGGAACGCCTAAAAGAGTGGGATGATCTTTATCGTCGGGGCATCGAGCAAGAAGCCGCGGGCCGGGATCTGGAGGCCAGGCAATCCTATCAATCCGCCTCGGAGATCGACGGGGACTTCGCCGATCTTCATTTCCGGCTGGCGGGCTGCTGCCGGCGGCTAGGCGATTATGCCGGCGCCAGGGCGGCGTTCCTGAAAGCCGGCGAGCTCGACGCCCTGCGTTTCCGGTCCGACGCGGAGATCCGGGGGCTGATCCGAGAGACGGCCGCCGGCCGCGAAGACCGGCGCGTATATCTCTTCGACGCCGCAGAAGCCTTGGCCGCCGAAACCGCGCCCGACGTCCCCGGGGAAGACCTTTTTTACGATCACGTCCACATGAATTTCCACGCCGGCTACATCATCGCCCGCGGTCTATTCGACCGGATCCGGACTTTGCTGCCGGACGAGATGAAGGCCGGAGGCCCGGCCGCGGCGGGCGAGGCGAGCGAAGATACGTGCGCGGAAAAGCTGGCCTATTCGGCGTGGGACCGGTATCGGATCGCCGAAGAGATGCTCGAGTCCTATATCAAGAATCCGCCTTTCACGAACCAGTTGGGCCATGGGGAACGCGTCTCGCGCTTGGAACGGGCGCTTTTTGACCTGAAGAGCCGGATCACACCCGATACCCTCCGGGAATCGGAGGATCTGTATCAACGGGCCGTCGCCGCGTTTCCCGAGGATTGGTGGCTCCGCTGGAAATACGCTCACCTGCTCGTTTGGGGCATGAGCCGAGACCGGGATGCCCTGGCCTCCTTCGAAGCCGTCGTCAAGGCGGTGCGGCATTCCGCCCGAGGGTATGCCGGCCTGGGATTCATCCGGCTTCAGTTGGGGGACGTCGACGGGGCCATCGAGTCGTGTCTCCGGGGCCTGGCGATCGACCCGGCCAAGGCCGATCTCGAAAACACCTTGGGGGCGGCCTACGTCTCCAAAGGATTGACGGACAAAGCCGAGGCGAGGTTCAAGAAGGCCCTCCGGCTCAATCCCCAATACGAGCAGGCCTATCTGAACCTGGCGGATCTCTACGCGAAGAACCGGCGGCTTGAAGAGGCCGCGGACCTCTGCCGTCGCGGCTTGAAGTCCAAGCCCCGTTCCCCGGACCTCGTCTTGGCCCTGGCCGATTATCTGAGCCGGATGGGGCTTCCCGACGATGCCGTAACGGCGTTGAAGGAAGCCCAGCGGCTCGATCCCGCGAACGAGGCCGTGAATCGCAAGTTGAACGAAATCTTGTGGGAGAAAATCAAAAAAAATTGATTCGCGGGCCGGGCCGCGCCCCGAACGCCTTTGACCTCCGATTCCCGCTATCGCCGAATATGGCCGGCAAAGCCGGCTGAGAGATCACCGGCTTGACCGGAGAAAAATCCTCCGCTAGACTGGCGGAAGATGAACAAGCGCCGGGCCGTTCTCGCCCTGTCCCTGGCTATCTTGGGCTTCATCGTCGCCTTCATGGTCATCCTGACGACGATGCGGCGCCAGAGCGGGCCGGCGACGCCGGGCGGTCCGGAAGTCACGATCCGCAACACAACGGCCTCGCCCGTCACGTTCACCTTGACCCCTCAAAAGTCCGGAGCCAAGGGCCGCTCCCACAAGCTCGCGGCCGGTCGTCTCGACCGTTTTCCCGCTCCCGAGCCGCTCGATTTGACCTATTTGGACCGCGTCCTCGAACTCAGCTACACCCTTGTCCCCGGCCGGCACTACACCTTCCGGACGGGACGCGGCGGAAAGGTCGAGTTTTGGCAGGGCTCCCACGGCGTCGCCGGCGCTCCCGACCTTGCCCCCTTCGTCGTCACGCCGGACGAGGTCGTGGCCAAGATGCTCGAGATGGCCGGGACGACGAAGGACTCCCTGGTCTACGACCTCGGCTGCGGGGACGGCCGGGTCGTCATTGCCGCCGCCCGGACCTACGGCGCCCGCGGCGTCGGGATCGACATCGAACCGCAACGGGTCGACGAAAGCCGGGCCAACGCCGTCCGAGCCGGGGTCGAATCCCTCCTCGAATTCCGCTGCGAGGACGTCCTCAAGGCCGACATTTCCCCGGCCTCGGTCGTGACTGTCTATTTTCTTCCCGACACCCTGGCTCTCGTTCGTCCGAAGCTCGAACTGGACCTCAAGCCGGGAACGCCGGTCGTTTCGCACAACTACGCCATCCCCGGCTGGGAATCCCGGAAGGTCGCCTCGGCCGGTATGACGGCCGCCGACGGCCGCGAGCACACCGTGATCCTTTATCGCCGATAAGAAATGCGGGGACCCATCACTTATTTCCAAAATGATCTGGATATTGGGGGAGAACTTAGGGGGAAATAAGTGATGTGTCCCCGTATTT
>Ga0208828_1000784_pt1 | contig 13462 bp, 8 predicted proteins | sample Kivu_160m_FD_185487 | JGI IMG/M metagenome (GOLD analysis project Ga0208828, IMG submission 185487) | Freshwater microbial communities from Lake Kivu, Western Province, Rwanda to study Microbial Dark Matter (Phase II) - Kivu_160m (SPAdes)... | ecosystem: Environmental > Aquatic > Freshwater >... | reverse complement strand
CCCAGGATGTGAACGTGGCTGTCGATCAGGCCGGGGAGAAGGAGCCGCCCGTCCCCCTCGATCGTCCGGACCTCGACGCCGGCCGTCCGGATCAGCCCCGGCTCGGCGATCGCTTCGACCTTCCCGCCGGCGACCAGGACATCACGCCGGCCGAGGGATTGCGGCGCGTGAACGTGAGCTCCCCGAATGAGAACGGCCATGAGCGCCTCCTTTGACGACGGTCCGCCGATAAAATTATCACGACCGGAGCGCGTTTTACAAGGATGCGCCGAATGAATAGAATGAAGGCGAAAATCCGATGCCGACCTTCGAGGACGAATACCGGCGCTACTTTCCGATCGCGCTCTATCTGGGTTACGCCGCGCTCCTAGGCAAGAAGGTCGTCGTCCGCGGGGCGGAAAATTTCGTCCGGCGCGGGCCCGCCGTCATCGTCGGCAACCACTGCGGCAGCTTCAAGGACGTGGCGGTCATCACCAGGATCGCCCCCAGGCCGTTTTTCTTCACAGCCAACAAGATGATCCTGAACCGGGAGGAGCTCAGCTTCCTCGTCCGCAAGCACCTCAAGCGGCACATGGGCCGGATCGGCCTCGCGATCCATTTCCTCCTCCGGCCGCTGCTCCATCTCTTCGTCCGCTTCGTTTCGGCCAGGGTAGCCAAGGTCGGGACTATCCCCGTCGATATGTACAACCACGGCAAGCGCCAGGCCGTCGAGACCTGCCAGGACTACCTCCGGGCGGGGCGGATCCTCGTCGCCCTCCAAGGGCGGGGTCGGGTCATGCCCGACGACCCGAATCCCTACGTCCGGAGCTTCGGTCGGGGCATGGCCATTGCCGCTTGCAACGTGCAGACGCAATACGGCCTGCGGGTGCCCGTCGTCCCGCTGGCCTTTTACGGGACCCAGCTTCCGATTTTCGTTCCCGGCAAGGTCCTGGTGAACGTCGGGAGGCCGCTGTTCGCCGCCGATTATCTCGGTGGAGGATTCGAGGAATCCGTGGAGCGCTTCAAATCGGCGATGGAATCGGCCGTCAACCGGCTGTTCCTGGAGCTCATCAGGACCAAGGAGTCGAGGCCATGAACGTGAAAGTCAAGCATGTCATCCTCATCAGCTTTATTGCTGCGGCCCTCGCCGCCTGCGGCGGGGGCGGAAAGGCGCCCGTGATCTATTATCCGGCGGACGCTTCGGCGCTCGAACGGTTCGGGGCAGCGGAGCTGCGCCGCTATATTTATCTTTGCACGGGGGAACTTGCGACTCTCACGCCGATCGACTCCTTGGCGGCCGTGAAAAAGGAAGGGATCGTCCTTTCGCCCAAGGGCCGGATTCTTCTCGGCGAAGGGGCGAAAGGCGCGGCCATCGAGGTCCCGGCGCTTGACAAGATCCCCGCCCTCGATCCCGAGGGCTATTGGCTCAGGACGCTCAAGCGGAAACGGGGAGAGGCGCGGCATCTCCTCATCTCTTACGGCGACGGGGCGGCCGTGCTCTACGGCGTCTACGCCTTCGCCGAGAAGCTGGGAGTTCGTTTCTCCCTCGACGGCGACGTCGTGCCCGAGGAGAGGGTCGAGTTCCGGATTCCCGACATCGACGAAACCTCCAGACCGCTCTTCAAGCTGCGGGGCATCCAGCCCTTCCACGACTTTGCCGAGGGGCCGGACTGGTGGAACGAAGATACGTATAAGGCCATTCTCGGCCAGCTGCCCAAGCTGCGGATGAACTTCTTCGGCCTGCATACCTACCCCGAGAAGAATCCTAACGCCGAGCCCACGGTCTGGATCGGCCGCCCCGGGGAATTCGGCCCGGACGGGAGGGTGAGCGCGAGCTACCCCTCGAGCTGGCAGAACACGATACGCTCCAATCCCGGCTCCCACAACTGGGGCTATCAGCCCAGGAAAACCGGCGATTTCCATTTCGGGGCCGGAGAGCTGTTCGAGCGCGACGACTACGGGCCGGAGGTCATGTTCGGGCTCATGCCCGAGCCGGCGACGGCCGAGCAGTCGAACGAGCTCTTCAACAGGACCGCCGGGATGCTGCGGAGTGCCTTTGCCTTGGCCCGAGCGCTCGGTATCAAGACCTGCGTCGGAACGGAAACTCCCCTCACCGTCCCGGCCCTCGTCCAGGAGCGGCTCAAGGCCGCCGGCCTGGACCCGAAAGACCCGCGCGCGATCAAGGAATTATACAAGGGCATGTTCCAGCGGCTCACGGCCGCGGTTCCCCTCGACTATTACTGGTTCTGGACGGGGGAAGGTTGGACCTGGTCGGACGCGAGCGACGACGCGGTCAAGGCCGTGACGACGGACCTCGACATGGCCGTCCAGGCGGCAAACGAGCTCGGGAATCCATTCGAGCTGGCGACCTGCGGCTGGGTCCTCGGCCCGCCGAGCCGGCGGACTCTGTTCGACGAGGTCCTGCCGAAAAAGGTCGCCGCGAGCACCATCAACCGCGAGGTGGGCAAGGCACCGGTCGACCCCAATTTCGCCGGGATCGAAGGCCGCTCCAAATGGGCGATCCCCTGGCTCGAAGACGACCCCTCGCTGACGTCTCCCCAGCTCTGGGCCGGCCGGATGCGCCGCGACGCCGCGGACGCGCTCAAGTACGGCTGCGACGGGCTGATGGGCATCCACTGGAGGACGCGGATCCTCTCGCCGAACGTCCTGGCGCTGGCCCGGGCGGCCTGGGATCAGTCCTGGAACACGCTTCCGACCGACTTCAAGGATCTGGTCGGACCCATCAACGGGCAATTCGTGGCCGCGGACAAGCCCATCGCCGGGACGAAGGAAGAGGCGGTCTATAGAGACGTCCGCGACCGGACCTACGGATATCACCTTCTCGTCCCCGCCGGAATGTATTCCGTCACCTTGAAATTCTGCGAAACTGAGTTCGACCGGAAGGGCGCCCGGGTCTTCGACGTGATCGTTCAGGGCAAAAAGGCCGCCGACAAGCTGGACATATTCGAAAAGGCGGGCCGGTTCAAGGCGCTCGATCTCACCTTGAAAAATATCGACGCCTCCGGAGGCCGCCTGGCGGTCGATTTCGGCGACCGCATCCACTACCCCTCGATCGCCGGCCTGGTGATCGAGGGAAAGACGAGCGAAGGCGAAAAATACGTCAAGAAGGTCAATTGCGGCGGGCCCAGGGTCCTCGATTACGACGCGGATTGGCCGGAGACCCCGCGGTTCCTTCCCGTCGGGGACTTTTATTTGGATTGGGCCCGAAACCAGTTCGGACGGTCGGCCGACAAGGAGATCTCCGACGTCTTCGTCCGGATCGACGGCAAGCTCCCGATCCCCGTGAACTGGACGAACGGCCCCGGCGGTATCATTCCCGACAAGCGGCCCTGGGCCGACGTGGAAAAGGCCTTTGGATTTATCGACGAACTGGCAGCGCTGCGGCCCCGCCTCCAGGAAAAGGGGAATCTCGAGCGCTTCGATTACTGGCTGAAGAATTTCGAATACATGCGTGAGGTCGCCCATTATCAGTGCCTGTGGGCCGAGTTCAACGGCGTCCTGGAAAAGGTCAGGGCGGAAAAGGACCCGAACAAGCGGGAAGGCCTCATACAGGAATCCCTCCTGCCGGTCCGCGTCCGGATGGTCGATTCCCTCCAGGCGATTTTCGAGAGGCTCCTGGCGACGGTCAGCAACACCGGAGAGCTCGGCACGATCGCCAACTGGGAGCAGCACAACCTGCCCGATTCGATGGACAAGCCGGGCGAGGAGATCAAGAAGCTGCTGAACGCCGACCTTCCTCCAAGGGCGCGCCTTTCGAACGCGTATCAAGGCACGGTTCGGGTCATCGTCCCCTCCGTCCGGACGAGCTTGGAAATCGGAGAGAGCCTGAGCCTGAAGGTCATCGTCCTGGCCCAAGACCCGCCGGAGGAAGCGGCGCTCCACTGGCGTGAATTGGGGAAGGGTAAGTTCGCGGCGGTTCCGCTTCAAAAGACTGCGCGGAGCGTCTATTCCGTTTCGGTGCCGGCTGCAGGCCGGGACATCGAATACTATATCCGGGTGCGGGCAGGCGGGCGGGAGGCCGTCTTTCCGGCCACGGCGCCGGCGCTCAACCAGACCGTCGTCGTCATTCCGAAGTAGAGGCGCGCTTCAGCCAGCGGCGCTCGATCTCCTCGAGCGTCTTGCCCTTGGTCTCCGGCAGGACGAACCACATGAAGAGGAAGTCGAGGACGCACATCCCCGCGTAGAGCCAGAAGGCGAACGATTCGTGGAGCTTGTCGGCGATGACCGGGAAGGTCAGGGACACGGCGAAGTCGGCGGCCCACAGGGCGACCGTGGCCAGGGCCATGGCCTGGCCGCGGATGCGCGTCGGGAAGATCTCGGCGATGACGACCCAGACGATGGGCCCCATGGCCATGGCGAAGAAGGCGACATAGAGAAGGGTGAAGACGAGGACCAAACCGCCCGAGAACAGCTGGAACTTGAAGGCCGCGCCGAGGAGGAGGAACGAAACGCCCATGCCGCCGCAGGCCGTGAGAAGGAGCGGCTTGCGGCCGATCTTGTCGACGAGGGCGATGGCTACGATCGTGAAGAGGACATTGACGATCCCGACGATCGTCGATTGGAGGATGGCCTCGCCCCGGGCCAGGCCTGCGGTCTCGAAGAAGCGGGGCGAGTAGTAGATCACGGCGTTGATGCCCGTGATCTGCTGGAAGACGGCCAGGACGACGCCGACGAGAAGGGCCGTCCGGAATCCCGGCCTGAAGAGCTCCCTGAGCCTGCCCTGTTCCAGGACCAGCGTGTCCTTGATGCTCACGACCTCGGCCGCCGCCTGCTCGGCCGTGTTGATGCGGCCGAGGACCCGGCGGGCTTCGTCTTCCCGGCCCTGCTTGACCAGCCAGCGGGGACTCTCCGGGACGCGCAGGACGAGAATGAAGAAGAGCACGGCAGGGACCGCTCCTGCGGCGAACATCCAGCGCCAGTTCGACGGCCCGGCGCCGACGAGGACCCAGTTGACGAAATAGGCCAGCAGGATGCCGCTGACGATGGTCATCTGGTTGACCGAGACGAGCGCGCCGCGCATCCGGGCCGGGGCGATCTCCGAGATGTAGAGCGGGCAGACGATCGAGGCCGAGCCGATGGCCAGGCCGCCGATGAAGCGGAAAACCAGGAATTGGTTTAAATTCTGCGGGATAGCGCAGCCGACGGCCGATATGAAAAATAGGACGGCGGAGACGAGGAGGAAGCGCTTTCGGCCGAGCCGATCGCTGGCCGCGCCGGCGATCCAGGTGCCGGCCATGCAGCCGACCAGCACGATGCTGACGGCCAGCCCTTCGCCGAACGAGGACAGGGCGAACTGGTCCTTGAGGAAGCGGGTCGCTCCGGCAATGATGGCCGTGTCGAAACCGAAGAGGAGACCGCCGATGGCGGCGATGACCGAGACGAAGATGACGTAGGCTTTGCGGTTCATGGATGACTCCTCGATGAGGAGAGAATATGCGGGCGAGTATTCGAAGTCAAGGCGATGGGGGACTACACAAGGGGACATGATTCCCTGTCCCAAGCTCTCGCGACGGGACTCTTTTGTCGTTGCGAGCGACCGAAGGGAGCGCGGCAACCTCCAAGATTATCATCCTCCGTCTCATCGCGAGGACGGAAGCAGCGCGGCAATGGGGACATGATTCCCTGTCCCGAGCTCTTGCGAGGAGACAGGGTATCGTGTCCCCCTACTCCACTCTGTGTTGTCGCGAGCCGTCTCGCTCTTGCGTGACGGCGTGGCGATCTCCAAAATTGAAACCTTGACCATCCTTCCGCCCATGTGGTATTAAACTCGAGAGGCGAAAGAAGCAAACCTCCTCATATATAGGCTCTTTCGCTGTTCTCCAGGGAACATGCTCTCCGAATCCGATACGCGGGCCAAGCTCATCGATCCCGCCATCCATAAGCGCGGCTGGACGGAGGACCTCATCCGCCGCGAGGAAACCGCCGGCGCCGTCGAAATCGGGGAAGGAGGACCGCGACGTCGTGCCCGAGGCCGCGTCGATTACGTCCTCCGCGTCAAAGCCACCCTCGAAAGCCAGCCTGTCGCCGTCGCCCTGATCGAAGCCAAGGCCGAGCATTTGCCGCCGACGCACGGCTTAGAACAAGCCAAGCTCTACGCCGCCTGCAAGCGGTTGAACGTTCCCTTCGTCTATTCGAGCAACGGTCATCTTTTCGTCGAATTCGACCGCCTCACGGGCCGAACTTCCGACCCGAGATCGCTGACAGAATTCCCGTCTCCCGGGGATCTTCGCGCCCGCTACGAGAAGCATGTCGGCTTCACCCTCGATAAGGAGGCCGCCAGGCCCCTTCTCGTCCGCTACACCGGCGGCGAGGCGACCCGGCGCTATTATCAGGATGCGGCCATCCGGGCCGTGCTGGAGAAGATCGCCCGCGGCGAAAAACGGGCTCTGTTGGCCCTGGCCACCGGCTCGGGTAAGACCTTTATCGCCGTCAACCTCCTCAAGAAGATCGCCGACGCCGGCCAGCTCCGCCGGGCCCTTTTCGTCTGCGACCGCGACGAACTCCGGGCCCAGGGGCTGGCCGCTTTTCAGGGCGTCTTTGGGGCGGACGCGGCTCCCGTCACCTCCGACAATCCTCAGAAAAATGCCCGCATCCTTGTAGCCACCTACCAGACGCTCGACGTGGACAGCGAAGACTCGGACGCCAATTTTCTCATCGCCAATTACCCAGTCGATTATTTCAGCCACATCGTCATCGACGAATGCCACCGCTCGGCCTGGGGTAAATGGTCGCAGGTCCTCTCCCGCAATCCATCCGCCATCCAGGTCGGCTTGACCGCGACGCCGCGCCGTCTCGAAATCAAGGAAGACACCAAAGAGGCGCGGGCCGACGCCCAAATTACAGCCGACAATATCCGCTGGTTCGGCGAGCCCGTTTACGAATACGACATGGCCCAGGGCATCGAGGACGGGTATCTGGCGGCCTGCGAGATACGCCGCTTCGACCTTTTCCACGACAACAAAGAGATCAACGAGCGGGAAAGCGGGGTTTCCCGCGAAGACCTAGCCAGAAAGAAGCTCGTCGACGCCGTGACGGGAGAGGCCCTGACGGAGGCGGACGCCCGCTCCCACTACGACGCGCCCAGCCTCGAAGATCATCTCCTGATGCCCGAGCGCGTGGCGGCCATGTGTGAGAATTTCTTTAATCAGCTTCTCGCGACCGGCGGCCCCGAGCAGAAGACGATCATCTTCTGCCGCCGGGACCGGCACGCCGACGACGTCGCGGCGAACCTCAATAACCTCTACGCCGATTGGTGCGCCCGCCACGATCATCCGCGGGCCGAACCTTACGCCTTCAAGTGCACCGCCGCTTCGGGAGGCAACGAGTACCTGGCCGATTTGCGGGGCGCCTCTCGCCGCTATTTCATCGCCACGACGGTCGACCTGCTGACGACCGGCGTCGACGTCCCCTGCGTGCGCAACATCGTCTTTTTCAAATACGTCCGCTCGCCCATCGCCTTTTACCAGATGGTCGGCCGGGGGACGCGCCTTTACGCTCCCGACGGAAAGCTCATGTTCCGCGTCTTTGATTACACCGACGCGACGCGTCTCTTCGGAAAGGAATTCGTGGTCAAATTTCAACCTCCGCGGGAGCGCAAGACCGAGGAACGCCACGAGCCGGCCGAGCGCGTCCTCTGGGTGGAAGGCTTCCAAGTCCGCGTAACCGATGCCGGTCGCTACATCGTGACCGAAGAAGACGGCAAGGCTATGCCCGTGACCGTCGAAGAATACAAGGAACGGCTGGCCTCGCGTCTCGTCGAGGAGGTCCCCACCCTCGAGAAGTTCCGCTCAGTCTGGATCGTCCCGCCCGACCGCCGCGAGCTTATCTCCCATCTCCCCGACGGCGGCCGCTCAGCGGCCATGATCCGAAGCCTCGAGCGCATGCTCGATTACGACCTATACGATGTCCTGGCCGAGCTCGGCTACGGCATGGCGCCGAAAACCAGGGGCGAGCGGGCCGACGCCTTCGCTTACAAGCAAGAAGGGTGGCTCAAAAAGATGCCGGCCGAGACGGGGGCCGTCATTTTGGCTCTCGCCGGACAATTCGCCCGGGCCGGAACCGAAGGACTGGAGAATCCGGCCGTCTTCCAGACGCCGGAAGTGGTCAACGCCGGCGGATTAGCCGCCCTCAAAGCGTTGGGCCACCCCGCCGAAATCCTGTTGGAGACCAAGGAAAGGATGTTCGCGGCATGAAAAAGGCCCTTGCGGGCCCGACGACGCTTGTCGTCCACCTCCGGATAACCGGATTGATGATAATATTCGAGAAGATGCCATGAATGTTAACCGAGAAATAGAGAAAAGGCCGCTTTTGCCTGCTGGTTGGAGGTGGGTGAAGTTGGACGATATGTGCGAGATTATTGCTGGGCAATCACCCCCTGGTGATACTTATAGAAAAACTCCTGAAGGTTTGCCATTTTTTCAAGGGAAAGCCGATTTCGGGGAAAAGTATCCGACAGCTAGGAATTGGTGCATCGAGCCAACAAAAATAGCAAAGCCAGGGGATATTCTCATATCTATTAGGGCGCCTGTCGGGCCGACCAATATTGCCAACCAAAAATGTTGCATAGGACGGGGACTTGCTGCTCTTCGATGTGGGAATGAAATTGAAATGGATTTTTTACTATTTTGGCTGAAACAGGTGGAAGATGATCTTGAGAAAAAAGGCAGCGGAAGTACTTTTGGCGCTATTAACCGAAAAGACCTGGAGGAGATAATAATCCCTCTGCCGCCCTTGGCTGAGCAAAAGCGCATCGCCGCCATATTGAATGAGAAAATGGAGGCCGTCGGTAAGGCGCGCGCGGCGGCAGAAGCTCAACTCGCCGCCGCAAAAGCTCTTCCGGCAGCTTATTTTCGAGAGGTTTTTCCAAAAGAGGGCGCGGCATTACCCCCCGGCTGGCGCTGGGTGAAGCTTGCGGAGGTGTGCGAGTTTCGACATGGGGGGACTCCGTCAAAAAATAATTGTGACTATTGGTCTGGAACGATTCCATGGGTTTCTCCAAAAGACATGAAGACTGATATGCTGAAGGATACCGAGGATCACGTTTCGCAGAAAGCGGTGGATGAGACTTCCAATTATATCGTGTCGCACGGAACACTTTTTATCGTTGCGCGCTCAGGAATTCTTTCTCGTCATTTTCCGGTGGCGGTGGCAATGCGCGATATGGCTTTTAATCAGGACATAAAAGCGCTCCTCCCGAAGGAAGAAAAGATCATTTCTTCATACCTATATTTCGTGCTAAAGAAAAAAGAAATTGAGATTCTATCGGAGGGCATCAAAAAGGGAGCCACAGTCCATAGTCTGAAATCAAACTATATCGAAAACCTTTCGATTCCGCTCCCGCCTCTCTCGGGACAGAAGCGCATTGCGGCGATTCTGAAAGAGCAGATGGAGGGTGTCGATAAAGCGCGCGCCGCAGCGGAGAATCAACTTGATAGAATAAACGCTCTCCCAGGGTCCCTTTTACGAAAAGCTTTTTCAGGAGGACTTTAATGAAAAAAAGAGCTCAACTCGTCAGTCAACATATTGAAAATGTCTCTCGAAAGGCACTTGAAGACCACCCGGATCTAATCCGAAGATATGTTCGTCAGAGACAGGGAGTTTATGCCCTCTATCGAAAAGGTAAGCTATATTATGTCGGTCTGGCGACAAATTTAAAAAATCGCCTTGCCCAGCATTTAAAGGATAAGCACGGACAATCCTGGGATCAATTCTCCATCTATTTTACGATCGGCGATTATCATTTAAGAGAACTGGAAGCCTTGATACTTCGAGTGGTTAAGCCGGCGGGAAATAGGCAAAAAGGCGCATTCGTCCGTTCTGAAGATATAACAAGACAATTCCGCCAGGATATTAAGCAAGCAGTGCTTGACGGCGTCGACGAACTTTTTAGAGGCTTAATTCAATCCCCAATTGAGACTGGTCATAACGCACATGAAGAATCAAAGCCCGTGCTTGCAAGGTTTAAGCAGGCACCGAAGAGACTTCGCGGATTTTATAAAGGCAAAACCTTTTTAGCAAGCGTTCGCCGTGACGGAAAAATACGCGCTGCGGGAAGGATTTTCAATTCGCCGTCGCTTGCCGCTATGGCCGTTTGTAAGCGGAAATCTTGTAATGGATGGACATTTTGGCAATATGAGCGGGCTCCTGGGGATTGGGTCTTACTAGACTATCTAAGGCAATGACAATAGATATGACATACGGAATCCAACATTTATAAAATAAGCAATCAATAAGCAGATATGTATTATTATGAATTGGTTAGGAAGCAATGTGCAAAAAATGCACGTTCCAACTGCCGAGGAAAACTCGGTAGTTGGATTGGAAAGATTTAGCCATGGCCAAACATAAAATTAGGGAAAAAACGGGCATTTGGAGATCAGGAGACCGAAAAGGGGAAATCGTCCTCTATAAAGCGGCCAACGGAGGATCGGCAATTGATGTGCGCCTGGAAGAAAATACCGTTTGGCTTAGCCTGATCCAGATAGCGGAGCTTTTTAAAAGAGATAAGTCGGTTATATCGAGACACCTCCGTAACGTATTCAAAGAAAAAGAGTTAAATAGGAGTTCAACTGTTGCATTTTTTGCAACAGTTCAAAATGAAGGCGGCCGTCAGATAGCCAGAGAGGTGGAATTTTTTAATCTAGATGCCATCCTATCCGTCGGCTATCGGGTAAACTCCAAGCGCGGCACCCAATTCCGCATCTGGGCGACCACCGTTCTTCGGGACCATCTGGTCAAAGGCTATACCGCCAACGAGCGGCGCCTCAAGGAACTTCAACAATCCCTCCATCTTGTCGAGCACGTCCTGGACCGCCATGAAGTGACCTCCGACGAGGCCAAGGCTCTGCTGCGCGTCGTAACGGACTATTCCTACGCCCTTGATCTCCTCGACGATTATGACCACCGGCGCGTGCCTGCCGCTTCCGTCCAGCCCGGTCCGGCGAAGGGAATCTCCTATGAAGAGGCCCTAAGCATTATCGAACGGCTCCGGGAGAAATTCGGCGGGTCCGACCTTTTCGGCCGGGAAAAAGACCGAAGCCTCCACAGCTCGCTCAACGCCGTCATGCAGACGTTCGACGAAGAAGACGTTTATCCGGGCCTGGAAGAAAAGGCGGCCAATCTCCTCTATTTCCTGGTCAAGAACCATAGTTTCGTCGACGGCAACAAGCGGATCGCGGCGGCGCTTTTTCTTTGGTTCATGGAGAAGAACGGCTTGTTGTATCGTCCGGATGGGGCCAAAATCATGGCCGATACGACTCTTGTCGCCATTGCGCTGATGATCGCCGAAAGCTCGGCTCGCGAAAAAGAGCCCATTATCCGAATCGTGGTGAATCTCATCAGCAAAAGGAAATAGTAGTGGCCAGAACAGCCAAGAACGGAAACGGCAAGCGGCTGAATTCGCCGGGGTCGGTCAATGCCGCGATCAAGTCGATCTGCAATATCATGCGGCGGTCGAATTGCGCCGGCGCCCTGCAATATGTTCCGGAGCTGACCTGGCTCCTCTTCTTGCGCATCCTCGACGAACGGGAGACCCGGGAAGCGGAAGAAGCCGAGGCGGTGGGCTGCGAGTTCGCTCCTTCGCTTCAGGCGCCTTATCGATGGGGGGATTGGGCGGCTCAGGAAGGGGCGAAACGAAAAGATCTCCAGAACGGCGCGCTCGGAGGCTTTTTCGGCTTCGTCAACGGCGAGCTTCTGCCTTATCTTAGAGGGCTTCGCGAAATGCCGAACGCTTCTCCCCGGCAGAAGGTCATCAGCGAAATTCTGTCGGGCGTCGAGCGGGTCCGGATCGATACGGAGCGCAATCTCCTCGACGTCCTGGATAAGATCCAGGAGATCACGAGCGAGGCGATCGACCCGACGCACGTTTTCCCGCTGTCCCAGGTCTATGAGGGCCTCCTTCTCAAGATGGGCGAAAAGGGAAACGACGGCGGGCAGTTCTTCACCCCGCGCGAAGTCATCAGGGTCATGGTCCGGGCCGTCGATCCGGCCGCCGGCCAGACGGTCTACGATCCGTGCTGCGGGACGGGCGGATTCCTCGTCCAATCGTTCCTTCACATGCGGGAGAAGCTGGGCAACGCGGCCACCGCCGGCGAGCTCGAGACGCTGACGAGGCGGACGTTCTACGGACGGGAAAAGGAAAACCTCATCTATCCGATCGCCCTGGCCAACCTGGTTCTTCACGGGATTGACGAGCCGCGCTTGTGGCACGGCAACACCCTCACCGGGAATGAAATCTACGGCGGGCTTTTTCAGGATGCGCCGGCGCTTTTCGACGTCGTACTGACCAACCCTCCCTTCGGCGGAAAAGAAGGCAAGGAAGCGCAGACGCGGTTCGCCTACAAGACGGGCGCGACCCAGGTCCTGTTCCTTCAGCACGTCATCGATTCGCTCAGGCCGGGCGGCCGGTGCGGGATCGTACTCGACGAGGGGGTGCTGTTCCGGACCAACGAGACGGCCTTCGTCCAGACGAAGCGAAAGCTCCTGGACGATTGCGACCTGTGGTGCATTCTCAGCCTTCCGGCCGGAGCGTTCGTCAATGCCGGAGCCGGCGTGAAGACCAATCTGTTGTTTTTCGTGCGCGGAAAGCAGACGGAACGAATCTGGTATTATGACCTTTCCGACGTCAAGGTGGGCAAGAAATCGCCGCTGACGCTGGCCCATTTCGAGGAATTCTTCAAGCTGCTGCCAGAGAGGGGCGAGAGCGAGCGGAGCTGGACGGTCACGAGGACGGAGATCGAGTCGCGCGGATTTGATCTCAAGGCCGTGAACCCGAATCGCAAGGTCGTCGTCGATGAGCGAACGCCTGAGAAGATTCTCGACGAGATCGAAGCCAAAGGCCGCGAAGTGGCCGCGGCGCTGGCTGTGCTGAGGGGCAAAGCCAAATAGGGCGCAGACACATACTCAAATCCGGTATGTGTCTGCGCTATTCGCGTTATTTCATCCCGTTGAATTCGCGGAAGGCGGCGAACATGGCCGCGACGTTCGCGACGGGGACGTTCCCCTGGATGTTGTGGACGGCGTTGAAGACGAAGCCGCCGCCCCGGCCGAGGACCTCGCAGCGGCGGAGGACTTCCTCGCGCACGGCGGCGGGAGTGCCGAACATCAGCGTCTTCTGCGTGTCGACGCCGCCGCCCCAGAAGACGAGGTCGGCGCCGAATTCGGCCTTGAGCGCCGCCGCATCCATGCCCGCGGCCGAGCACTGGACGGGATTGAAGATGTCGAATCCCGATTCGATGAAGACCGGCAGCAGCGACCGGACCGCCCCGCAGGAGTGCTTGAACGTCTTCCAGGCCGTGCGCTTGTGGATCCAGTCGTTCACCTGTTTGTAATAGGGCGCGTAAAGCTCACGCAGGGTGGCGGCCGAACAGAACGTGGAGAGCTGGGTTCCGAAATCCGTGCCGCAGACGAAGACCGCCTGGACCCTGTCGCCGACTCGGCGGCGGATTTTTTCCAGGTTGGCCAG
>Ga0208828_1000782_pt1 | contig 13465 bp, 10 predicted proteins | sample Kivu_160m_FD_185487 | JGI IMG/M metagenome (GOLD analysis project Ga0208828, IMG submission 185487) | Freshwater microbial communities from Lake Kivu, Western Province, Rwanda to study Microbial Dark Matter (Phase II) - Kivu_160m (SPAdes)... | ecosystem: Environmental > Aquatic > Freshwater >... | reverse complement strand
GCACTCCATCCAGAATATGCGTGAGCTGGCGAAACAGGCCAGCAGCAGCATTGAGGAGAACCATGGCAGGGCTTATATTGCCAAAACTGCCGGAGAGGCGCTGGACATAATCGGGGACCTGGTGGGTGAAGGGAAGCTGGTTGTGAAGGCCAAGAGCATGACGGCGGAGGAGATAGAGCTGCGCGAGTACCTGGAGGGGGAGGGCAACGAAGTTTACGAGACCGACCTCGGCGAGTTCATCATCCAGAAGCTGGGATCGAGGCCCATGCACATACTGTCACCCGCCATTCACGTACCCCGGGAAGATGTGGCGCGATTGTTCTCACAGATTACAGGTCAGGAACACTCGGCGGACATCGAGAAGCTGGTGGCCACGGCGCGGGAGCTTCTCCGCGAGAAATTCTTTAAAGCCGACGTGGGCATCAGCAGTGCCAACGTGGTGGCCGCCGATACAGGCACGCTTTTCCTCATCGAGAACGAGGGCAATATACGCCTGGCCACGGGCGCACCGCCCGTGCACATCGCACTGGTGGGCATGGAAAAGCTGGTGCCGAGGCTTGAAGATGCTTTCAAGGTGGCTGAGGTCACCTGGCGCTATGCCAACTACGCCATTCCTTCCTATGTCAGCCTGATCTCCGGTCCCAGCAAGACGGGCGATATCGAGAAAGTGACTACATATGGTGTTCATGGGCCCAAGGAGTTCCATGTCGTTTTCCTGGACGGGGGTCGTACACACCTGGCCAGGGACCCGGTGCTGCGGCAGGCACTCTACTGCCTGAGATGCGGCGGCTGCCTCTACGAGTGCCCCGTATTCGGCCTGACGGCGGGATACTTCGGCGACAAGTATTTCGCGGGTATCGGCGCTGTCTGGGCGGCGGAAGTGACGGGGAACCTGGAAAAAGCCTCATCCATGGCTTATACCTGCCTTACCTGCGGCAGGTGCAGGGTCAGGTGTCCCATGAAGATAGACGTGCCTGAAATGATCCTGAACATGCGGAAGTCGATTGCTGAGGGACAATAAGATCTTTTCAGGGTCTTTTGGGCAACCGCTGGATAATGCCCTCTGTATTTATTCTTTCAGTTTTTGACCTCGCCCCTGACGCTGATAATGGTTTCTTTGAAGGGGATGTCCTTGTTGCTGGATAGAATAGCCTGCATCGCCATACGCGTTAAGGCAGCACAACAGGGGACCTCCATACGCAAAACAGCAAGGCTCTTGATATCAGATTGGCGCAGGATATCGGTAAGCTTAGCGAGGTGCGCCTCGTAGTTATCGAGCTTGGGACAGGCAAGCAGCAGGGCATGATCTTGCAGGAAATCCCGGTGAAAACCCCCGTAGGAGAAGGCAGTGCAGTCTGCCGCCAGCAGGACATCTGCTCCCTGCAGGAAAGGAGCCATCGGAGGCACCAGCGTTAGCTGTACCGGCCAGTGGCTAAGCTGCGACGGATGATAGCTTTCAGACGATGCGGCCCCCTTTGAAGCATGTGTTTCCCTGAATTGCGATACAGTGGTTGACGGGCATCCGCAGGGGAGAGTCTCTTCATGCTCGAACTGCCTCACCGCGGTGCCCGGGCAGCCGCAGGCGGAATCCGGCTTATCATCTGCCTGTTTTAAGAGGTGCTCTTTAACAGCTTCCTCGTCGAAGGGTTCTGCCTCCCTCTCCTCGATGCTGATAGCGCCCTGCGGGCACTCAGAGAGGCAGGCTCCAAGGCTGTCGCAGTACTTATCAGAAACGATCCGGGCCTTTCCGTCTATAATCTGCAATGCACCCTCAGCGCATGACATTATGCAAAGCCCGCAACCATCGCACTTGTCATCGTCTATTTTTACTATCTTTCTTTTTACCTTTATTGCTGTTTTATCCATTTTCTTTCCTCTGATCAGTTATTTTCTCTTCAGTTTCATATATATCTCGCTGCCAAGACACTCTTCGGCGTACTGGCAATAGTCTACGCAGGAGTTAATATTGTTATAAACGGCTTGCCCGCAGGATGGGCAGTCAACCTTCATGTCAACAGAGAAGAGCTCAACTTCCCCGCCGCATTTCGGACATTTCTTTATCGTGATCGTCGGCGTCCTGATGTTGGACGCTCCCGGGCATTTAAACAGCATTGTCACCCATATATATTAGGCGTGCAAACCGGTGGTCACTATGATTTATGTCACGTTTTCCCTTCAATTTCCGAAGCGCTGTAAAAGTTTATAGATGGCCTGGGCTCCGAAGTCCAGCGCTTCTACGGGGATACGTTCATTTGCGGCATGAAACAGCTTGTCGCATTCAACATCGGGGGGCAGCTTCATAGGTGTGAACCCATAGGTCTGAATTCCCAGTTTTGAGAAAAGCCGGGCATCTGTCACTGCCGGGAAAAGCATAGGAGTCGGCACGCCGCCAGGGTCGGCCTCGCGCAGGATAGCAGCAAGTGTTTCATACAAGCCCATGTTCGGTTCCGGAGAACCCGGTGAGAAGTGCGTGACTGCCAGGTCAATGTCGCTGCCAACAAGGTGGCGCAATTCGGTTACCAGGTCGTCCGGAGTAAAGCCTGGCAGAAGCCTGCAGTCAAGATTTATAGCCACCTGGCCCGGTATTATGTTATAACCTTCTCCTCCATGGATACCGGTAGCAGCGGCAGTGTTATGCAGGATCGGGTCAAACATCCTTGCCTGGCTGCCGAGCAAATCGAGGATGGAATCAGTTAATCCAGGGATCAGCAACTGCATAAAAACCTGTTTAAGGGGGGCTGGAAGTCCCTCGGCAGTGACCCTCACCTGCTCCTTTGCCACCGGTGTGATATGCACTGGCAGCCGCCGCTCCAGGTTTTGCAGGAATCGTGACACCTTCGCCATGATACCGCCGCGCACGGGCCAGGCGCCGTGGCCCCCGGGACCTTGAATGGTTGCCACCATGCCGCAACCCTGTTTTTCGGTGACCATTATGGGATAAAACCTGCGTCTGTTTATGTAAGTCGCATACCCACCGAACTCGCCGACGGCATAATGGATGTCCTTGAAAGTATCGCTATGGTTTTTAACCAGGTACTCAGCGCCGTAGGCGCTCCCATTCTCCTCATCGCAGAGGATGGCAAATACGATGTCCCCTGCCGGCACGGGACCTTCAAACGCGGCACGCATGATGGCAGACATCATCATGGCGATACCGCCTTTCATATCCATAGCGCCGCGTCCCCAGATATAACCGTCCAGCTCAATGCCGGCGAAAGGATCAACTCTCCACTTCTGGTTGGCGGTGGTGACGACGTCTATGTGACCGTACATTAATAGGGGGGGCGCGTCGCCTCTGCCGGGCAGGCGGGCGACGAGGTTAGGTCTGGAGGGCTCTACTGCAAGGATAAATGTGGGAATTCCCGCCCAGGCGAGGAGGTTATTGATATAGTTGATGCAGACGGCCTCGTTGCCCGGGGGATTGGTCGTATTGATGCGTATTAAATATTGCAGGATTTCTGCGGGCCTGTGATATATTGGGTGATCGTCAACTGCAGGCGAACCGGCCATCAGAGCCCCCTGGCGAGAATTCAGCGACAATTTTCATAAAGAAACCGTTTTCACCATTGTAGTGGATGGTGAATGTGATGTCCAGACCTTCTGTGATTATGCTACGGTTTGAAAGAGTATGTCATCACGAGGAGCGCAGCGACGTGGCGATCTCCTTCGTTCATGGGATTGCCACGCTTCGCTCGTAACAATATGTAAATGGGAGAGGCCGGTCAGATTGACTAATTGCAGAGGTCAACTTATTATTACGCGGATGTCCCTTGAATCTATAAGCCGGGCAGATAAATTATGCGTTTAAGTATTAAAGACATCTGGAACGACCTGCGGGTCTCGATTTTCCTGGTATATAAGGCCATCACGAGAGGCAATAGATTCACGCTGATTTTGACCATACTTGTCACCACGCTCGCCTTTATCAACATTATTTTTATCTCCTCGATAATGAATGGCGCCATCACCAAGGCGTACCAGCAGGCACAGGAAAACTACGTTTCCAACATCGTCATCCTTCCTGATACCGACGAGAAGTACATTACTCAGGTACAGCAGTTAAAGACAAAGATAAATACGTTGCCGGGAGTGGTTAGCTGCAGTTCCCGCTACGCCCAGTCAGGGGTGCTGAGGTACGACCCCGACAAGGATAACCAGGACGTTCGGGAGAAAGCATGGAACATAAAATCTATTAATCCCACTGAAGAGGTCAAGGTCACCAACCTGCAAAACTACATGGTTGCAGGGCGTTACCTGGAGGAAAACGACCGCGACCAGATCATCATGGGCAGGGAGATTTCCGGCGGCTACGGAGCCAGCTTTCAAATATCGTCGCTTAAGGGGGCACAAATAGGAGATGAAGTTAGCATAACCTATGGTAACGGGGTAAATCGCTCCTACAAAGTCAAAGGCATCTACAACACCTATTTCCCGCTGGCCGACTTAAATGTATTCATAACTGAGAAGGAGATGGAATCGGTTATAGGGATACACAACAGGGCCTCCGAGGTGCTGATAAAGACCGACGGTTCCGTGCCGGAGAGGGTGTACATAGACCGCCTGAGGACGATGGGCATCGAGAAGGAGCAGATCAACGTCTGGATGGATTTCATCGGGTACATCAGCGGGCTCACGCAGACCTTCGATATCGTGAAGAGCATTGTGACTTTCATCGGGCTGCTGGTGGCCGGCGTCACTATCTTCATCGTTATCTTCATAGCTACCGTGAACCGCCGCAGGCAAATAGGCATACTCAAGGCCATAGGGATGAAGGAGCGCATCATAATCATGTCATATATATTCCAGGCCATCTTTTATGCCATTCTCGGTGTGACCGCCGGGTTGCTCATTATTCACCTGTTCCTGGTACCGTACTTTATCCGTCATCCACTGCCCATGCCGATTGGCCTGGTCAGCTTGGCGCTGGTCAGGCAGGATATGGCCCTGAGCATCCTCAGTATGATAGTTGTCAGCGTGGTAGCGGGCTTTATCCCATCCTGGATGGTGACCAGGCAGAATATTATCAAGGCGATATGGGGCTAAAACTTTGGGCATAATAAACGTTAACGGTTTAAAGAAGGTATTTGGGGGAGCAGTGCCGGTCGAAGCGCTGAAAGGACTGACCTTCGAGATTCAGCAGGGTGAGTTTATAGCCGTCATGGGCCCCAGCGGCTCGGGTAAATCCACGCTGCTTCATCTGCTGGCGCTGCTGGACGATCCTACTTCCGGTTCTATCTTCGTCGACGGCACCGACATTTCCAAACTGTCTTCTTCGCAGAAGACGACGTTCCGTCTGAATAAGCTGGGCTATGTCTTTCAGGAGTACGCTTTGCTGCCGGAACTGAACGCCTTTGAAAACGTCTACCTGCCGCTTATGATGCTGGGGGCTCCCGCCAGGGACTATGAGAAAGCCGCGCGGGTGATGCTGGAGACGGTTGGGATGGGGAAGCGTGCACGGCATTTGATCAGCCAGCTCTCGGGTGGTGAGCAGCAAAGGGTGGCCATAGCACGCGCATTGATCAATAAATCCAGGATACTTTTTGCCGACGAACCCTGCGCCAACCTGGACTCGAAAAACAAGGAGATCGTGCTGAAGCTGTTGCGCCAACTCTGCGACGAACTCAGGCAGACCATCATTATGGTTACCCATGAGCAGGAGCAAAGGCTTTATGCCGACCGCGTCCTCTGGATCAAGGACGGGTCGATGGATAGGGAAGAGAAGGTAAGATAATTCAGTTTAATATTTATGCTAATGATCCCAGTCTCTAAGATCATGAAGGGTTTTCTCAATGCTGGCATTTACGGCATGCGGGAGATCTTTCTCAGGGCATTTTTCATGATTCACAGCTTCTCCGGATATCAGGATAATGTGCCTTGCCTTCGACTTTATCTCTTCCTTATCAGCGCAGGCACGCGGGCAGCCGCAAAGTAATATAAGCAGGTCGATGTCCGTTGCGTCAGAAGGTATGATCTCTATATCTCCCCGGCTGGCGGCAAATTGCCTGACACGTCCGGCTTGTGCGGAAAGGTCTATCTGCGGGTTGCATGACCCGCAGTATTTCAACGCTATACTGATCCTGGGGCTGTTCTGCGTCAATTTTTTAGCAGACAAAGAAAGGCTGCTCGCCTATCCTGGCCAGCTTCTCAGCCAGCTTCTTCTTGCGTTCAAGGTTGCCCCGCCTTTCAATCATGATCTTCTGTGCCTGTGGTGAACCTGCGCCGTGCATGGACTCGGCCAGGGCTGTGCCGCAGGTCATGGCATCGATGAGGCGGATCAAGCGTATCCGGGTCTCGGCAGGCACGTCCGCCACGCCTTTCATGTATTTATCAACCCATTTGCCGACCTTCGGGTCTTTGAGGTCGAACTCGGAAGGCATGGTAGCCAGTATGCCGCCGGTGATATCGTGGGCCAGGCGGGCAATTTCATAGACATTGCGGGTAACATTGAGCTTGGTTATATTGGCCAACAGGGGATCTGCCTGGTAACAGCCGGCCGGCTGGGCAAAGCCCTGGCAGGAGCAGGCGATGGAGCAGCAATAAATGGTCTCGGCCAGGTGGATCATCTCAGCCAGTTTATCCCTCACATGAGAAGCTTTGCTCGTGCCCTGCACCTCGGCCAGCAAAGTAACGGCCCCGACCAGGACATCGGCAAGCCCGCCCTTGCAGCCGCCGTAATTCTGTCTGTGGAAGGTGGCGAACCGTTCGACGAGCTCGCCCGTGAACTCGTACTCACCGCACATGAATACGTGCTCATTCGGGATAAAGACTTTATCAAAAACAATCAGCGCCTCGCCGCCAACGCAGCCGTACTCCGCATTGCCCTGGTCCATGGAGCACTCGCACTTGCGCGTGTCGTTGGACTGGCGGCCGAATATATGCACCAGGCCCGGGGCGTCGATGGGTACGTAAAAACAGACGGCGTAATCCTTGTCCTCGGCACGCATGGCTGACGTGGGCATGACTAGGTGGCCGTGGGAATTGACCGCGCCGGTGATATGAGCCTTGGCTCCGCTGACGACGATTCCATCCTTCTTTTTCTCAACCACATGAACGTAGAGGTCGGGGTCCTTCTGCTGGCTGGGCGAAAGGCTGCGGTCGCCCTTGGGATCCGTCATGGCGCCTGACACCATAAGGTCCTTGCCCTGGATTTCCTTGAGGGTCTTTTTAAAACGCTCGTGGTAGTCGGTGCCGAGCTTTTTATCTATATCATAGGTGATAGAGTAGGTGGCATTCATGCCGTCAAAACCGACGCACCGCTGGAAGCAGCTTCCGGTCTGCTGGCCGATGGCACGCAGCATTTTTACCTTCTTGATGAGGTCATCGTGGTTCTGGTGGATATGCGTGAAGCGGTTAATCTTCTCGCCGCTGAGGTGAGACCTGGCTGAACACAGCTCCTCGAACTCGGGCGCCATCGCCATCTCATAGGTCAGGGCTGCTGCATTGATATGCGGGATAAAGGCTGGGTGCCCGGTGAGATTTTCGATCTTCTCTCCCATGTAGTAGATTGTGGGCTTGAGATTCTTCAGGCTCTCCCTGTATTGCTTGCCGTTCATCATAGCCATGGCGAATACCTCCAGAAAACGTTGTTGATAAGTGGCGGCCGAAAACAATGCTGCTGAACGACTAATTATACACCAAGTGCAGTTATCGTTTGATTTTGCCCGGCAGGATATAGATGTAGGGTTTGTGTAAGATGTGTTTGTGCAACCAGCGGTCGAAGCGGCGCAGCGCCAGGAAGAGCGTCCAGATGAAGGCGTCCTCGCTGTAATAGGATTTGACCTCTTTTTCCGTGACCGGCTTAACTTCAAGCGGCTTCGCTTCGCCGGCGAAGAAATCGTTAGCAACCTCTATCAAACCGGGTACCAATTCGAGCCGCTGTTCCTTGTAGAAATTAGCGATGATGTCGATGGTGACCAGCCGGGCGTCGTAATAACGGGTCATTACACCTTCGAGGAAGAGCCAGCGGATGATCCAGACCAGGAAAGAAGGGGCGCTGCGCAGGAAAAGCTCAGGGTTGAGCTGCTCAATACCATCCTTTTTCATGAGCGGCGTGCTGGTATCGATGTACAGCAGCTTTGAATCGGTGCTTATACGCGGGTTTGCGGCATCTAAGCCGGTTATGGACCAGTTGGAGATCTGCCCGTCGATGCCCAGCGCGCGGCCAAGGTTCGCCCTGTTGAAGTCCCAGAGCTTCTTAAGCTCTCGCAGAATGAGCAGAAAAAGTGTTCGAATATCTTCCGTGTTCAACAGGTGAATGGTGCGGTTGCCTATGGATTCGGCGGGCAACTTCATCTGCACATCAAATGCTATGATATTACCCTTATCTGAAACAAACCAGGCGAATCCATATGGCGGTACACTGATGCCAATCTCCTTTTCAAGGACGGTGTTGTAATCGTTGTAAAGCTGTTCGTATCGTGCTACCTCCTCCTTTGTTTTAAAGATGGGCATGCGTTTACAGGCAAGGTTACGCGTGGAATCGGCCAGTATTTCGAAGATGGTGCTTATCTCGCCGTAGCCGAGCACCTTAGCCGGTATCTTGCTCCCCTCGGGGTGTTCCGGGTCGAGCCCCCTTTCGAACTCCTTGAGCAGTTCGGCATCAATCTGCATCTTAATCCCTCCGGCAGTTTGCGTTTAAAGGCCGAGAAAGTCCGCTGTGTCTTTAAGGGCGGCATCTATACGGTCGATTATCTCGTATGCCAGCTTGTTTTCAATGATGAGCGGGGGCAGCAACTGGCACACCCTCTTATCGTTGTTAGCGTAAATAGCCAGGATGCCGTGGTCATAGCAGGCTTTGGTCATGATGGGCCCGCAAGTGTCGTTGACCATCTCTATGCCCATCATTAACCCCAGTTGCCGTAGCCCCACCAGGATGTTTGGCCGTTTCTTTTTAAGCTCGATGAAACTGTCTTTGAATATTTGGGCAAGCTCGTTGACATGGGCCAGAAATCCCGGCTTTGTCGATTCTTCCAGCACGGCCGTTGCAACCGGGCAGCCCACCTCAGCCCCGCCGAAGGTGGACACGTGGATGAAGGGGTTCTGATGGAAGAAGCCCTCAAGCTCCTTCCTGAAGCAGGTTGCGCTCATGGGGTAGATGCCGCCCGAGAGCCCTTTACCGATGACGATTATATCCGGCACCGTATCGAAGTGGTCTATGCCCCAGAGCTTGCCAGTGCGGCCTAAACCCGTCTGCACCTCGTCGATTACGAGAAGCGCGCCGTGTTGCCTGCACACCTCTTTGACTTGCTTGAAATAGTAAGGTTGGGGTACCAACATACCCAGAGTGGCGGGGATGGTCTCAAAAATAACAGCGGCTGTGCTATTATCGATAGCCTGGTGCAGTGCATCTACGTCATCAAACGGTACCTGGAGAAAGCCGGGCAGATTCTTACCGAAGGGGGCGCGGTACTGCTCGTCTCCGGTGGCCAGGGCGAAGCCGGTATGGCCGTGATAGCCCCCTATTGCCGAGATAACCTTCTGCTTGCCGGTATAACCGCGTGCCAGCTTGATGGCAAGGTCTATTGCCTCCCCACCTCCTACACCGAAAACGGTACACGAAAGATCTCCCGGCATCAGTTCAGCCAGCTCCTCTGCCAGCCGTGCGCGCTGCTCGCTGATGAGGTGATGGTTGCCGATGTCAAGCTCTTTGAGGCTCATCTGGAGGGCTTTGATTATCTTCGGGTTGCGATGGCCCAAGTTGAATACACCCCCGTTGCAGTGGCAGTTAATAAGCCTCTTTTCGCTGGTGGCGTCCCAGACATAAGGGCCTTCGCGACGGCCGAAGACGAACTCCATGTCATAAGACTTGAACGTTTCAGCCTTGCCCGAGGATACATGCTCGGCGAAACGCTGGACTATGGCTTCTTTACTATCTTTCCCGATGAACCCCATGCCTGCCTCCTGTGGTCTCAATTGTCCGGGTTCAGTTATAAGCTCTTTTTCAACGCTTCAAATTAACAGTCAGGTCTACCAGGGCTTGCAGCAATTGTTTCACTATTGCCCTTGCAGGCTCATCTATTAGCTTGCCGGTCTCATCGAATTTCTGTGCTGCAAAGGTGATAAATACCTCGGGCTTGGTGACGGGGTTCACATCCAGGAAAATTAAGGACTGCCTCAGGTGGTACTGTGCCCTTGACCCACCCAGCATGCCTGTCGAGGCGCTCATTAGGGCAACAGGTTTACCCGGCCAGGCGCTATCTCCATAAGGTCTGGAGGCCCAATCTATTGCATTTTTAAGGACACCTGGCACTGAATAATTGTATTCAGGTGTTGCCATCAATATAGCATGGGAGGCTTTTATCCTGGTTTTAAATTCCTTTACCCTATCAGGTGCTGGCATTTCCAGGTCTGCGTTAAAAGGTGGGATACCCTCGAGGTCAAAGATATCAAGGGTCGCATTTTGAGGCAGCAACTCAGCAGCGGCTCGTAATAGTGATTTATTATAAGAGCCTTTCCTGAGGCTGCCGGCAAAACCGAGAATGTTTACAGTTTTATTCATTTATTATCCCTATCGGTTTGCACTCCGATTGGGCATGCAGTTTAGCTCAGGGTGCCAGAATGAGTCTGTGTGCGGCGGCCGTGTCCACCTGCTGCCTTGTCCACAGCATGGGGTGGTACTTGATATTTCGCCATGAATCTATCATATCGCCGTACCAGGGGCTGCCCGGATTCCCGCTCTGCCCGGTATTGTTCATGCAGACACTTTTAGACATGTCGCTCATATCGATTATCATGCGCATTGACGGGATATTCGTCACGGTGAAATTGCCTGTATTAACTCTCCAGCGCACCGCGTTCACTGCATCGGTACCCCCGCTGGCAGGGAAAGGTCCCTTGTTGACCAGCGACTCGATTGGTCCGATGCCGCTGGCGCCGAGCGGGTTGCTCACGAAAGTGGCCGTGTGCAGCTTGCCCCACTTCCACTGGCTGCGGTCCTTGCCGAGGGTGGACACTGCAGCTTCATAACCGTCCTTGAACGATTTAGCGAGCATATCATCCCGCGTTTCAATCTTATCCTTGGTGGAAGGGTCATCCCACCAGAGGTCATTAGGCTTCTGCAGCAGCAGGTTGACGGCCCACATGTCCCTGCTATCTCCGGTACTTTTTATTACGTCTCCGAGCTTGCCCTGGAAGGTATTGTTCACCAGCTTCATCCAGAACTCGGCGTAGAGCGCTCCCTGCGGGCTGTCAACGTTGAAGAAATGATCCCACTTGAGCAGCCAGTCTCTGGCTTCGGTGAGTGCAGGGTCGTCGAACTTGAGGTTTGCCAGGTAAGGCAATATTTCATCGGCACTGAGGTATTTATTGTCGCCCTGGATCGTCTGGAAGGTGGCGATAGTGTGAGGGGCGAGCTGCTTGATTAACTCGTTGATCCGCTGTCCCCGGTACCCGTAGTTCCACTCGTAACTAAGGTTGTAGTTAAAATCGGGATCCAGTTGCTTCTGCAGGAAGTCGTAGTATTCGGGCGGCACCACGGCCTGGTTGGCTGTTACAACAAATCCCCGCGGGGGGTTATAAGAGCGCGGCAACAGGTCGAAGGATATATATCCCTTCCATTCGTACTCGTCGGTCCATCCAGGCACCGGCAGCAGGCCGCTGTGATTTTTAGCCCGGATGGGTATCTTGCCAGGCGTCTGGTAGCCGATGTTGCCATTCTTATCTGCATAAATACAATTTTGCGAGGGAACATCCCAGTACTTCAGCGCATTGCGGAAATCGTCCCAGTTCTTGGCGGTGTCGATTCCATTAATGGCCAGCCAAATGGTGCCTGGTTCAAGCGCCGTCCAGTGCAAAGCCAGCGGGTCTTTGTTATTGAAACCTTTGAGCTCGCCAGTTTTGGAATCGTATTTGTTGTCATTAATAATTGGGCCGAGGTGAGTTTCCCTGACCCTGAAGGTAAGGGGCGGCTTGCCGTCTCCGAAGTTGAGTGTCTCATCCCGCACGGTCATGTCGCGCCATTTGCCATTCCACTCATACTGCAGCGGGTTATCGGGGTTAACCTTTATCTGGTAGTGGTCATGAACGTCCGGGTAGACATTGGTAACACCCCAGGCGATGTTGTTGTTATGACCTATGACTACACTTGGGTTTGGTGCAAAGGTAAACCCGACGACATCGACAGGCTGGCCTTTGCCGTCGTCAGGGCAATGGAGGCCGATCTCATACCAGATCGACGGCATCTGGATGCCCAGGTGGGGATCATTGGCCAGGAGGGGCTTGCCGCTCTGCGTCATGCTTCCAGCCACCACCCAGTTGTTGCTGCCGATGCCCGCGGGGTCTCCCATGAGCCAGCTCAAATCGGGCTCCGGGTCATCGTAAATCTGCACGCCGGCCGCAAGGTTATAATCGGGTTTTTCAGCGCCGATATTAATTCTCGTTCCAGATGACTTATCCATTGCCTGGATGTCCTCAGGTTGAATTATGGTAGGCTTTTGGCCGTACGGCCAGGGGGGCGTCAGCCATTCTTCAGTCATCTCGGCTCCCAGGATGCTGTAGAGCTTGGACCGTGTGATCTCCTGATCGCCGCTGTAGCCAAGGTCCCAGGCCATCAGCTTGCCAAATACCAGCGTGTCCATAGCAGTCCATGGTTCGATCTTGAATTTCACGCCGGTGAGGCCAAGGATGCTGTAGTTTACAGAGAGTTCCTGGGGACTCCTGCCGGAGATATAGGAATTGATGCCTTCTGCGAATGCATCCATACGGGCACGGTCTTCTGGAGTAAGAAGGCTATACTCTTTCTCTGCCACCTTGTACCAGCCAAAAGTGCGCAGGTAGATATCCGAAGAAACGAGGCTGACCTTCTTCCCGGTGAGCTCCTCGATCCTGCCACCGCAGGTTTTGCGGAAGAACTCCATCTGCCACCAGCGGTCCTGCGCCTGAGTATATCCCTGTGCGAAAAATAGGTCGTGCAGATTTTTAGCATAAATGTGTGGTATTCCGTATGGATCTCGGATCACCTCCACGTTGTCTTTGAGCCCTTTGGCCTTAAGTTGACCATCTATCTGCGGAAGTGGGGTGTTGGTCAGGTAATTAATGTAGATAAAGCCGCCGCCGGAAAGAAGGACGATAATGGCGAGAATGGTGATTAAAGTGATCCAGACAGCTTTGCCGGCACTTCCCTTTTTCTTCAAGACAACCTCCTTGCGCATTAATTAAGCCTCGGGGTGAAGCTTTTCATCCCCCTGGATGCGGCAATGATATTACTATTAAAGCAGGCTGTCGTCAATTTATTTTGCCGCTTTTATTTGTGCTTCCTCTATCAGAAAGAAGCTCCAGGGTGGCAGATTGTATTAAAATATTACCTTGTGACTTCCTCAAACGGTTTATCGGATAACCCGGCGTCCAATGACCCTACCGGGCTGGCGCGTGTATTCCGGGCGCTGCGCTCCAGGAATTACCGCCTCTATTTCATAGGCCAGGGCATATCCCTGATAGGAACCTGGATGCAGCAGGTCGCAATCAGCTG
>Ga0208828_1000781_pt1 | contig 13469 bp, 7 predicted proteins | sample Kivu_160m_FD_185487 | JGI IMG/M metagenome (GOLD analysis project Ga0208828, IMG submission 185487) | Freshwater microbial communities from Lake Kivu, Western Province, Rwanda to study Microbial Dark Matter (Phase II) - Kivu_160m (SPAdes)... | ecosystem: Environmental > Aquatic > Freshwater >... | reverse complement strand
TTCGTTGAGGGTCGTCGCCCCGACGCAGCGGATCTCGCCCCGAGCCAGGGCCGGCTTGAGCATGTTGGACGCGTCCACGGCGCCCTCGGCCGCCCCGGCCCCGATGATCGTGTGGAGCTCGTCGATAAAGAGGATGACCTCCCCTTCCGCCTCCTTGATCTCCTTGAGGATCGCCTTCAGGCGGTCCTCGAACTCGCCTCGGTATTTCGTGCCGGCGAGAAGCGACCCGATGTCGAGCGAGAGGAGCCGCTTGTTCTTGAGCGGCTGGGGCACGTCGCCGTTGGCGATGCGCTGGGCCAGCCCCTCGACGATGGCCGTCTTCCCCACGCCCGCCTCGCCGATGAGGACGGGATTGTTCTTGGTCCGCCGCGAGAGCACCTGGATGACCCGCCTGATCTCGTCTTCGCGGCCGATGACCGGGTCGAGCTTTCCCTGCCGGGCGAGGTCGGTGAAATCGCGCGTGTATTTCTGGAGGACCTGAAACTTGGACTCGGGCTGCGGGTCGGTGATCCTCTGCGTTCCGCGGATGGCCGCGAGCGCCTGGAGGACGGCTTCCTCGGTCACCCCGTTCGCTTCGAGGATGCGGGCCGCTTCGGACGCCCGGTCCTTGAGCATGGCCAGGAAGAGGTGCTCGGTCGAGATGTATTCATCCTTGAGCTTGTCGGCTTCCTTCTGGGCGCCGGCCATGACCTGCTTCAGCCCCGGCGACAGATAGACCTCGCCGCCCTCGACGCGCGGGATCCGTTCGAGGGCACGGTCGAGGTCCTGCCGAATCTTCGCCCGGTTGGCCCCGACCTTCGTCAAGACGGCGACGACGATGTTCTCGTCCTGGGCGAGAAAGCTCCACAGCAGATGCTCCGGCCGGAGGTCCTGATGGCCCATCTCCTCCGCTTTGGACTGGGCGGCCTGGAACGCTTCTTGGGACATGACGGTGAATCTATCCTGTCGCATGAGATCTCTCCTTCGAAGGCATAGGAACAATACATAAAGGGCGCGAGGGTGAATGTCAAGAGCGCGAAAGCCGATCTTCGGCTCCACGCGCACGCCGATTTTATTCCTTCGTTCTTTCCTCTTGACAATTCCCCAAAAATAGCTATTTTCTGGAATGGGAGTTTTGCTAATGGAAGAGCTCGAGATCGCGAGCTGGCTGACGCTGGACGCGATCAAGAAGAAAGCCGAGACGGTCGAAACGCTCGGAAGCCTGCAGACCGGCCACAGCACGTCCGTCTTCTGCCGGATCGAAGACGACTACCTCGAGCTCGTGTACAGCGATTCGAGCTCCAACTACCTCCGCCGCTACGAGGACAAGGACGAGTTCGAGTCGGCGATCGAAGAACGCAAGGAAGAAGACGGCGAAGCTCCCTTCGACGACGACCGCGATTTCGACGACGATGACGAAGAGGAAGAAGAGGAAGAGGGCGAGGTCGAGGTCGAGGACGAATCGGACAACTACTGACGCAGCTTCTCCACCAGCCGGTGGAGCAGGTTCAAGGCGGCGATCGGCGTCAGCGCCGCGACATCGCACGTTCCCAGCTCATCCTTGATTTCTTGGAGGATCTCCTGGTCCCGGTCCTCACGGAAGAGCAGCCCCTGGGCCTTGTCCCGCTTCTTGGGGGTCTTGTAGGCCAGGCGGGGCTGGCCGGCCTCGTCGAGCTCCTGGTTCTCCAGGTTGAACAGGATCTCCCGGGCGCGCGTCACGACGTCGCGCGGGATGCCCGCCAATTTGGCGACGTGGATGCCGTAGCTCTGGTCGGACGGCCCGGGAGCGATCTTGCGGAGGAAGATGATCTCGTCCTTCCATTCCTTGACCGTCACGTGGTGGTTTCGGATCCGCTTCAGGGTAAGGGCGAGCTCGGTCAGCTCGTGGTAGTGCGTGGCGAAGAGCGTCTTGGCCCGCAGGCCTTCGGTCTCGTGGAGGTATTCGGCGACGGCCCAGGCGATGCTCAGCCCGTCGAAGGTGCTGGTCCCCCGGCCGATCTCGTCGAGGAGGATCAGGCTCCGCGGCGTGGCGTTGTTGAGGATGTTCGCCGTCTCGAGCATCTCGACCATGAAGGTCGACTGCCCGACGCTCAGGAAGTCCATGGCCCCGATCCGGGTGAAGATCCTGTCGACAACACCGATAACTGCCTCGCCGGCGGGGACGAACGAGCCCATCTGGGCCAGGATGACGATCAGCGCGACCTGGCGGAGGTAAGTCGATTTTCCGCCCATGTTGGGGCCGGTGATGATGAGGATCTGCTCGTCGTCGCGGTCGAGGTACGTGTCGTTGGGGATGAACGCGTCCTCGTTGGTCACCTCGATGACGGGATGCCGGCCGTCCTTGATCTTGATGACGTCACCCGAGTCCACAACCGGCCGGACGTATTTGCGGCGCGAGGCCAGCTCGGCCAGCCCGGCCAGGACGTCGAGGCTGGCGATGTCCGCGGCGATCGTCTGCAGGCGCCGCGTCTCGAGTGCGACCTTGTCGCGCGCCTCGAGGAACAGCTTGTGTTCGAGCTCGCCGATGCGCTCCTCGGCGTGGAGGACCTTTTCCTCGTATTCCTTGAGCTCCGGCGTCAGGAAGCGCTCGGACCCGACAAGCGTCTGCTTGCGGATATAGTCGGCCGGGGCCTGGGCCAGATTGGCCTTGGTGATCTCAATGTAGTAGCCGAAGACTTTATTATAGCGGACCTTGAGCGAGGAGATGCCCGTCCGCTCGCGCTCCCGTTTTTCGAGCATGGAGATGAACGATTTTCCCGACCGGCTGACGGAGCGGAGCTCGTCGAGCTCGGCGTGGAAGCCGTCTTTGATGATGCCGCCCTCGGTCAGGAGAAAGGCCGGCTCTTCGAGAAGCGCCGATTCGAGGAACGCGGCGATGTCTTCGGCGCTGTCCCAGCGGGCTTTGACTTCGTCGACGGGGGCGGACCGCAGCGGGGCGAGAAGCGAGGGAATGCGGGGCAGGACTTGAAGCGATCGCTTCAGGGCGACAAGGTCCCGGGGATGGGCCGCCGAAAGCGAGATCTTGCCCGTCAGGCGCTCCAGGTCGAGGATGGCCTTCAAGGCGTCCCGGAGCTCCTGCCGCGCGATCGTGGCCCCTAAAAGCTCCTCGACGCCGTCCAGCCGCCGGCCGATCTCCGCCGCGGCCGTCAGGGGTTGGAGGAGCCGACTCCGCAGCCGCCGGCCGCCCATCGGCGTGACCGTGAAATCGATGATGTCGAGAAGCGTGTCTTCGACCTTGCCGTCCCTCAGGTTGCGCGTCAGCTCGAGGTTGCGGATCGTGGCCGTGTCGAGGATCATGCGGTCGGAGGCGTGGATGTAGGAGACCCTGTGGACGAGGGCCAGCGAATCCTTGCGTACCTTCTTAATATAGGAGAGCAGGGCGCCGCCGGCGGCCACGGCCCGCGGCTTGTCCTCGATGCCGAATCCCGCCAGCGACTTGACCTTGAAGTGGTCGAGTAGGTGCTGCCTGGCCTGGGCGGAGTCGAAAGCCCAGGCCTCGAACGGGCTCCTGAGGACGGACTTGAGGCCGGTCCCGGCGAGAAGCCGGACGACGGCTTCCTCCCCGCCGTCGGGGAAGACGATCTCCTTGGGCGCGGCCCGGGCAAGCTCGTCGACGAGCGCCTTCCGCTCGGGCCCCTCCCTCTCGGTCACCCTCATCTCGCCCGACGAGAGGTCGATAAGCGCCAGCCCCCAGCCCGATTCCTCGAGAGCGACGGCGGCGATGAAGACGCTCTCCTTGGCGCTCTCGAGGTCGATTTCGACCGCCGTTCCCGGCGTCAGAACCTTGATGACCTCGCGCTTGACGACGCCCTTGGCCGTCTTCGGGTCTTCCACCTGCTCGCAGATGGCCACTTTGTAGCCGCGCCTGAGGAGCTTGGCCAGGTAGGAATTCACGGCGTGGTAGGGCACGCCGCACATCGGGACCTTTTGCCGCGAGGTCAGGGCGATCTCGAGGGCTTGCGAGCCGATCTTGGCGTCCTCGTAGAACATCTCGTAGAAATCACCCAGGCGGAAGAAAAGAAGCGTGTCGCGGAGGTCCTTCTTGATCCGGAAATACTGCTCCATCATCGGGGTCAGGGAGTTGGGCTCGCGCACGCCCGCATTATATGCAATCGCCGCGGTATTGACAATTTTCCGGGATTGGGCCAAAACAAGGGCTACGACCGGAATAATGAAAGGTCCGACCATGATGCATAGAACGCTTCTCGCCGGGTCGGTCGCGCTGGCCATCAGCGTCCTCGCGGCGGCGCAGGATCGTCCCGAAAGCTTGCCGTCTCTCCGCTACTCCCCCCGCCCCTCCAGCGTCGGAGGGACGGCGACCGTTCACATCTCGCTCGACGGAAGTTGGGGCTTCGCCGCGAAGCCGGGCCAGCCAACGACGATCCAGGTCCCCGGCGATTGGACCATGCAGGGGTTCAGCGTCGCGCCGGGCGCGTTCGCCGAATATTCGAAGAGGGTCGACATTCCGGCCGATTGGTCCGGCCGCCGGGTCAAGCTGTGCTGCGACAGCGTCCAGAGCGAGGCGCGGATTTCGGTCAACGGCCGGCCGGCGGGAGAGCATCTCGGCGGCTTCACGGCCTTCGAGGTCGACATCACGCCGTTCGTCCGGCCCGGCCGGGCCAACACGATCGCTCTCTCGGTGAAGAACGAATCCCTGGCCGACGACCTGGCCAGCGGGACCCAGTACGCCGCCTACCAATTCGGCGGTGTCACCCGGAAGGTCAGCTTGATGGCCCTGCCCGAAGTCAATATCACCGCGCTCCAGGTGGAGACGGACTTCGACTCGGCCTATCGGGATTCGCGCCTCAAGCTGCGGGTGACGGTCGCGAACGAAGGCCGGCGGCGTTGGGAGGCGTCCGCCGTCGCGTTCGTCCTTGCCGGCGCGGACCGGACGCCGGCGGCGTTGGAGCCGCAGACGCTCTCGATCCCTCCCCTCGCTCCTGGCGAAACGGTGACAAGGACGCTCGAGGCCGCGGTCGCCGCGCCGAAAAAATGGGATCCCGAGCATCCCAACCTTTACCTCCTGACCGCGGAGCTGCGGACGGCCGGAAGGACGCTCGAGACGGTCTCGGCCCGGGTCGGATTCCGCAAGATCGAGGTCGCCGGCAGCAATCTCTTCGTCAACGGCCGGCCGGTCAAGCTCCGGGGCGTCAACCGCCACGAGACCCATCCCCTCTACGGCCGGAGCCTCACGCCCGAGCTCTGGCGCCGGGACGCAGAGCTCTTCCGCAACGCCAACGTGAACTACATCCGGACATCGCACTATCCGCCGGCCGAGGAGTTCCTCGACGCCTGCGACGAGCTCGGCCTCTTCGTCGAATGTGAAGCGCCCCTCGTCTGGGTCGGCCACAACGCCAACGACAAATGGAAGACGGAGGACCCTCAGGCGACGCGGCTGGCGGCGCACATCAAGAGGGCCGTCGCCGAGACCATCGAGTTCAACCGGAACCATCCCAGCGTCATCATCTGGTCCCTGGCCAACGAATCGGCTTGGGGCCCGAACTGGGCGGAGGCGAAGAGGATGGCCGACGCTCTCGACCCGACCCGGCCGAAGACATTCCACGACCAGGCCTTCGGCGCGTACAACAATTTCGGAAGCTCGGACCTGGCTATCGCCAACTACCACTATCCGAGCGAGGCGCTCGCGGATGACGTCCTGTCCTCGCCCCGGCCGGTCCTCTTCGGCGAATACTGCCACGTCAACTGCTACAACCGCCGGGAGCTCGCCGCCGACCCCGGCGTCAGGGACGAGTACGGCCGCGGCTTCAGCCGGATGTGGGAGAAGATCTATGGCGGCCAGGCTATCCTCGGCGGAGCGATCTGGGCGGGGATCAACGACATCTTCTTCTTGCCGTCGGGAAAGGCCGTCGGCTACGGCGAATGGGGTTTGATCGACGGATGGCGGCGGGAGAAGCCCGAATACTGGCACGTCAAGAAGGTTTATGCGCCGGTCAAGGTCCATGCCGACCGTGTCCCGGCGCCCGGGCCCGGCCGGCCGCTCCTCATCCCGGTCAGCAATCGGCACGACTTTACCGACCTCGGCGAAATGAAGATCGAATGGCAGATCGGCGGAGAGCGCGGCACGGTTGCGCTCGACCTGCCGCCCCATCAGACCGGGCTCCTCAGGATCCTCCCGGCCGCGGTCGACCTCGAGGGCAAGATTCTTCGGCTGGACTTCGCCGGCCCGAGAGGATTCGTCGTCGAAACGACGGAGGTGCGGATCGGAAACGAACGCCCCGTAGTCCCGCCCTTCCGGGCTCCCGCGGCCGGGGCCGTTGCCCTGCGGAACGAAGCGGACAGCATCTTCGTCCAAGGCCAGGGATTCGAATGGGCTTTCGACCGGAAGACCGGGACGATCCTGAGAGCCGCAGTCGGCGGCGTCTCCGTCGTCGTCGGCGGGCCCGCGCTCATGCTCCTTCCCCAGGCCACAGGCCCCTGCGTCACGGATTACAGCCTCGACGTCAAGCCGCTGAACGAAGCCTGCTCGGATTGGGCCGCAGCGAGCGTCGAGGCCAAAGAAGAACGCGGCGCAGTCGTCATCCTCGTCCGAGGAAAATACAAGGAAGCGGAAGGTTCTTACGGCATCCGGATCGAGGGCACGGGAGAGGCCGTGTTCGACTATGCCTTCAAATCAACGGGGAAAATCAATCCCCGCCAGTACGGCCTCGTCTTCTACCTCCCCCGCGCTTATGACACGCTGTCCTGGAAGCGCCGGGGGCTCTGGACGGTCTATCCCGACGATCACATCGGCCGGCTCGAAGGCACGGCCAGGGCCGTCGTCCCGGGCTCGGAGTTCAAATACCGGGTCGAACCGAAGAACGCATGGAAAGACGACATGAACGAGCTGGGCACGGCCGATTTCCGTTCGACCAAGAGCGGCCTCTTCTGGTCGGCGCTGACGGCGCTCGACGGGACGGGGCTCCTCCTCCTATCCGACGGCCGGCACGCCTCCCGCTCCTTCCTCGACAAGGACCGGGTCGGATTCCTGGTTGCCGATTTCAACACCGGCGGCGGTGATCTGTTCTACGCCGGCCATCACAAATCTTTCGACCGGCCGCTAGAACCGGGAGACGAGGTCAAAGGGACGTTCCGCGTCAGGCTGGCGGCCCCGCCGAATCCGGGGACCGCCCTTGCCGGCCGCGCCGCCGAGGGAGCCGAGCCTGCCGCCTTTAGCCGCTAGAACTTCAGCGTCATCCGATAGCGATAGCCCAGGTCTTTCTTGACGAAATCGAAGGAGCTGATGACGGAAAGCTCCGGGAGATTCCATTTCGCGATGCAGGCGTAAACCTCGCGGTGGCCCTGGCGATGGGCGTATTCGATCGTCGTCTTATGGAGGGCCTTGGAGATGCCGCGGTTCCGCAGCGTCCGCGTCACGAAAGTAATCTGGAGATAGAACTCGGGCGGGGTCCTGCCGGAGGACAAGGGCAGGATGTCGAACATATTGTCGACCTCCGGCGCCCCGAGGGACGGATAACCGATGAGATAGCCGGCCACCCGCCCCTTGACCTCGGCGACGAATGTCTTGTATTTCGTCCCGGGCTTGAGGAAACGCTCGGCATACTCGTCGACGCTCGTCTTGATCTGAACGTCCGGGAACCTTTCGCCGAGCTCCGCCTCGAGCTCCCGGACGAGGTCGAGCATCTGGGCGAGGTCCTCCGGCCGGTATTCGCGGATCTTGACCCGGAGGGCTGGTTTCGCCTCCTCCTTGGGTCCGGCCTTGGGCCCGCGCGGTCCGTGGTCCAACTTACTTTTGCGCCGGCGCGGCGTTGTCGATGACCCACATGCCGCGGCCGTTCGTCGCGATCACGATCACATTGTCCCGCGGATGGATCTGGAGGTCCCAGACCGCCACGTTGGGCAGGCCGCTTCCGAGGACGCTCCAGGTCTTGGCCCCGTCCGTCGTCACGTAGGCTCCGATGTCCGTGCCGCAATAGAGGACGCCGGCTTTCTTGGTGTCTTCGCGGATGACGTTCGTCGACCCGCCGGGGATGTTGGCGGCGATGCTCGTCCAGGTCTTGCCGTAATCGGCGGATTTGAAGAGATACGGGTTGAAGTCGTCATCGTGGCGGCCGACAAGCGAGATATAGACGGTCGCCGGGTCGTACTTGGAGGCCGTGATGCACCAGACGTGCTTGTTATAGGGCAGCCCCGCGGTGACCTCGGTCCATTTCGCGCCGCCGTCCATGGTGACGTGGACCCGGCCGTCGTCGGTCCCGGCATAGAGGACGCCCGCCTTGAGCGGCGATTCGTCGATCGCCGTGATCGACGCGTAGTTGATGGCGTAGGGCAGCTTGCCCTGCCTCTGAGGGTCGTTATAGGTCAGGTCCGGACTGATCTTCTCCCAGGTCTCGCCCTTGTCCTTGGAGCGGAAGACGTATTGAAAGCCGTGGTAGAGGACGTTGGGGTCGTGGGGCGAGAGGATCGTCGCCGCCAGCCACTGGCCGCGGTGTTCGGGCTCGCCGGCCGCGGGTTTCGGATAGATCTCCTTGCTCGTCCACTGGCCGTCCTTGTATTCCGAGCGCATCAGCCGCCCGTAGAACGACGAGGCGTATTCGATATTCGGATTGGTCGGGTCGACGGCGATGATCGTGCCCTCGCCGCCCGGCGCCGTTTCCCAGCGCACGCCCTGTGCACGGAAGCGTCGGCCGGAAGTCTGCGAGGGGGCAGGTCCGACGCCGATCCCGCGCAGCGTGCCCTGGTCCTGGACGGAGCCGTAGACGATGAACGGCTTGCTCATGTCGTACATGACGTTATAGAACTGGACGGAGGGGATGCCCTTGTGGAAATCCCGCCAGTTGAGGCCGCCGTCATAGGAGACGTTGGCCCCGCCGTCGTTGACGTTGATGAGATAGCTCGAGTCGTTCGGGTCGATCCACAGGCCGTGGTGGTCGCCGTGGAGGTTCTCGTAGTTCAGGGTCAGGAAGGACTTCCCCCCGTCGACGGACTTGGACAAGCCGAGGCCCATAAGGTAGACCGTATTCTCGTTCGAGGGGTCGACGCGGATCTGGCCGAACACCCAGCCGTAGGTCCCGCCGAAGCGCTCCATCATCCGGTCGGTCGGGCTGACCTTCCGCCAGGTTCCGCCCTGGTCGTCCGAGCGGTAGACCTCGGCGCCGATGATGTCGGGATACGTCCTCTGCCGGCCGTAGGAGTCCCGCTCATTGGGCGAAGGCTCGCGGGAGGGCGTATGGTTGTCGACGAACGCGTACACGATGTGGGGCTTGGACGAGCAAAGGTCGAGGCCGATGCGGCCGGTGAACTTCGTGTCCGGCAGGCCCGCGTTCGCTTCCTTCCACGTCTTTCCGCCGTCCACGGTCTTGAACAGGCCGTCGCCGGGCTCCGGAACGGGGTCGCTCCAGCGCAGGCGGATGCGGTGGCACATCGAAGCGATGAGGACGTCGGGGTTCTTAGGGTCCATGACCAGGTCGATGGCCCCGATTTTCTCGTTGAGATAGAGGATTTTCTGCCACGTCTTCCCGCCGTCGGTCGTCTTGTAGACGCCGCGGTCGGGGCTGTAAGTCCATTCGTGGCCCGCCGCCGCGACATAGACGATGTCGGGATTCGTCGGGTGGATCCGGATCCGGCCGATCGTGTAGGTCCCGGCCAGGCCGACGTGCGTCCAGGTCTTTCCGGCATCGACGGATTTGTAGACCCCCGTGCCGGCCATCGAGGCGCGGAAGATGTTGGCCTCGCCCGTCCCGTAATAGATGATATTCGGGTCGGACTCGGCGATGTCGATGTCTCCCGACGACATCGTCGGGAGCTCGTCGGTCAGGCACTGCCAAGTGACGCCCGTGTTCTCGGTCTTCCACAGGCCGCCCACGGCCGAAGCGATGTACATGACGTTCCGGCTGCCCTTCGGGACGGCGATGTCGACGCACCGGCCGCCGATGATGTCCGGTCCGATGAAACGCCATTTCATATCCTTGAACGGAGTCTGGGCCTTCATGGCCTGGTGCTGGTCGTACCACTTGAGCCGCTGAGCAGGGTCGGTGTTTTCGACCTTCTTCAAGGCGGCCTTGGCCGCCGGGGCCTTGGTCTGAGCGGCGAAGGCGACGAGCGCCGCGCTCAAAGCCAAAAAGACGATGATGGCGGAACGTTTGGAAAACTTCACGAGTCCTCCTTCCTTCGGACGATCGCTAGTAAAATAATCTACTTTTTCTTCAAATTCAACCGGCCGCGGCCGAACTTGTAGTCCGCGCCGGGGTCTCCCAGGTCGACCGCCCTGGCCTTCAGGACCGCGGCGGTCTGTTCGGGCGTGAACGGAGTCTTTTCCAGGAAGAGGGCCGCCGCTCCCGCCGCGCAGGGAGCCGAGGCCGACGTTCCGTAGAAGGCGGACGGCATGAGCGCGAACGACGGCCATCCGGCAATGGGGCCCGCGGCGGCTCCGTAGGTGCTCGTCGAAACGCCGGAGGGCGCGCTGATATCGGGCTTGTCGGCGCCGTTGTGCGTGGGGCCGCGGGAGCTGTAGGAGTGATACGAATCGTCCCTCCAATCCGACGCCCCGACGGTCAGCGCCGAAGGCGAGTCGGAGGGGATGAGCAGGCTCCCCTGCGGGACGTTATACTCGATCGGGTCGGAATTGCCGTAGGTGAAGACCTCCAGCTTGCAGTTCCTGGTCGCTGAATACTTCTTGATGGCCAGCCCCCACCACATGCCGGCGTTCCCGTAATAGTCGCCGACCTGCTCGACCGGCCATTGATTTCCCGTCTGCATGTTCTGGGAGGACGTCGCGACCTTCCACTGGCCCCCCGTATAGTAATAAAGCGTGATGTCGTAATCCTGGCTCGAGCCGCTGTAGTTCGAGCCGTTCCAGGTTCCCCAGTCGTCCCAGTTGACGTAGGCCCCGGTCACCGTATACGCCGGTACCCACCACTGGAGGATCTCGTCGCCTCCCGAGAAATTCAGCCAGCCGTCGTTGTCCGAGTCGGCGAAGGTCCCCTCCCAATGGTCCTCGGCGGAATTTCCCGCGGAGTTGACCCAGAGGATGCCGTTTTCGGCCGCGTAATCCACGACGTCGCAGACCGGTCCGGTCCCCTTCCCGTCGCCGGCGTTCCACCAGCCCATCGAATAAGAAATGACCTTGACGCCTTCTTCGACCAAATATTCGACGGCATCGTAGAGCTCGGCCAGCGAGCCGGAGTTGACCAGCCAGAGGCGCGCGTTGGGAGCCATATCGTGGACGATCTCGGCGCAGGCCGTGCCGTGGACTTCGGCCGCCAAATTTCCGTCGGCGCGGAACGACTTGGCCGTCACGGCCGACGGCAGCTCCGTTCCCAACAACGCCTGATAGCCCGTGAAGCCGGCGTCGAGGACGGCGACTTTCGTCCCGCCGCCGGTATTCCGGTAGGCGCTCACGGACTGCCACAGGTCGGCGCCCGTCACGGCCACTCCTTCCGAGACGATCTCGGCCAGCGGCGCCGGCCGGAGCGGAACCCGGACGTAGCGGACCGAAGGGCTTGACGACAGCGCGTCCAAGGCCGGGATCGGAAGGCGGCCTTGGACGAGGTTTTTATGAATTCGCTCGACGAAGCCGCCCAAAGACTGGACCCGGGATTTGACGGCCTGCGACTCCGGGAAAAGGCCGAGCGCGGCGTTCTGCGCCGAGGATTCGACTTCGATCCGGACTCCATGGACATCCATCTCCACGCCCCTCTGCGCGGCGAAGGCTCGGGCCCTGTCGGCCCCTTCGACGCGATCGATGTCGTAGAGCTTGGCCAACACGTAGTCCATTTTCGGATTCAGGACGTCCTTGAAAGCCTCGCCGCCCGAAAGGTCGGCCGGCCCCGGCGCTTCGGGGCGGACGGTCTGAAGGCTGGCCTTCGAGGGAGCGAGAAGGATGAGGCCGAAAGCCGCGAAACAAACGACGGCCAAGGCGGGCTTGAAGCTGTTTTTCGTCTTCATGGGATCCCTCTCAAAAACCGTATTTCAGGCCTACGCCGAAGACAAGGGAGCTCAGGTCCAGGCCGTCCAGGACGCCCGCCGCTTCCTCGCCTCCGGCGGTATCGGTCAAGCTCCAGGAACCATCCGCTTTGCCCATGAGATAGCGGATTTCGACGTTGAGAAAGACGCCCTGCCCGGGCTTCGGCCCCGGCTTGAGAAGATAGTCGACTCCTCCCCCGGCGAGGACGATGAGCCCCCCCTTCACCGATTCCGAGAGGGTCAGGCCCAGGCCGGTCCAGTCGCTCTTGACGCCGGGATCCACTTTAAAGCTGTTCGCAGAATACCCGGCGCCGAGAACGCCGTAGGGAACGAGCTTGCTCCCCTTGCCGAACCGCGCCGTTAGCGCGACCGTGAGCGGCGTGAGCGTCATGGAGCCCTTGCTCAGGCCGGTCGGCGAACCCGATACGGAGGACGTGATCAGGCCGGCCCGGGCTTCGACGGCGAACATCGGGGTCAGTTCGAAGCCGAAGGAGAGGCCGGCGGCCAGGCCGCCGCCGAAGCCGGACCCCAGCTGTTTGGCATAGCCGGCCGCAAGCCCCAGGCGCTTCGCGGCGGGCGCGAAAGACGCGAGGATCAAAACGGCCAATCCGAGAGCGAGCGATTTCTTCATTCGGCCTCCTCCGTGAATCGATGCGCTGAGAGCCGCCATATTGACAAAGAACGGCCGCTCTGTCAACGCCGCAAAGCGGGCCAAAAGGCCGGGAGGCGCAGGAAAAGAAAAGGGCTGGCTGTTTCAGGGAATTAAGCTAAAGGGGGTAACAAGGAGGGTTAGCCTGCCCAGCCAGCGCAGCAGGAATGAACGCATAATATACTATCAAATATATAAAGTCAATGGGTTTTATATAATTATTTTTTCAAGAATGCCGGGGGCCGTATCCGGCGGCCAGGAAGGCCAGGATCTCGACATGGCCGCGCGGCGTGCGCGGCGCGATCGAGCAGGCCGTGCTGAGGATGAAGCCTCCGCCCTCGCCCCCCGCCTCCAGCCGGCGCCGGGCGTCGGCCTCGATCCGCGCGAGAGGGCCGGGGAGCAGCGTATGAACCGGGTCGATGTTCCCCTTGATGAAGACCGTCCGGCCGATGCGGGCCTTGGCCTCCGCCAGTTCGACGTTGCCGAGCGGAGGCGGATCGAGGCATTCGATCCCCGAGACGCCGGATTCGGCCATCATCTCCAGCCGGTCGCGGATCCTGCCGCAGGTATGGAGATAGACCGGAACCCCCAGGTTCCGGACGGCCCGGGCGATCCGGCTCTCGCCGGGCATGACGAATTCCCGGTAAAAGCGGGGCGAGATGAAGCCCGCGCCCGCGTACGGGGACGAGATCTTGACGGCATCCAGCCCGAGCCGCGCCTGCTCTTCGGCGATCGCGACGACGCCCGCCGCCAGCCGTTCGAGGACGGCCTTGGAGCGCTCCGGCTCTTCGGCCAGGGCCAGGAATCCGCCGGCGAATCCGAACAGATCCAGGAAATAGTCGAACGGCGAGGTCACCTCGCCGTGGACCGAGAACTCGCCCCCCGCCCCGGCCAGGATATCCCGGAAGATATCGTAAGG
>Ga0208828_1000776_pt1 | contig 13506 bp, 9 predicted proteins | sample Kivu_160m_FD_185487 | JGI IMG/M metagenome (GOLD analysis project Ga0208828, IMG submission 185487) | Freshwater microbial communities from Lake Kivu, Western Province, Rwanda to study Microbial Dark Matter (Phase II) - Kivu_160m (SPAdes)... | ecosystem: Environmental > Aquatic > Freshwater >... | reverse complement strand
ACCATGGCCCATATACATTTTGGAGAAAGGCCGGAGGCGGCCGAGACGACTTAATAGTCAGGTCGGCGGGAACGTACGGCAATTCATTAGCTGAGGCGAGGGGAAGGGGGATGAGCGGACCGACCTTTTAATCCCCCTGAATTGTCAGGGGGTAGGGGGTTTAATGAGATAAAAGAAGGTGTTCATTCGTGCTTTAAGATCCGCCGCGTTACGAGTTGCGAGGGGACCCGCTCCGGCGGGCGCTGAGGCTGTCTGAGCACGGTATGGGAAAAGGGAATCGCAAGTAGGACAAGGACATTAGGAGATCGCGATGGAACGTGGTGCGGAGTTCCGAAGCGCCGAGCAAATCAGGTAACCTTGCGGAGCGCAGGATCTCCGGGGGAGCGAATCCCCCGCCCCGAGCCGCTTACATCTTGTACTTCCCGAAGTCCTCGAGCTTGAGCGTCTCCAGCCACTTGCGCAGGTTCTCCGAGGTCTCCAGGTTCTCGTCGAGCTTGAGGCCGTGCGACTTGGACACGACGTCCTCCTCGACGAAGATGGGGCAATTCATCCGAAGAGCCAAGGCGATGGCGTCGGAGGGGCGGGAGTCGACGGTCCATTTTTCGTCCTGCCGGCGGCAGTGGATCGCCGCGTAGAAGGTGTTGTTGCGCACGTCTGTGACGACGATCCGGTCGACCGAGATTTCGAACTTGTTCAGGACGTTCTTGAGCAGGTCGTGGGTCATAGGCCGAGGGGTGGGGATGTTCTCGATGGTGAGAGCGATGGCGTTGGCTTCGAAAACGCCGATCCAGATGGGCAGGATCTGATCGCTGCGGGGGTCTTCGAGGACGACGATGGGCATTTTCGTGATGGGATCGACGACCAGGCCCTTGATCCGCATTTCGATTTCCATCGGCTCGCTCCTTCCAGCGGGGAGCTAATAATATAAGGACCGGAAATCAGGATGTCAAGGAAAGGGAAATCCCCTCAAAAATAAGGAGAAAAACGGGGGCAATCCAAAATATTGGAAACAATCCAAAAAAATGGATAGAAAACTCCGTTAATCAAAATTAACTATCTGATAATAAACGACTTAAATTGGGTTTGTTGTTGGCATGATTTTTGCGTATAAAGGAACGAATATGAAAGGAAAGTGTTTTTTCGACTTTATATTCAAGGAGGTGAGAATCACCAGGAGGGGCGGTCTTTTTTCGCAGTGGGGAGCGGTTTCGCTTCGGCGCCCGTTCCCGGGTTTTGGGTTATTGGCTCCCGAAGCGCCTCTCAATGAAGAGCGCCGAGGGAAAAAGGAGAATTAAACAAGAATGAGCAGATTCACAAAGAGCATTTTCTTCGTGCTCGCTGTGACGATGATCTTCTCCTTCGCGGCGGCCCAAGCCCCGAGCGGAAGAATCGTGGGCAAGGTTTCCGACACGCAGGGCGGCCCCCTGCCCGGCGTCACCGTGACGTGCGACAGCCCCAAGCTGGTCGGTCAGGCGAACGCCATTACCGATGAGACGGGAACCTACCGCGTCTTTTCGCTCCCGGCCGGCACGTACTCCATCAGGTTCACCCTTCCCGGGTTCAAGACCCTGACGCGGCGGGATATCATCGTCCAGTTGGAAGCGACCCTGACTTTGAACGTCCAGCTCGAGCAGACCGCTCTTGCGGAAGAAGTCACGGTCGTCGGCCAGAGCCCCCTGATCGACGTCAAGAGCACGGTCAAGGGCGGCACGATGAACAAGGAAGTCTTCATGCAACTGCCGCGGAACCGGGACTTCACCGGCCTTCTGGCCACGGTCCCCGGCGTCCAGTATGAAGGCAACCAGGGCGGTTTGTCCGTCGACGGCGCGTCCGGAACGGAAAACCAGTTCTACGTCGACGGGACGAACATCAACAACCTGCGCGTCGGGACCCAGTCCCAGAGCATCGTCATGGAACAGCTGGAAGAAGTCAAGGTTACGGCTTCCGGCTACACCGCCGAATTCGGCGGGTCCATGGGCGGTGTCGTCAACGTCATCAGCCGGTCGGGCGGCAACGAATTCCACTTCGACGCCTTCGGCTATTTCAACAACCAGCAGCTCTGGATGCAGGGCAAGGTCCGCGACGGCCTGCGGTTGAGCCCCTATGCCGCTTCCCCCTACACGGTCGAGGACTATGAGTACTACAACTCCGACGACCTGTATTACGACGGGGGCAAGGGCCGCGACGACTACCAGCGGTGGGAAGGCGTCTTCAACCTCAGCGGCTTCATCATCAAGGACAAGCTGTGGTTCTTCGGCTCCTTCAACCCGACCTATGCCCGGACGTTCGCCGACCGGTGGTTCACGGTAGACCCCAGAGACCAATCCAAGGCCAAGGTTTGGGATGATACGATCAAGGACCCCCAGCAGGGCCGCCAGACGTACAACTTCTACAGCAAAAACTACTACTGGTACTGGCAGGGCAAGTTGACCGCCGCTCCCCTCAAGGGCATGCGGATGTCCGTGAGCGCGGTCAGCAACTGGCGCAATTACCGCGGCTCGATTCCCAGCATCGCGGGAACCTCGAACAAGTATTATTCCTACCGGCCGGATTGGAACCCCATCAACCCCTCGACGGGCGTCGGGCTCCTGACCGCCGGCAAACAGCCCGGCTACGACTATCCCAACTTGTCGGGCAGCGCCAACATCGACTATACCGTCAGCAACAACTTCCTGGTCAGCTTGCGCGGCGGCTATTTCTACACCAACACGACCAACCAGCAGCTCTTCGTCCCCGGTACCCTGTGGTCCTTCAGCGGGACCAACATCCGGGCGGATTGGCCCGAGATTCCGGTTAACCTGCAGCACTATTCAGGCTGGTCGAACGGCGCGGGCACGACGGTCACCAAGAAGTACATTAACTCCCGGACCAGCGTTAACCTCGACCTGACCTACTACCTCTCCCTGGCCGGCGAGCACGCCGTCAAGGCGGGCTTCCAGTACATCCGCCTGCACGAGGACGTCGATTCCGGGCCCCTGTCCCCCCTCGTGACCCTGTATTGGAACTCCCAGTACCTGATGCCCGACGGGACGATCGTCAAGGGCAAGTACGGCTACTACGGGGTCCGCAACGACTTCATGTCGCCCTACGGCTCCAACTTCAACGTCGCCAGCAACAACTGGGCCATCTACCTCCAGGATTCGTGGACGATCGGCCAGAAGCTGACCTTCAACTTCGGCGTGCGGACGGAAAGCGAATACGTCCCCTCCCTGGCCACCAACGATCCCCTGTACAAGGACTACAAGCCCATCCAGTTCGGCTTCGACAAGAAGCTGGCTCCCCGCCTGGGCGTCGTCTATGACGTCTTCGGCGACAGCAGCCTGAAGGTCTTCGGAAGCTTCGGCGTCTACTACGACGTCATGAAGCTGTACATGGCCGAAGGCGCGTACGGCGGATTCAAGTGGTGGACGAGCTACTACACGCTGGACGACTTCAATTACGAGAAGATCGCGGCCAGCGGCGACATCAGCAACAAGGCCGACCAAGCCGCCGGCGGGACCTACATGGGCTCCCGCAACTGGCGGACGGTCTCCTGGGACACCACGGACCCCGACCTGAAACCGGTCGCCCAGACCGAGTATTCGTTCGGCGCGGAAAAGAAGATGACCGAGGAGATCTCGTTCAGCGCCCGGTTCGTCTACAAACACCTGCTCCGGACGATCGAGGACGTGGGCGTCCTGGAAAAAGATGCTCAGGGCAACTACAGCGAACAATACTACATCGCCAACCCAGGCTACGGCTGGACTCTTCCCGTCTCCCAAGGCGGCAAGTTCTCCGACGACTTCTGGCCCGCCCCCAAGGCCAAGAGAGAGTATCTTGGCTTGAACCTGGCCCTCGAGAAACGGTTCTCGAACAACTGGCAGGGCGGGTTCAACTACACCTGGAGCCGGATGAGCGGGAACTGCGGCGGTCTTTCGTCCTCGGACGAGGGCGGCCGTAATTCACCGAACGTCGAACGATACTGGGACCTGTGGTTCGAGCGCTATGACATCCACGGGAATCCTCTCGACGGCATCCTCCCCTCGGACCGGACCCACTACTTCAAGGTCTACGGCTCCTACGCCTTCCCGTTCGGACTGACGGCGGGTGTGGTCGCCTACGGCCGGAGCGGACTGCCCCTGACCACGACCCTCAGCTTCAACGACATGCAGATGTTCCCCGACGGCTACGCCAACACCGGCGACCGGTATCCGTTCCTGTTCACCGCCGACCTCTACCTCGAGTACAACCTCAGGATCGCCAAGAAGTACACGGTCAACCTCAACGCCACGGTCTCCAATATCACCAACACCTCGACCGTCACCGGCAAGTCCATGCGGTACAATTACGACATGCTCCGGCTGACCGACGAGCAGCTGATGGCCCAGAAGACCAACTACCAGGATTGGAAGACGCTGGTCGCGAACAACCCCGTGACCAATAAGCTGAATCCCGTCTATGGCTGGTGGACCGGCCGGAACGGCCCGTTCTCTCTGCGGCTCGGCGCTCGCGTCGGATTCTGATGAGGCTGTTCAAGTAGAAGCACGTATCGCAGATTGATACGCGGCCCGGCCCCCGCCCGGGGGCCGGGCCTTTTTTTTTAATGGGGGACGACGCATCCTGTCCCTAATTATTTTTTTCTATTTTATTGCCCGCACTCCTCCTTTTGAGAATTATCGCCGCCGTCGTCGTCTTTTTTTAATAGGCTAAGCACTCATATAGGACGTAAGAGAGGTGCCTCGAATAGCTCGCGTCGTTGTTCCCGGTGTCCCTTATCACATCCTCAACCGCGGGAATCATCGGCAGGACGTTTTTCTTCGAGAGTCAGATAAGTTGCTCTATTTAAAACTGTTAGAAGAAAACGGGAAAGAGTTCGGGATTCTTTATTTGGCTTATTGCCTTATGAATAATCACCTCCACCTGAATGCCATTCCAAAAAGAGAAGACAGCTTTGCCAAGGGATTGGGAGAGGCGAATAGGAAATATTCCACGATCATCAATATCCGGGAAAGCTGGACCGGCCAAATGTGGCAGGGCCGTTTCAAATCATTTCCCATGGATGAACGATATGTGTTCAGGGCTGTTCGATATACGGAGAAGAACCCAGTTCGGGCTGGGCTCGTGAAGAGGGCGGATGATTTTAAATGGTCAAGCGCGGGTGCTCATATTACGGGAAAAAGCAATTCCGTCCTGACGCTCTGCGATACCAGGGAATATTTAAGCGTCGATGATTGGGCAGAATATCTTAACGAAGACGACGACGAGAAAGAAATCGCCCAAATCAGGAGTCACATCAAATCCGGCAGGCCGTTGGGCTCTAAAGATTTCGTCGCGCGTATGGAAGCTGCAACAGGAAGGAAATTGACTGCCGAAAAGCCGGGACGAAGATGGTCGCGTTAAAATATAATCAGATAATTAGGGACAGGATGCGTCGTCCCCCTTTATCGCTGCTTCTTGAGCGCCTCTAGACCCTTCTCGGCGTTGCGGACCCGGCTGGGATTCTCGCCCTTCGTATCTTCCAAATAACGCTCGAGATAACGGATGGTCTCGGCCGTATCCCCTTTTTCCCGGTAGGCGGTGGCGAGAAAATAATAGACGGGCGGCGAGGGCTTGATGAACATCGCCTGCTTCAGGTTTTCGATGGCCTTGTCGAAATCCTTGAGAAGGATATGGGTGAATCCCATCAACTGATAGGCCATCGGGTCCTGCGGATAATCCTGGGTCAATTTCGTGTAGATGTCGAGGGCATCCGTAAAGCGGCCCGTGGCGGCCAGGCATTGGCCGTAGCTCGTCCTGAGGAACTTATTCTCCGGTTCGACCGCAAGGGCGCGCTCGAAATACTCCTGCGCTTCGACCTTCCGGCCCGTATCGTCGAGGATCATGGCCGTGGCCGTCAGGGCGTCCACGGAGCGGGGATTGAGGGCCAGGACTTGGGTCATCGTGGCCAACGCGTCCGGAATCCGCCCGGTGACGAGATACGTGTAGCCCAGCCTCGAGATCAGGAGCTCGGAATCCGGGATCTTGGCGATCCCCTGTTTCAGCGTCTCAATGGCCTCGTCGAATTTCTTCATTCGGGCCTGGGCCAGGGCGAGGTTGACGTAGCTCGACGGCGCGCCGGGCCGCAGGACGAGCATCTTGGCGTGGAGCGCGGCCGCCTCCTGGTACTTGCCCTCGTATTCGAACAGCTCCGCGTCCTGGACCATCTTCAGCTCCTCGAGCTTGTCCTTCGGGTCGGAGCCCTGGTCCCGGGCGGTCTTGTCCGTGTAATCGACATAGCCGAGCGAGCGGAGCCGGGCCTGCTCTTCCGCCGTCAGGGCCAGCTTTCCCGAGGAGGAGCCGGGGATGAGGCTTTCCTTGACCAGCCGGTCCAGCCCGGCTCTCAACGCGTCGGCCCCCTTCGGTTCTACGGCGATGAGGTTCCGCGCTTCCGCGGGGTCGGCCGTGAGGTCGTACAATTCTTCCTTGGGTGCGCGGATGTATTTTTGTGAGCCCGAGATCAGCCCGCTCAAAGGCGCCCAGCCGAAATTCTCCTTGGGATAATACGTCTCGATATACGCATCGAGGTTCTTCCGGCTCTTTTTGAGGATATAAGGGATGAGACTCGTCCCTTCGACGCCGGCCTGGGCGGGCTTGTCGAGGAGGTCGACGACGGTCGGCAGGACGTCGATCAGGCGGACGCGCGCCGCGACCGTTTTCTGGGCAGGCAGGTGGCCCTCGGCATAGACGATCAGCGGGACGTGGAGGGTCATGTCGTAGAGAAACACGCCGTGGCCGGATTCGCCCCGTTCGCCGAAAGCTTCGCCGTGGTCTCCGGCGACGACGACAAGGGTCCGGCCGAGGAGGCCGCGGTCCTTGACCTTCCTCATGATGAGGCCGACGACATAATCCATGTAGGCGACCTCGCCGTCATAGGGCCGGTCGGCGAATTGGTCCGAATAAGGGGCCGGCGGGCTGTAGGGCAGGTGGGGGTCGAAGAAATGCAGCCAGCAGAAGAACGGCTCCGTCTTGAGGTTGTCGAACCAGGGCGAGAAGGCCTGATAGACCTGCTCGGCTTTCCTCTCCGAATTCAAGGCTTTGAACGGCGCTCCTTCCTGGAAGCTGTCGTCGTACACATCGAATCCCTGGTCCAGGCCGAACCGCGAATCGACGGAAAAGGAGGCCAGGAAAGCGGCCGTCGCATAGCCGTCCGCTTTCAAGACTTCGGCCAGCGTCGTCTTTTCCGGGGCGAGGACGTAGGCGCCGTTGTTGTGGACGCCTGTGCCGATGGGATTGAACCCGGTCATGATCGAGGCGTGCGAGGGAAGGGTCAGCGGAACCTGACTGTAGGCGTTCTGGAAGAGGACGCCGTTGCGGGCGAGAGCGTCGAGGTTGGGCGTTTTCGCTTTGTCGTATCCGTAGCAGCCCAGCCGGTCGGCCCGGGTCGTGTCCAGGGTGATGAGGAGGACGTTCATCTTGGCGGCGCGCACGACCTTGGCCCCGCCGGGGCGGAGGAAAAGGAGGTAGGCCGCGGCCGCGACCACCAGCAGGACGAGGACGGCGAAGGCCGGGCGGATGAGCTTGCGGCTCTTGGCGGAATCCGCCGGGGCGGGCTTGGCGGGCTGAGGAGCGGCCGGCCCCGCAGGCTGCGGTTTCGAGGCCGGCGCCGAGGAGTGTTTTCTTCCCGACCGGGATCGTTTTTTCTTCGACATGGAGGCGGTTTTACCTTTCTCGTGTCATTCTGAGCGAAGCGAAGAACCTCATTCGGGCGGCTGTGTCGACCCGTTCGTGCGCTCTCATCGTTAATCCCGAAGGTCTATGAGATCCTTCGCTCTGCTCAGGACGATTCAAAGGGTCGGATCCTTCGCTTCGCTTGGGATGACGAAGCGCGGCGAAAAGCCGCGCTTTGTCACTTCTTTATGACGTTCAGGATGTTCTTCACCAAGGCGGCCCGCTCGCCCTCGGGTTCGAGCTTCAGGAACTTATCGAAATTTTCGATGGCTTTGGGATTGTCTGCTTTGTTCAGGTAAACGTAGCCCAGCTTGAGATAGGGGTCGGGCCATTCCGGGCGGATCTTGGCGGCCAGGTCGAAATATTTGAGGGCTTCGTCCAGGTTCTGGTTGGAGAAGAAGATCTCTCCGACGTTATAGGCCAGGATCTCGTCGTCGGGCGAGTTCTCGATCGATTTCTTGAAAAAGTCCTGAGCTTCCTGGAGCTTGTTCTGCTTGAGGTAGCAGTTGCCGATGCCGGACAAGGCTTTTGCCGTCATCTCCTTGCCCAGGGCGGCGTCGGTCTTGGCCAGCTCGATGACCTTGTTGTAGATCTCGGTCGCCTTCTCGAACTCTCCCTTCTCCCGCCAGCAGTCGGCGATGCTGACCTGGATCTGATAGAGATTGGGATTCTTCTCCAGGAACTGCTGATATAAAGCCATGGCTTCGTCGAATTTCTGTTCTTTATAAGCCGCATTGCCCTTTTCCAGCAGCTCGAAGGTCGCCTCGTCGGCGACAATGCCGCCCGAGGCCTTGGTCATCTTCTGCATCTTGACCGTGACCTTCGGATTGACGCTCAACTGGCTGACGTAGATGGATTTGGTCAGGGGCATATAGCTCGGAGCGACGGCCGTCAGGTCCCAATTGCCGGTGCCGAGGCCGATGAACGAGAACTCTCCCTTCTTGTTCGTGGTCGCGTCCATTCTCAAGTTCTCGTTCTGGGAAAAAACGAAGGTCAGCTTGACGCCTTCGATCGGCTTGTCCTCGAGGTCGACGACGACGCCGCCGATGCGGCCCACGCCGCGGCCGGCCTGGGAAAAAGCCGAGCCCGCCGCGAGGAGCGTGATCAATGCCAGGAACGATATTGTTTTCAATGCGTTGGTCTTCATTTCGACCTCCATATTCATTAATGCAACCTTCGTGCCATTCGGCCGTTCGAGGCCGTGCCGCGCCCCGAGCCAGTTTCGCGGCGCACATCTGGACGCCGGCGCCGGCGTGAGAATCGCTATTCTACCACGTTTCGGATTTCTAGGGAACGAACTAAAGAACCGAGGCGCGCGTCAGGGACCGAGCTTGGCGTTTTTCTCGACCTTGCCGCCGCCTATGCCATTCGACAAAGTCATATGGAGGGCCGTCGCTCCTTCCTTGAGGACGAGGGGGATGTCGATGATAAAATCCTGACCGAGGAGCTCTTCCCTCTTTTCCTCGGCCGCTGCAAGGGGATAATCCTGCCGGAACTCTCCGACCTTGGAGCCGGATTTGTCCAGAACCTCGAGGGCCACAGTCAGGATCGCGGTCATCGTCTTGCCGTCCGAGGCCATCCAGATCCTGCGGTAGGGCACGCGGACGACGACCCGGGCTTCGCCGGGAGCCGGCCTGTCCACCTTCATCGAGCAGTCCAGAGCCTTGTCGTCCGTCTCGACCTGCGGCTTCCATTCGAGCTGGGCCCGCATGATCGTCGCCAGTTGGGGCGCGCTGTCCGGGTCGAGCCGATAGTTTCCCCGCCAGGCGTCGTCGACGAAAACGATCGGGAAGAGGCCGTAGTACCAGATCTCCGTCGGCAATCCGTAGAACGTGATCCCGCGGGGATAGGTCTGCCGCTCGCTGGGCTGCCCCAGCAGGATCCAAATCCGGCCCCGGTCCTGAAGCCAGCCCGGCTCCAGGCCGTCGGTGAAAAGAAGATTGGCCTCGTCGATCCGCTGAAAATATTGCTTCTTGAATTCGTTCTCCGGCGTATCGGGATTGGGATCCCGCTTGCCCCAGAATTCGTCGATGAACCGCGGCCGCTCGGATTCGGGCAGGGTGACGAAGACCCTCCGCTCGTCCTTGGAGATGAGGTAGCGGACTTTGGACAGGAAGTCCCGGCTGGAGGGATCCAGGCTTTTCTCCAGCCGATAGGTCGCGCAGGCGGCCGCGAGCAACAGGACCGACGCGGCCAGGGCGAAGACGGCCCGTTTCATTTCTTTTCCTTGAGGTTCTTGACCAGGGCTTTGACGGCTTCCTGGTTGGGATTGAGCTGAAGCGATCGCTCCAGGGCGGCCAGCGCCTGGGCCGTGTCGCCGAGCTTGATGTAGCAGTCGCCGACCGCATTCAGGACGACGATGTTCGTGCCGAAGTGGTTCAAGTAGTCCTTATAGAGGGCGATGGCCTCGGCGTATTCGCCGAGCGCCTTGGAGGCGTCTCCCGCGAGCTGGAGGAAATCGAATTTCCGGTCGTCGGCCATGAACGGCCGGACGACCGTTTTGATCGCCGCGTGTTCGCCGGCGGCCGCCAGCGCCCGGCAGTAATCGAGAGCGTAGCGGACCGAATTGGGATCCCGTCGGTAGGCCGATTCGAGGAGAGGCCGGGCTCGGGCCGTGTCGTTCCGTTCGAGGTATTGTCCGCCCAGGATATCGGCGAAGAGGGGGTCGCTCGAGGGCGGCAGCGGCAGTGAAACGACCCACGGCCGGACAAGCCTGGCCACGGGCGCGATATCGAACCGGGCGGTTGTCGCCAGGAGCTCGATCTTTTGTTCGTTGAGGACGGCGATCTTGAGCTCATAATGGGCCGAGAGGTAGCCCGTCAAAGGGAAGGATTCGAACAAATCCGGCCGGCCGGCCAGGTCGGCAAAGCTGCGGGACAGGGATTTGACCGGCTTGCCTTCCTTGAGGATCGTATATTCCAGCGTGCCTCCGCTCCGGAGCGCCTCAGGAAGGCCTTGAACCTGGGAGAAGGCGTAGAGGGTTTCGTTGGGCAGGAAAAGCCCGGTGGTCGCGGGCACGAACTGGACGGCCCCGAGGAGGAAGGATTTATTCGCGGCTTTGTACTTGGATTCTCTGTCCACCGCATAGGCCAAGACCGGGGAGCTCAGGGAGAAGGCCGCCGGCTCGGGAACGAGGATGTTCGCCTCGACCGACGTGAATTCCTTGGAGACCTTGTTCTTCCAGAGGAAGCTCGCCTTGTACTGGCCGGGGACGAGGGGGAAGAGGTCCTGATAGCTGAATGTCTTGGCTCGGACCCGCTCGAGCTGGTCGGCATCCAGGTCGAGAGGGACGGCCCGGTCGAATTGGTAGATGGTCTTGCCGCCCTGGTCGGTGATGATGCCGTTCACCTGCAGGTCGGCGCGGTAGCGGTCCTGGACCTGTTCGAAGGTCAGCTTGGCGGGCTCGATCAGATAATGGACGAAGCTCATCCCGGAGGCGTCCTGATAGACCTTGATCAGAGACTCGCTGCCGACGTAGTTGGACGTGTAATCGACCTCGATCACGTCCTTGTATTTCAGGAGCTTCTCGGCGTAATCGGCCTTGATCTTCTCGTAGGGCGCGGCGGGGAGGCTCTGACGGATCAGGACCTCCGAGGCCAGCGACGGCGTCGCGGAGAACAGGGTCTCGCCGGGGATGAGCGAAAGCGAGATCGAGGCTATGGTCGGCTCGATCTTCATGATTTCCTGATAGGCTTGGCTCGACTCGCTCATGTCCCCCCTGTATTGCGTGAGGAGGTTCTGCGGCCCGTCGTTGATGGGCGAATAGAGGCGGTATTCGCCCACGCTGTCCCTTTTCCAGAACGCGAGATAGAACGATCCGGGCAGGCCGTATTCGGTCATCCCGTCGTAGAACCAAGTGATGATCGGCTTGAGCTCGGGGAGGTTCTCGTATTTCTGGACCTCTTTAGCTTCGCCGAGCATGATATAGACGCGGCCCATGTCCGTCCGCCAACCGGGGGTCGGGGAATCCCTGCCGAACCATTGATTGGCATAGGCGATGCGGCGGTAGTGCTCGGTCTTGAACTCGTTCACGGTCGAATTCGGGTTCGGATTCCGCTGCTTCCAGAACGCGTCGATGAAAATGTTCCGCTCCCGGTCGGATTCGAGCTGGAGGAAAACGTCGCGTTCCTTCTGGCTGATGATGTAGACGACTTCCTCTTCGAGCCACTTGCGGTATTGCGGCGGGAGGTCCTTGGGGGAGAGTTTCTTGGCTTTCGGGGCCTGGCCGGCCGCCGCCAGGCAGAGACCCAGCATACTTACGAAGAGAAGCAGAAGGATTTTTTTATTCACCGATATAATATTATAAGGCCTCGGGGGAATAGGGTCAACTTGATGTAAATGTGGGCCTTATTCATTCACTTTCATTAAACTCGGCTAAAAGAGTGACATCTGCCCCGGGCCGCCGCCGGCCGCGTCTTCGCCCTCGAACAGGCGGATGGTCCCGTATTCCCCGTCGTGGCCGGGGATGATCTTGACCAGCCCCTTGCGCATGCGCTCGACGCCCCGGGCGATGCGGTCGGGCTGGAGGCGGCCGAGCTCGGAGATGGGGACCTCGGTCAGGATCCTGTGTTCGTTCCCGAATTCGCGGATGAAACGGAAATAGCTGTCCCAGACGCTCCGGCATTCCGCGGTCTTCTCGCAGGCCTCGGCGATGATCTCGTTCAAGGGGATGAGATTCTTGTAGGGGATGCGCAGACCGGCGTCCCTCACGTCGTCCCGGTCGGCGAGCTCTTCCACCCGGTGCATGACGCCGATGGTCAGCTTCTTGCCGCAGGCCGGGCAGAGGTCGTTCTTGGCCATCGACTCTTTGGGGGCGAGGAGGACATTGCACTTGCGGTGGCCGTCGTAGTGGTATTTGCCTTCCTCGGGAAAGAACTCCACGGTGTACCGGAAGCGGGAGGGGTCGCGCTTCCGGATCGCATCGACGAGTCCCGCATAGCTGAACTCCGTGTCGAAGGCGTTGGCTTCGCGGCCGATCTTCGACGGCGAATGGGCGTCGGAGTTGGAGATCAGGGCGTAGCGATCGAGGGCCGAAAGGCGCCAGTTCATCGGAGGGTCGGAGGACAGGCCGGTTTCCAGGGCGAAGATGAACGGCGTCGTCTCCTCGAAGCACTCCTCGAGCGCGTCGAATCCCGAATTGGCGCCGAAGACGGAAAACCACGGCGTCCAGATGTGGGACGGGATGACGACGCACTTCGGGCAGAGGTCCGCGACCATCCGGACGAACACTTTGGCGTCCATGCCCAGAATAGGCCGGCCGTCGGAACGGAGGTTGCCCAAGCCGGACAACCGGCCGTTGAGCTTTTCGACGGAAGCGAAGTCGGGGGCGAGGATGAGGAGATGGACCTTCCGGACCTTGCCCTTCTTGGAGTAGATGAAGCTGATCTCCGAGGACAGGATGAAGGCGACATCCTTGGTCGAGAATGGAACCGACCGCAGGTATTCGGCTTCGGGCTTCTGCGGGGCCTTCAGCCGGAAGAATCCGTTGCCGAGAGGCTCGAGTTTTTCCTTCGTCAGGAAGAACCATTCGGGATGGGTGAAGTCGGCCGTGGCCAGCACGGAAACGCCTTTGACCTTGGCCCAATGGGCCATCGTGTCGAAGGTCATGTCGCGCGACGTCGCCCGGGAGAATTTTGAGTGGAGGTGAAGGTCGGCGAGGAACCTCATGTCAGGCTATGTGTATCCCAAGTCGGGCCGCAATTCAAGGGAAAAAAAGGGACGGAAAATGGGATTCATGTTTTTGGATTCAATCCAAAAAAATGGAGATTTTTTATAAAAGGAAGTTCCCTCCATTCTTTGTAATATATTCATTATAAATGC
>Ga0208828_1000770_pt1 | contig 13601 bp, 5 predicted proteins | sample Kivu_160m_FD_185487 | JGI IMG/M metagenome (GOLD analysis project Ga0208828, IMG submission 185487) | Freshwater microbial communities from Lake Kivu, Western Province, Rwanda to study Microbial Dark Matter (Phase II) - Kivu_160m (SPAdes)... | ecosystem: Environmental > Aquatic > Freshwater >... | reverse complement strand
ATGTAACAATGATGGCCCCGGCGCCATAAACGACCCATATCAGCAGGATCCCGATGGTGAATCCCGGCTGGTTTGCCAGCCACAGACCGGTACTGAGCACCGTGCTATCCTGTGGAAAGCAAACCACCGGTAATATCAGGACAAAATACAACAGACAGGAAAACCTCTTCATGTTCGGGGGCTTTGCTGGAAGGAATAAAAGTAGAAACATATTCGTTTCCGATCTTTGTTGTAAAAAAAACCGCATTCCCCCTTGCCATCCGGTCAGGAAATTAGTAATTTTATAGGGTGAATTCGAAGAAAATCCTGAATGATGAAATGGAATTATTTCGCCGGGCTCCTTTTATTGCTGACAGTGTCGTGTTCAACGCCGAGGGAAGCCTCCAATACATCAGCCAGCCTGGTACACGACAGCATCGACAGCGCCGCCTATGATGTCATCGTCACCGACCCTGAGTTTGATCAGTGGTTCACGGTTCATTATACTGAGGCGAAAGACCGTCCCGACCAGTTCTACCGGAGCAGGAATATCATCGCCGTTTCCAACTGGAACTATTATTTCCTCAATGGCCGCTACAGCCTGGTCATCGATTCCTACATCGACTACCGCCCGGAGGTGGACTACGGCATCGGGGTGAACCGCAAGCTGTACTGGTACTTTACATACGTCACAACCAAGTACAAGGTGCCTGTATTCCGGTAGGCTGAATAGATACCTATTTTTCCCCCTGTGGCAGTGGAAGCGAAAAATAGAAAGACGCCCCCCGGTTGATTTCCCCCTCGGCCCATACCCGCCCTCCGTGCCGTTGGACGATGCGCTGCACGATAGCGAGTCCCACGCCGGTGCCCTCGAATTCCTTCGGGCTGTGCAACCGCTGAAACACGGCGAACAGCTTATCATGGTATTTCATGTCGAAACCGACGCCGTTGTCGCTCACGCAATATATCACATGGTCCTTCTCTGCTTTGCATGTAATGCTGATGACCGGTTTTTCACGTGTGGAGCTGTATTTAATGGCATTGGAAATCAGGTTCGCCCACACCTGCCGTAGCATGGTCCTGTCGCCCAGTGCCCCGGATATTTTCTCCAGCCGGAATTCGACCTTCTTTCCCAGTCCGGCTTCACGCGCTTCACGGAATGCTTCCCCGGCAAGGTCCAGCATGTCGACGGTGGCCAACGACATCCCTGCACGGTTCAGTCTTGAAAACGCCAGGAGGTCGTCGATCAGCGTGGCCATGTTTATCGCGTTGTCCCGGATCACCGAACACAGCCTTTCCCCTTCCTTATCGAGCGTTCCGGCATAGTCTTCCAGGAGGATCTGGATGAAACCGTTGATGCCGCGAAGCGGCGCCCTCAGGTCATGTGAAACCGAATAGGAAAAAGCCTCCAGTTCCCGGTTGGCTGCCTGGAGCTCGGCGGTTCTCTTAGTCACGCGTTCCTCCAGTTCCAGGTTCAGCTTGCGCACTTCTGCTTCACTGATCTGCAGGGCTTCTTCGGTTTTCTTGCGCTCGGTGACGTCACGGAAGTTGATCACCACGGCATGGATGTCGGGATCGGAAAGACGGTTGCTGAAGGTACTCTCAATCCACCGCCAGGTTCCGTTCCTGTGGCGGAACCTGTATTGCAGGGTTGGAGAATAGGCGGGGTTGCCGAAAATCTGCTGAAGTTGAGAAATTACTTCCTGCAGGTCATCCGGGTGTGTCAGGGAGGCAGGGTCGTCAGCGACGAAGTCTTCAGGAGTATAACCAAGCATCTTTCTTGCTGCCGGGCTAATGAAACTGAACTTCCCTTCGCCGGTTATGAGAACGAACCCGTCGGGCGCCTTCAGAATGAGGGACTGGAAGTACTGGCTGATCCGCCGGACCTCCTGCTCCGCAAGTTTACGGCCGGTGATGACCTCCGAAAAGAGGATCACGCCGCCGATGGCGTCGCCGGATTCGAACCACGGATGCATTTCCCATCGCACCCAGTCGACGGTGCCATCCTTGCGTGGGAACGCATCCTCCTCCCTTTTTTCGACGGCGCCCGCCAGGCAGCGCTCGTGAATGTTTTTTATATCGCTTGGAATTTCCGGGAACAACTCATAATGCGACCGCCCTACCAGATCTTGTTCTTTCAGGTGGTAATCCGACTTGAATCTTTCACTTACCGCAAGATACCTCATTTCACGGTTGAACATGGCAATGGCTGCCGGAGCGTACTGCACAAATAACTTCAGATTCCTTTCGCTTGACCGTAACATTTCCTCCGCCCGTTTCTTTTCGGAAATATCCTGCTGTGTGACCACCTTGTAAAGCGCCTTTCGCTCCTTATCATAAACATTCACCAGGTTGACCTGCGCATAAAACAGGCTGCCGTCGAGCTTTTTCTTACGTACTTCGAACTGAACCCTTCCGGTGATGTCCGCCTCACGGATCATCCCTTTCATAAAGTCAAGATCCTCCGTCAGGTAGAAGCTGGATATCGGACGGGAGCATATTTCCTGGATGGTTCCGCCATGCATCTTCGCGAACGCCGGATTGCACACCTGGAAACTGTCCTGGCTGCTGATGCCGATGGCAATCCCGTGCCCGCAGTATTCAAATGCATTTGCCCATTGCTGTTTGATCCGGTTGGTTTCTATATTTTCAAGGGCGAACGAAATATCCATACCCATCTCGTTCAGAAGCTCGATTTCCTCCTGTGATCGGAAAAAGCCACGCTCGGGTGATACCAATGTGAGTGTTCCCGATACTTTGCCGCCCAGCCGGAATGGAACTGCGGCAATAGACCGGAACGGGTAGTTCTTCAATTGCCGGTCAAAAACGGGATCAATGCCCATTCCCTGGATATCCTCATTGCTAACTACCTGTGAACGCCGGATGGCTGTTGCCGTGACGGTGTTCTGCAGATTACCCGCGTGAATATTTATCTTCCCGAATGGCCAATCCCTGATGTCCAACCCGGTGGCAGCCACCGGTTCGACGTTGCCTGTCTGGTCATCCAGCAAACCGACCCAGGCAAGTGAAAACTGTCCGAATTTTACGGCCACTTCGCAGATCGACCGGAACAACTCCTCACGTTCCTTCACCCTGACGATGATCTGATTTACCTGGCTCAGCGTCGAATAGAGATGTTTTATCTGCATCAGTTGCCTCTCGGTCTCGATCCTGACGGTTATATCGAATGAAAAGATCATGGCCCCTTCCGGCACCGGATGGATGCTTAGCAGGAACCAGCCGGCCTTTTCATCCGGGTAAACAAACCGGTTCACCATCCTGGAGGAGACGCGTTCCTCCAGGCATTGCCTGATTTTTGCGTAAACTTCAGTCGTTTCCACCCCCGGATATGTTTCCGTGAAAGTTTTGCCGATCAGATCCTCCTTCAGCTTCCGGCTGTGTATTTCAGCCGATCTGTTCAGGTAGATATACCGCCAGTTGAAATCCATGACCTGACAACCCTCTAAAAGATTTTCAAAGGTGGAGTGGTAGAACTCAACGTTCGGGGAACGCATTCCGGTTTGCCCCGGGGCTTTATGAATCAGTCCCAGGCAGCCGGATAGATGGTCCCAGAATCTGACTATCGCTTTCATTTCTCTTCCTTCCGGGTATAAAGATAATAAAAATCCCAACTTCCGGTTCAGGAACCTAATTGACCGAAATTAATTATTTTTACCTCATGTTTCTCAGATACTCAAAATAAAGAAAGACATAAAAAAATCCCTGACATTGATTGCCGCATCCCTCTGGATGTCTCTTGCGGTCTCCGCCCAAACCAATACTTGGACCGGTACCACGAGTAATGCCTGGAACACGGCGACCAACTGGTCGTTGAGTCATGCGCCACCGACTCTGGCAATGCGGCTATCAACGGTTCTTTAAGCATTAGCGGCTTCATCGGAAAAACCGGTAAACTTTCCGTACAGTCCGTCACCTGGTCATCCTCCTCACCTTATAGCGCTTGCATTGCCAGTTCCATCGACGTGGCAGGCGACTGGCAGTTTTCCGCGGGGTCAACGATCTCAATGGGATCCACTACGGTCAATTTCACCGGGACGACCAATGCCAACCTGTACAATTACAGTTCAGGCTGCCAGTTTTCAGCCGTGACCATCAACAAGGGAACCGGCAATGGCCTTTACATCAACGCGGCTTCGACAGCCACCCTGAATTTCGGGGGAACCGTCACGATCACCAGCGGGTCGCTTATCGGGCAGGCCAACATCACCACTGTTTTTTCAGAAAACATCGTCAACAACGGTCTTTTCTCCTTCAACAATGGCACAGTCAGCCTCGAAAAGACCGCTGGAACCCAATCCGTGGCGACAGGCTCCGGCAACTGGTTCTACAACCTGACCGTCAACACTGCAGGTACGGTCACTTTCAGTGGATTCACCCAGGTAAAAAAGGACCTGCTGATCCAGGCCGGCGTACTCGACCCGTTGAACAACCCGATCGAGATCTGGGGTAACTGGACCAACAACGTCGGAACGGCCGGCTTTTCGGAGGGAACCGGCAAGGTGACCTTTGCCGGGGGTTCCGGCCACCAGTACTGTTCTGACGAGACATTCAACATCCTCGAAATCGCCAAGAGTACCGGTTCATTGCGGGCGAACGGGACCACGGTCACCTGCGCCCGGTATGACTGGACAAATGGGTCGATCGATGTGCTGGGGTCAGGTACCTTTACGGCCAACGACCTGGTGGATAACGGATTGTACGGCGGTTTTTACGTCAATACCGGCAGTACCATCAACCTTTACCAGGATGCCGGCCAGTTCATCGACCTCGGGGCGGTGGTGAACTTCAACGGGGGCGGGACGATCAACATTTACGGCGGCAGTTCTGCCAGCGTTTGGGGTTTCAACGCCAACGCCACCCTCACGATGAACGGAGGCATCCTGGATTTCAAGGACCAGGGTTTCAACGTCCTTTCCACGGCGCCGTACACCGTCGGGGTGTCGATGACCGGGGGCGCCATCCGCACCACCGGCAACATCCTGATCAACAGCGTTGCATTCGATCCCGCCGGGGGCACGGTGGAGATGTACGGAGCGGGTAACCATACGCTGGCTGTGACGAATGGATGGTTATACGACTTTATCTGCAACAAGACCTCAGGATATGGAGTGACCCTGGATGCCTCTTTGAACCTCAGCGGGAATTTCACAGTCGATAACGGGATCGTCACCGCCGATAACAAATTGGTCACTGTCGGTGGAAATCTTGATATCAACGATAATGGCATTTTACATCTGGGAGCCGGGTCCCAGCTCCGGATGGCCCCGGGCATGGCGCTCAACATCAACAGCGGCGGCCGGCTGGAAGCGTACGGGACCCTTGCCGACAACGTTAACATCACACATTCAGCCGGGTACTATTACCTTTCTGTCAACCCGGGTGCAATGATCTCTTCCCGGCACACCACTTTTCAATACAGTTTTAACGTCATTGTGAGTATGAATGCGCTGATTGATCCGGCTAACGCATTCTATCATTGCACTTTCACCAATTTCAGCACGGCTTCTTTCCTGTCGATCCAGAATGACCAGACCGTCTCTCTCCATGAAGTAAATTTCCCGACTGCCCCGCCGGTAAACAACGTTATCAAGGGCAACAGTGCCGGAAGGATCACCTTCGTTGACCCGACCGGCGCCTTTGCAGGCCCGACCTGGGAATACGATCCCTACAACCGGATTGACTGGCGGTCGTCCATAGTAGGCAGTTACTGGACGGGCGAGGCCTCCACCGACTGGTTCGAACCGGCCAACTGGGATGATTACACGGTACCCGATGCCACCTCGGATGTTACAATCCCCTCCTCCGCGATCAACGAACCGGCGATCAATTCGGGGGCAGCCTATTGCAACCATATCACCATTTTAAACGGCGGGGAGCTGACTGTTGGGGCCGGCGACCTGCATGTTTCGGGCAACATGGATATTCAAGGAAAACTGATTGAAAATCATGCCAATGCCGACATTTTTATCACCGGAGACATATTATGGAAGTCGGGATCAACTGCCGACATCACGGCCGGGGAGATCCGCATGACCGGCGACTGGGAGTTTCGCGACGGGGCCAACGCCCGGCTGGCTGCCGGTACCGTGCTGTTTACTGCCGGTGTGTCACAATACATCCGATCTTATGAGGCCAACTGTGCCTTTTATAACCTGACAGCGATAAAGTCCGGCGGAACCCTTTATTACAGTAATGTTTCCACCGACACCCTGAAGATCGACGGAGCCCTGAATGTGGCAAACTCCACAAGTCTTTTCTCGGCAAATTCATCGTTCCCCTTAAGATTGAAGGGTCAATTATACAATTCCGGCCATATCACGGGTTTGGCCGGCACATTCATTTTCGACGGTACGACCCACAACATCGACCTCAATACCGGAGATTATTTCAACAACATGCTGGTTAGTTCAACGGGCATCACCTCCATGGCCGACTCCCTGCGGGTACGGGGTAACCTTAGCATCGAGAGCGGGTCGCTGGTCACCAACAACTTTCCCATCCTGATCCGGGGACATTGGTCGAATACCGTCGGACCAGCCGGGTTCGACGAAGGGACGGGAAAAACGGTCTTTGAGGGCGCCACAGCCTCTTATATTCTCACGGATGAAACCTTCTACCTCGTGGAGGTTAATAAATCCTATTCGGGTTTTGACGGGATATTGATCAATGATTCCCTGACGGTGCTCAATAACCTGGATATCCTCGACGGAACCTTCAGAATGCACGCGGGAAGCATCCTGCACATCGGGAACAGGTTAAATATAGCAGAAGGAGCCGGACTTAATGCCATGGAATCGGATGTAAAGATATACTGCGGGGATGACTGGACCGATGCCAATGCAACCGCTACGGTTTTAGAAGGATTCAACGGAGGGTTGTACTCAGTCGTTTATTTTTTAAATACCACGGGCATCCAGACAGTTCAAACACGTTGCGGGTTCAATGATGTCGTGGTCAAGGGATTCGGCACTTATGTCCGACCGAATTTATACGGTATGAACTGCCATTCACTAACCATTCTGTCGGGCACATTCCGGCTCACCGGATATAAAGTCACAGCAGGCTTAGATGTCACGGTTCAAAATGGAACCCTTCGGATGGACCTCGCCGCCGACAGCCTGTTAGTCGGCCGCGATATGATATGGGAAGCCGGATCCAACGACCTGGTCTCCTCCGGAAAGATACTGGTTGAAGGTGACTGGACATTCCAGAACGGGACCAATGCTTCATTGGGCACAGGGAATACGGTAATATTCAATCAGGCAATTTATTCAATGATCCGTTGTGATGATTCTGATGCTTCATTTGGCAACCTGGTGATCGGGAAACCGGCAGGTCCCTCTGCCGATGCATTCATACATGCCTCTTCCACTGATTCGATGCGGGTGGCAGGAACGATGACAGTGAATGCAGGCAACCAGTTCCACCTGCAAAACAGGCGTTTGATCGCAGACGGCACTCTCGATATTCAAAGCTCCGGGGAAATGGATATGATTGCCGGCGGATACCTGTTGAATAATGCCGCCGATTTTATTCTCAACGGCAAACTGAATGTGAATACGGGGATTGCCCTCTTTCGTGGCACATTCGAAGAGGCTGTGACCGGAGAACTGAACATTGCCGGCGGCACCTTTAAAAGCGAACCCCCGACCGCCGGAGGTTCTTCATATATCCGGGGACTCCTCACGATATCTTCAGGAACTTTCGACATGGTCCGCCGCGGAATTAATATCGCCTCCACTGCAACCACAATCATCTCCGGGGGAACCATTCTAACCGGGATTAGTTTTAATGCTCATTTCGCGGCGACTTTCCAGCCGACGGGCGGAACCTTGAAGTTATACGGCGCCGAGACTTCGTCCATGCCGCTGATGTGCTCAGCCGGAAACTGGGTTTACAACGTGGAGTTCAACGGATGGTGCAACCTCAGCAGCGATGTAATCATCCGGGGCGATCTCCTGATCAATGCCGATGCATCCTTATCTTCATTGGGTTTCGATATTCAGATCTATGGCGACTGGACCAACAACACCCCCTGGGGATTCACCCCGGAGGGTAACATCGTTGACTTTACCGGTCCCGATGATGCAGAGATCACCACCCAGGAAGCGTTTTCATCGTTGGTCGTATCCAAAACGAATGCGAACGCTACTGCGCTCCAGTTGGGAAGTAATAAAAACCTCATCGTTTACAATGACCTCCAGATCAACGACGGGTGTTTTCAACCGAAAGCCGGAGCATATGTGACCGTTTACAACGACCTCATCATCGCGAATGGTGCGGGACTGAACATGAGTGCAACCCCGGAGGTACATTTAAGCCTGTATGGTGACTGGTACAACGACAATGTTACACCGGATGGCACTGCCGTAGGTTTTATCCGTGGTACTGGGTCATATATCACTTTTGCAGGAACCGGGGACTCCTATCTTTCAACCCAGGGGGCACAGGAGAATTTCTGTAACCTTTTTATCGTCAAGTCTGGTGGAGCATCTTTCCGTTCCAACGATAACGTTTGGTGCGAAAGGGATCTGGACATATACGAGGGAAAATGGGAGGACAATGTTACAGGACTGCAACACAGGGTAAATGGCGACTTCCTCGTCGCCGAATCCGGGGCGATAATGAACGCGGCGGCACGGAACTCTTTTGAGTTCTACGGGGGCCCGTCAACCATCCGCTACGAGAGCACGACCGGTTGTTTACACAACGTGATCATCAACAAGGGGATGTATTACGCCAACCTGGAAAGCGACCTGAACTGTCTTTTCGGAGGCAACCTGACGATTGAGAGCGGGAGACTTTCCACCATCGGTTACCGGATCTGGATCGAGGGCGACCTGGCCGTGAACGACGAAGGCTGGATGAAGATACTTGACGGATCGGAACTTGTCATGACCGATGGCAACAGCGTGGAGGTGAACAGTGGCGGCAGGCTGGATCTCTACGGGATGACCCTTAGGGCCGACACACCGGATGCACGTTATGCGTTCAATATCAATTCCGGCGGAACTTTTGATGCCGGCTCGAGCACAATCCGGCATACCGGGATAAACGGTGTGTACCTTAAAGCCGGGAGTATCCTTCTCAGCGATGATTATCATCCGGGATTATCAGGATGCACCTTCAGCGATGGTGCAGCAGGGGGGACACTTCTGAGGTTGGATAATGATCAGGATCTGGAAATACGAAACGCGGTATTCCCTGACAATACGTGGTACGGGTTCAGTAACGTTAAGAAGACCGTTAATTCAGGCCAGGTCTTTTTTGTCAGATTCTCTGGGGCTTACTCCGGTGAACCTTACGACAATGACGTTTATGGACTGGTCACCTGGGTTCCCCCAATGACCGTCACCGCCACGGCGACTCCTGCCACAATATGCGAAGGGTCTGGTTCCCAGTTAAATGTGCTGATTTCCGGCGGCATGCCACCCTATTACTGCGTATGGACTCCCTCGGGCAGTCTCAGCGATCCATTTGACGCCGCACCCATTGCAACCCCGGCTGTAACCACCACCTACCAGGTGACTGTATATGGTGCATTCGAAATCAACGCCACAGCCGAAGTAACCGTGACCGTCAATCCGGTCCTGCCGGCTTCCGTGACCATCGCGGTTTCGGCCAACCCCTCGCCGCCGGGAGATTATGTGAACTTCACGGCCACGCCTGTGAACGGAGGATCGTCACCGTCATACCAATGGAAAGTGAACGGCATGTTGGCGGGAACTGGGCATCCGACGTTTGCCTGCGTCCCGTCCGACAGGGATGATGTGACCTGTGTGATGACCTCCAATTACCCCTGTGCCTCCGGGAGCCCGGCAACCTCGAACACCATCACCATGATCGTGGTGCCGGTCAATACCAGTATCGCCGGCAACGTGCCTTCGCCATTGAACCTGTGCTTCGATGCCAGCAATACCGTGACAGTAGCCGGGGAAGGAGCGACCTTTTCGGTCCAGCCGGGGGCTGCCGTGGACCTGATCGCCGGGCAGAAGATCCGGATCCTTGACGGAGCAAGGGTCTTCTCCGGCGGATACCTGCACGGATGGATCACCCCGACGCACCAGTATTGCGGCAGCCTGCCCCCTTCCATGGTGGCTGCTGCCATCATGAGTACAGAAGAGGGGCAGCACGAATTTACGGTCACCTATCCCGAAAACGACCTTCAGATGGTCATTTACCCGAATCCGGCTTCCGGCTCGTTTAAAATCTCCCTGAAGGGTATCAGCCTTGCTGAGGAGTCCATGGTGAAAATCTTTAATATGCAGGGCAGATGTGTACTGGAACGCACGATCCTGGATATCAATTCATGGGCATTCGACATAGTGGACTGGCCGGCGGGCTGCTATTTTATCAGGCTGCAATCAGGTTCTGATCATCGCACAGGCAAACTGATCGTAACGAAGTAAGGAGAAACTGCAATTATTTTTCACGGCCGGCAAATCAATTTGTTAATTTAGTTACCCTGTTAATACGACCTTAAATCCCATCTGCCTTTTCGGATCGGATCTTTGAACCTGAAAAAAGCAAAACCAGAAACCAATCCAAAACAAAACACTATGAAATTCAAGTATGCAGTTATAACAATGTGCCTTATAGCGCTGGTTATGAACGCTTTTGCGCAGGAAAACACAGGCAAGACAAACCGGAACGAAGTGAGGATAAGTTACGGTTTTCTCACGATGCCGGAGACTGCCAACTCATTGATGTCTCTTTGGACAGCCATCGGGATCAACATTTCCATGGATACCGTAACCGATTACAATTCCTCATTCCACGGAATCGCCACACTGGAGTACAACCGCTTTCTGAATAAATGGCTGACGCTGGGCGGGTCGATGAGCATCAACCCGATCAACACTATTATCAAAACAAAGAGCGATCTCACCCTGACCTGGAGCTATTACGTTTTCAATGTCATGCCCAAGGTAAACTTCTATTACCTCAACAAGGATATGGTTTCCCTCTATTCGGGGGCCGAGATAGGGATCACTGCGATCATGTGGTCTGACAGGCAGGGTTCGACCACAAAAAACGATCTCGGAGTTGCAGCGGCATTTCATTTGAATATGTTTGGCATCCGGGTTGGAAAGCAAATCGGTGGTTTCATGGAATGGGGTTTCGGCTACCGGGGCGTGGTGAATTTCGGGGTTTCAGCCAAGCTTTAGATATTTTCTGATTAAGTGAGGGGAAAAACCATAATGAAGGCGGCATCATCACAAATCAAAATGAACCAGAAAAAAGTTCCCCAAAAGAAAAAAACCGCGACGAAGGGCCCTCAAAACAGACGCTCCTATGCAGGCTGGTTCCCGGCCGGGATTATTGTTGTCTTTGTTTTTCTCCTGTATGGGAACACCCTGAACCACGGCTATTCACTCGACGACGACATTGTTTCCAAAGGGAACGTCTATGTCCAGCAGGGGTTCAAAGGCATCCCGACGATCTTCTCCAAAGGATTCCTTTATGGATTCAACCAGCGGAATGACCAATCCTACAGGCCCATCTCACTGCTGACCCTGGCCGTGGAGGTGGAAATCTGGAAGGAGAACCCGGGAACCCATCATCTCTTTAACGTGCTTTGGTACGCAGTATCCTGCATCCTCCTGTTCTTTTTGCTGAAAAGGTTGTTTCCGAAATTCCCCCTGATCATTCCCCTGGTAATGACCCTGCTTTTTGCCGCCCATCCCATACATACCGAAACCATTGCCAACATCAAAAGCCGCGACGAGATCCTGAATTTCCTTTTTCTCCAGGGATTGCTGCTTTCGCTTTTCAGTTACATCGATACCCGGAAAAAAACGAATCTTCTCCTGAGCCTTTTCTTTTTCTTCCTGGCGCTGCTGACCAAGGAACAGTCGGTGGCTTTTTTCCTTCTGGTTCCCCTGTTCCTCTGGTTCTTTTCAGAAGTGCCCTGGAAACGGATCTTCTTTATCCTGTTGCCATACGGTGGCATCTTCATCTTTTACATGGTCCTGCGTTGGCTGGTGCTGGATACCGTCACCTTTGCCGACAAGATGACGATCATAAATAACGCCCTGGTTGCTGCAACCAATCCCTATGACCGGCTCGCAACCGCCATCCTGATACTCGGCAGGTATTTCCTGCTGCTGTGGTTCCCCCATCCGCTCAGCTTCGACTATTCCTATAACCAGATACCCATCGCTTCATTCACCGACGGAGGCGTGATCCTGACCCTTGCGGTCTTTGCAGCATGGGGAATCTATGCCATCTGGCGGTTCAGGAATAAGGAGGTGCACAGTTTCAGCTTCTTCTTTTTCTTCATCACGATGGCGGTGATTTCGAACATTTTCATCCTCATCGGCTCCGTTCTGGGTGAGCGTTTTCTCCATACCCCCTCGATGGCATTCTGCATGAGCCTGGTCATCCTGCTTGCTCAGGTGACCCGGAGCGACCTCACGCAGCGCGTCATGAAAAAGAATTCACTCTTCCTTTCCCTGGCAGGGGTGATATTGGTTCTCTATTCGGTAAAGACCGTTACCCGCAACCGGGACTGGAAAGACAATCTCTCGCTCTTTGAATCGGGGGTAAAGGCTTCACCGAACAGCACGCGCACCTGGTCGTCGCTGGGTTTTGAATACATGAACCTGACCCAGTCTTTGCCCGACCCGGCCAACAAACGGAATTATTACAACAAAGCAAAGGAGTGTTTTGAACGCAGCATCGCCATCATGCCGGAAAACACTTACGCGCTTTATAATTACGGCGTGTTGGAATATGCATTCAACCGTTTACCGGAAGCGGAAGAGCTGTACCGCAGAACCGTGACGGTCGACGCGAACCATTACGACTCCTGGAACAACCTCAGTGCGATAGCCGTCCAGATGGAAAAGCACGATTCGGCCATCGTTTATTTCAATAAACTGCTGACATTCCGGCCGAACGACCCGGACATCATCGGTAATATCGGGGTGATGTACCAGCGGAAAAAAGAGTATGCAAAAGCAATTCAATACCACGAAAAAGCCCTTTCAATAAATCCTTACAACACTTTTCCTATCTCGAATCTTCTGGTGATATATAGTGTATTAGGTGATACGGCGAAGGTTCGCTACTATACGGAGCTCAAAAACCGTTGACAGCCCCCATCCCTGCCCTTCCCCCTCATGGGGGAAGGGGGGGCGCGTTCTTTCAGATGTTTTGTAATCTTTTCCAGAACATCTTCCATCCGGTTTTCTACTTCCCGGTTTGAAAATCTGAGTTCCATTATCCCAAACCTTTTCAACAGGAAAGTTCTTCCGGCATCTCTTTCCTTTTGCGTAAGGTCGTCGTGAACATTACCATCTACTTCAACTGACAGACGCGCCTCATGACAGTAAAAGTCCAGGATAATTATATTGAAGGGATGCTGTCGGCGGAATTTAAATCCTAACAATTTCCTGTTTCTCAATTCAAACCACAGAAGTTTTTCGGCTGGCGTCAGGTTATGCCTCAGGTCGGCAGCCAACCGGAATAACTCTGGCCTGGCTCCAAAATAAATTGGATATTCTTCCTCTCCTCTCAACTTTGCCATACTTCTATCTTTTTAATTCCACCCCCTTCTCCCATAAGGGGGAAGGGCAGGGATGGGGGCTTTCCCCCCC
>Ga0208828_1000769_pt1 | contig 13606 bp, 11 predicted proteins | sample Kivu_160m_FD_185487 | JGI IMG/M metagenome (GOLD analysis project Ga0208828, IMG submission 185487) | Freshwater microbial communities from Lake Kivu, Western Province, Rwanda to study Microbial Dark Matter (Phase II) - Kivu_160m (SPAdes)... | ecosystem: Environmental > Aquatic > Freshwater >... | reverse complement strand
CACGTTATGGTTATCCCGGCGGTTTACCTCATCTGCCAGGATTATCTGCAGGAAAACGGCGTAGTCCAGTTGGTCACGCCGCGCCAGGGCCAGCCGCTCGGGCAGGGTATCGAGCATGGCGCCCAGCTTGAGACGTTTGAGCAAGGGCTTGAGTTCAGAGATAGCGCTCATAAATTCACCCCGCTGAACATATCAGGGGTAATGGCAAAGACGCTGCCGTGGCGGGCAAAACGTCCGGGTGGCGAAGCAACTGCCATAACCGGTGAAGTTACAGCTTCTTCCTCCAGCGCTTCGATAAGGATGCGCTCCAAACGGCGCACATCGATAAGGTCAACCTCCAGCGCCTTATAGCAGGCCGCGTCCAGCCGTGACGCTGTGTACCGCTCTCCCAAGCGCAGCAGCTTCTGAGCCTGGCGCATTTTTGCCCATGGCAGGGGCCCGCCCAGCAACTGATCGGCGAATGCGCCTACCGACTCGCCCAGTCCGGCGCATTTCCGGCGCAGGTAATCGGGGGAGCGCATGGTATAGGCAGTCAGCTCCGGCGGATAGTCCGCCTGGTCGGTTGAGCGGCCGCCGCGGCACTGGCGAGGATGGGTTTTGATCAACAGTCCACGGTGAAAAAGCTTCACCAGTTTACTGTCGCCGCGCACTTCCAGCTTTGTCCCCGGCGGGCAGCTCATGCTGGGCGCAGAATACAGGGCATATTTATAGGAGACATGATGGTCAGGATGAACAGTGACAGTGCGCCAGTCAGGCACATCGTAAGGCTCACCATCCCAGGGAAGCAGCTTAGACTGCTCTTCTTCTTTGAAGACTACCAGCGGGAGCTTGTAAGTGGTTCCATGTACCCGCTGGCCGGCTGTCTCCAGGCACCAGTGCCTGGCCTGAATGCGCAGGTCGGCAAGATCACGGAAGCTGCCGCCTTTAAAGAAGCGCTCACGCGCATAGCGTATGCCGGACTCAACCTTGGGTTTATCCTGGGGATGGCGTACCCGCGTGGGATCGACAATAAATCCGCGGTGCTGGGCATACTCAAGGAAACCGCGTGTTAACCTGGGGTTAAGCGGATCCGCGCCGGCCACTGCTGTGGTGAAGTTATCAATGACCAAGTACTGGGGTACGCCGCCCAGAAAGGCCCAGCAGGCTTCAAGCCCCTCGATGATCTCAACCAAAGTCTGCCCGAAGAGCGGCCACAGAAAGTGGTGTCTTGAATAAGCCAGCATGACCACCATGCCCTGGACCAAACGCTTCCGCCCTGATTCATGATCCAACATCAAGCCCAACCGGCCGAAATCCATCTCAGCCATCTGCCCTGGCCCGGTATCTTCCATGCGCACCGTCGCGCGGTTACTGCGTCCCCAGCCGTTGCGGATTACAAACCTCCGCAACGATGAATATGTTACTTCACAACCATGTTGCTTGAGCAGCTCCTGAATACGGGTAAGTTTAAGATGCCCTTGCTTTATCCAGTCCTGGATAACCTCTGCCCATGGCGCGAGAAGTGGTGCTGTAGGTATCACGGTCTGAGTACGCCCGACCATATTCAATTGCAGCAGGCTCAATAGTTGCTCTTCTGTGGGTGGAGGCCCGGCACGCGATAAACCGCAGTCCGCAGCTGCATTCAGGTACTTCTTTACGGTATTGCGGGACAGGCCGGATAAACGGGAGAGCGGCCGTATGCCACTTCCGGTCTGCCATATTCTGATTATCTCTGTAATCTCCACTCGGGAAAACTCCTTATACGCCATTGCCATCCCCTTTTAAGGTTTACGGCAATGGTAATTCATTTATTTCCCGGGTGGGTCAATGCTGGTGAAAATGGTGGGTCAAAGCTCGTGAAAAAAACGCTGTTTAGGGGGTCAATGCTGGTGGTTATTTACAGAGAGTATCATTAAGGTGGAACTCGGGCTTTTTATGACGTAGTATAAAACATCTCGTAAAGTGTATACTAATTAGCCGTCATTGCAAGTCGTATTAGTGACAATTCTGACGTACTGACATGGCTTTTCTCAAGATGTTCACTATATGAATATCATATATTTCTTAATCGTAATCTGATTGCTCCTTCTAAATCGACAATTATTACATATTTGCTTGTATTGCGCTGTAATATATTATAACATTGTTATAATTATTCTAGACTAATTTAGAAGATAAGGAAGGAAATCATAACATGCACGAAGTAATTGCAAAAAGACAATTAGTAGAACGACAGGATCGTGTGAATAATATACTGAATGCAGCGAGAAAGCTGTACTTTAAAAAAGGTTATGTAAACACCACTGTTAGAGACATTGCTCTGAAAGCAAAATTTTCTACAGGAGTTATTTATTTCTATTTTAAAGGAAAAGATGATATTTACGATCGAATCTGTGAGGAAGGATTTCATATACTAATAGACTTGATGCAGAAAGCAGCGAAGATTGAGGGTACACCACTTGATAAGATTGTCGCCGCAGGGCATGTTTATGTGGAGTTTTATCAAAAATATCCTGATTACTTCGATATTCTTTCGTTCAGGAATATGGGATTTAGGCAAGTCGGACTCCCAACGGAATTTTTAAATAGACTTGAAGAGCTTTCGAATCAGACGCTTGTTATACTGAATGAATTAATAATCCAAGGAATCAAAGAGGGGTCTATTGATTATCAAGGTGATAGCTGGGAGCTGACCTTAGCAGCATGGGCCGCAATTGAGGGCGTCATATTCATTCATAAGAGGACATATTTGGATAAATACGGAATAGATTTTGAAAAATTGATAAATATTCAAATTGAACTCATTATTAAAAGCATTGTTTCTCAATCTGGGCGTCCGGATACTATATAATTATTTGACCATTCTGAACGAACGTCGAGCCTAGTATGAGGCAATAAGGGAAATACCGAAACGAAGCAGCATCCCACATTCATATCCTCCAGAATAATCCCTTAGCATATCTAAAAAGATGACGGGGAGATCTCGACGCTAGAAAAGGGATGGCTACTGTTCGGACTATATTTATAAATAGCCAAAGTCCATTTGTTCGTCCTACCTGGCGGCGGATAACGCCCTCACAGTAATTTAGGCATTAATATCCTTCTTTACATTGAACCAATCCTCCTGACATAAAAGTTCAGTTTAAAGTCCCAAAACAGCCGTGATATTGAATCCCTTAAATATGAAAAATAAGATATTAGGCATTAGGTCTCGAAATTACACTGAGAATTTATCTGGCTGCTGCAGAGCAATATCAATATAGACTTGACAAAACATGACAGTGATATACAATATAACAATGTTATTAAATGTGACGTAGTTATTTCACCGCACTGAGATATTGGTGGTTTTTAATTAATGTCAGATCTCACTACAGCTCACCTAAAACAAGGTTTAATTGACGCTATTGAGGATTATATTGCGTCTAGGCCTACGTTTTTTGTTGATTCTTTGCGTTTAACAAGTATAAAACAGCAGGGAAATGAGTATTATCTAAATATCGAAACTCGCGATAAGCACTGTCCAAAACTATTTCGTGTTATAGAAAGCAGCAAAGGGGACATGCAATCTATACAGCCGTATTTTTCAATCAGGCGCCGTGAAATTCGACAGATAATGAGTTTCATTATTGGTAAGAAACTCTGCAATTTGTCAGAGATTAGTGAGTTCTACGGAGCATTATATTCACGGTTCTCCGGCAGCTATGAAATTCGTGAACTGAACCATGTGGACGGGTTGCTTTCAAAAATAGCACTTTGGGTCCATGACTGCCTCACGGAGGATTTTGATCATAATACCTCATTAAATAGGCATAACCGTAATGACGGAATATGCATCTCTTATGATTTCGATATGGCCTTCTCCAACTATTACTTCCCACCCTTTTATGCGCGGGAGCTAGGATTGAGTGATAAATCAATAGAGGACAACTGTACCTTTGTAATAAACCAGTTAGAAAAATACCTTCAAATTTGTAGCGATAACGAAGACAGGACTATTTCTCAAATTAAGGAGTGGTATCCATCGACAGCTAAAGACGATGTCTGCCGGTATTACCTGAGAAATTTTAAGGCGTATCTCCCGATTCGTCTCTACTATGGAAGGTTTTTTCAGAAATTGAAAACGGTTCCTTTTGATAATGAGTTTGCTGAGTTTCTTGGCGAAATGATAAAAATCAATGTAACAGGGATATTCACATGGGAATCGCTTATTGAGGCACTATCCACTATCACACATCCTTCGCTGAATCTTAAGCATCTCGATTTATCCAATGAGGATTTAAGTAGAGCTGACCTCAAAGGCGCCGATTTGAAGGACGCCGATCTCACAGGAGCTAATCTCGAAGGTGCTGATTTGAGGGGTGCCGATCTCCGAGGTGCGAAATTTTCCGGTGCGGATATTGAAAACGCCAAATTGGAACAGGTGATATGTTGAACGAATGAACGTTTCCATTAACCGGCATTTCATGTCCAGAGTTTTATTGCGTAAATAAATATTTAAAGGAGGTCGAGTTTGAACGGGTAGAACACGGTCAGAAACCAACCAGCTTTCAACCTAATAAGTATTTTATAGAGATTAAGGAGGGCATATTATGGGGCCAAAGGAAAAGTTTGATAAGTTACAACTTTCCAAGGATCACTGGCTGGATCAAGCGGGCCTTCAATGGAAACAATCCGAGTCAACTGAGGATTTCAGTCCACATATCCCCAAGGCTGAGTTTGATCAGCGAATTGCCAAGGCAAAACAGATACTTGCTAAACATGGTATAGATGCAATGATACTTTTCGGTGAGGAGAATAAGTATTACTACGGTGGCTATCGCGACGCAGCACTTATGTTCACCGATCGATGGCGGCACTGTATCATAGTCTCTCAAGGTCATGATCCAGTATTTGTTGGCGAATCCGTCCTTGATAGTAACGTACGTAAGACCACCTGGATGAGGGATACACGTTACTGGTGCGGTGTGAAATTCTGGAGGCTACCACTGAAATTCAACGAATTGTTGGTTAACACAATTATTGATTTGAAGCTCGATAACAAGGTGATCGGAATGGAATATGGCGCTCATACCATTTTGCAAGTGGGTATAGATGAATTGCGCCTTCTCGAAAAAAGTCTTCCCAACGCTAAGTTCGTAAATGCGGATAAGGCTATTTGGGAGCAGAAAATGGTTAAGACGGACTGGGAGATTGCTCTCATGAGAGAAATGTGCAATAAGGCGAAGAGAGTATTAGAAAAAGGATGGAAAACTATAAAACCTGGTGTCACGGAACGTGATGTGCATCGGGTGATTTGGCAAGAATGGGTTAAGGAGGACATGTTTGAAACACCGTGTATGAGTAATCCTGTTCTCTTTATTACAGGCTCTGATGCGCCTGGTAAATGGCGTATTGTTACTACCCCATTCTATGACAGGGTTATTAAAAAGGGCGATCAGGGATTCTCTGACTGCGGACCTTCCTATAAGGGCTATTGGACTGACCTTCAACGTTGCTTCTATGTAGGCGATAAACTTCCACCTCAACTGGATGATCTTTCTAGATGGGGCAGAGATGCCTACCTCAACACAATCAATAATTTCATTCCGGGTATGAGAGCATGCGATTTTCACTCACTAGCACGGAAGGAAACGTATCGTCAGAGCTGGTCGCAAGAAATTCCAATTGAGTTTGTTGGCCACGGTATAGGCACACTCAATCATGAACCACCCTGGCTAACAGAGGATGACACCACCGAGCTTAAACCAGGGATGACTCTCTGTATTGAAATTGGGTGTTATGGTGGGGACTTGATTTATTACGGGAATATGCCTGAGGACATCTGGTTGGTGACAGACAAAGGGTTGGAGCTTATCGGGGTCGATCTTCCCCTGGAAGTCTGGCTCTGCAAATAGATTTTTCAACCAAATGTACTAACAAGCCCTGCAGCTAGGAATCACGGCTGCAGGGCTCAATTAGGAGGGTGATAATATGAGTATTGAGATCAAGCCTGAAGACAGGATAGCGTATCTTGTGTTGATGGCTGGGAATGGCAATAAGATTCTCTATAACTTGTATATGGAAAGTAACAATCAAACTCGAAAGAAGATACTACAAACAATGGGTATAAGCATGCAGGAACTTGAAATGGTGATGGATTTGTACGGCCTGGGTCGGGATCCGGAGGGTATCGCCCGCGGAATGGTATTGACAGAGGATCTCATTGGATGTGAACCCAAGGGAGAACTCCTTTCAGTCACTCCTTCAGAAGCCGTCCGAAAAGTCACGTCCTGCCCATGGGCTAGCTCGTATTCTAAGGATGGTGGGACCTGTAGGCTTGTGATGGCAGCCATGGAAGAAGGAATTGGAAAGAAATACGGGTTAGAAATAGTCTGCGAACAAAATATAGCGGAAGGTGCCGAGTTCTGTCTCTGGAAAGTTCGTAAAAAGAATTGATCGTAGACATTTCGTCAAAGGAGATTCAAGTTAATGAGGATTGGTATTCCTAAAGAGATCAAGATAAAAGAAGGGCGAGTGGCTATTACGCCAAGCGTCGTATCTTCACTTATTGCTTTTGGGCACAGCGTGTTTATCGAAAAAGATGCTGGCATCGGGGCGGGAATATCAAACGAAGAGTTTATGATATCAGGAGCGTCAATTCTGAATTCTGCAGCCGATGTTTGGACAGAAGCCGAGATGATTATAAAGGTCAAAGAGCCGCTCGAGTCGGAATTTTCTTTGATGAGAGAAGGGCAAATTCTTTTCACTTATTTACATCTTGCGGCTAATGAAAATCTGACGAAGAAACTGCTTGAGAGAAAAGTCGTCGGTATCGCCTATGAGACAGTGCAACTAGATGATGGAAGTCTTCCGTTGCTTGCTCCAATGAGCGAAGTGGCAGGGAGATTATCAATACAGATGGGGTGTTATTGCCTTGAAGCGAAGAATGGTGGCAAGGGGATGCTACTCTCCGGGGTTCCGGGTGTACCTCCAGCAAAGGTGGTTATTATTGGCGGTGGCATCTCTGGAATTAACGCCGCTCATATGGCGATTGGGATGGGTGCGCAGGTCACTGTCCTGGATGTCCACATAAACAGGCTAAGGTATATCGAGGATATATTTCACTCACGTATAGTCACCCTTGTATCGAACAATGCAAATATTGAAGAAAGCGTCACAGGGGCTGACCTTGTGATTGGTTCAGTATTAATTCCGGGAGCGAAGGCTCCCAAGCTAATGACGAGAAATCTACTTAAAAGGATGAAGCCTGGTTCGGCGCTGGTAGACATTTGTATCGACCAGGGAGGGTGCGCAGAGACGAGTAGTCCCACAACACACGACAACCCGATTTTTATTGAAGAGAATATCGTCCACTACTGCGTTGCAAATATGCCAGGAGCTGTACCAAGAACATCGACCTACGCTCTGACAAACGCTACGATGCCTTACATGCTTGAACTTGCAAATAAGGGATATAAGCGAGCTTTATCGGAAAACAAAGCGTTGGGAAAAGGTTTAAACGTGTATATGGGCACACTTACCAATTGCAGGATCGCAGAAGCGTTGAATATGAAATATAAGGAACTGATAATTACTTGAGTGGAATGCATAATGTTCGACATACCCTGTCAGTCTTGAAGGTGGGCATAAAAATCATAATTTGAAACATCGAAGCTGTTGGATAATCAGAAGGCTCAATCGACGTTTCCCATTTAGATAGTAACGTATATTGTAGGAGAAGAGACATGGCAATATTTGCGAATGCCAAAATAATGTACCAGGTGCTGGGCGAGCTGTTTAATACCCTGGTTAACGATCCCACGGTCGGCCCGAAATTCATCGAGGCCGATATCGTCATCAAGTTCACCATAAATCACCCGGACGGCTTTATCTGGTTGACGCGCGAGGGCAAGGTCATCTGCGGCCCGGCCGATATCAAGCCGACCATCGAGATGTGGCTGAGCGGCGACTCCTGCCACCATTTCTGGCTGCAGCAGCTCACCATGCCGGTGGGACTGGCCAAGGGACTGATGAAGGCCAAGGGCCCCCTGCCCAAGGTGCTCAAGCTGCTGCCCATGCTCAAACCAGCCTATGCCGCCTATCCCGGCATTGCCAAAAAGTACGGGCTGGAGATATAGGTCCGGACGGGGGAAGTGCAGAATGAGCAAGGAAAGAAGCATCAAGCAATACGAGGAGGACAGGCAACAGGCCGCCAAAATCGCTGCGCGCCTGCTGCTGGCAAGCGCCACCACTTCCCCCCGCGTGGGCGGTGTGGGCGAGTGCACCATCCAGATTATCGACGATGAGTGCGCCATCGAAGAACTCTGCCAGGCAGTCGAGCAGATGTCGGGCGAAAACGAGAAGTGGGGTTTCTTCAAGCGGGACGCCATGATGTTGAGGGACGCGGACGCCGTGCTCATAGTCACGTCCATCCGCTGCCTGACAGATCCCGCCGATATCAACTGCAACATGTGCGGCCACCTGACCTGCGAGTACCAGCGGAAGGCGCCCAAGCTGGAGAAGCAGCCGGGCATCGCCTACACCGGGCCGCTCTGCCTGTTCCGCGCCAATAACATATCCTATGCCATCGACGCCATCGTCTCAACGGCCAGGACCATGGGCATAGATTACGGGGTCTACTGGTCGGCCGGCGCTGCAGCCATGCGCATGATGATCGTGCCCAGGAATACGGGGTTCTGCCTGGCGGTCGGCATCTCGGTTACCGAGAAAAGTCCCTTCCGCGACGTGCCCAAGGAGTACGCGGATATCAACGAGACGACCATGAACGACCGCATCATCAAGCGCCTCTGGCCCCAGTTCAGGTCGATTTACAGCTAGGCGGCTGGACAGGAGAAGATGAAATGGCAACAGACATGAACGAATTATTGACACACGGACTGGACCGGGCGGTTGAGCTGATGGTGGTGGCGGCGCACAATAGCTTCCGCTTCGGCGGCCGGAACACGGTTAAGATTGCCCGCCTAACCAACGAGGACCAGCAGGAGATCGCCGAGTTCTGCTATTCGCTGGGGGATATGTCTCCGCTGGCAGCGCGTGACGGCAGGTTCTTGATGGAGCTGATCAAGGAACCCTGCGCTTTGCTGATGTTCGGAGACAGGCGAAAATCCGATCTCAATTTCAATTGCGGCGCCTGCGGCTATAAGTCCTGCGCCGAGATGAACCGCGCCGAGGAGGTCGAATCACTGACCGCGCGCGGCCCGAGCTGCCAGTTCAAGGCCATTAACCTTAATATCGCTTCCGGAGCGGCCGCATCCATGGCATGGAGGCTGGGGCTATACTGCCGCGTCTTCAGCACACTGGGATTCGCCTCGTTCGCCCTGAACAAAATGGAAAATGTGGATATGGCCGTCACGGTGTCGGTCAGCGTGGCTAAAGACGACCCCTACTTCGACCGCCACCAGTACTGGACGGACGAGCACTGGAAAGAGACCTTCAACAAGGAGTTCCCCACCTTCACCAGAGGTTTCATAGGTGCTATCGAACAGGAATAACGCCCGCAAAGGAGATTGAACTATGGGAAGCAAGGCGCATCTCAACCAGGTAATAGCTTCGCACCTGGTGGAAATCAGGGCCGAAGAGTCACCCGACCGGGAGGTATTTATTTTTGAACGGGGGGAACGTGGGGAGGATATCCTCACCTATCGCAAGCTGTATGAAAACTCCAATAAGATAGCCGCCCTTTTCGTTAAAAAAGAGATCGGCAGCGGTGATAATTTCGCCGTACTCATGCGCAACCATCCCGAGTTCGTGTATTCCATGCTGGCCGGTACCACCATCGGCGCCGTTATGGTGCCCATCGACCCCCGCAACAGGGGCGCCCGCCTCAAATACATGCTCAACAATTCCCAGTCGAAGGCCGTGATCGTCTCGGGGGAATGCCTGGAGCAGCTCGAAGAGGTGCTGGCGGATACGCCCGCAGTCAAACACGTCCTGGCCGTGTACCTGCCGGAACAGAATGTCCCGGTTTCAGCTAAATATCCGGCTTTAAACGAGGTAATCGAGGCCGCGACCTGGGAGGTGGTTGAACAAAAGATCTTCGACGTGCGGCACCCCATGCAGATCGTCTATACCTCGGGCACGACGGGCGAGCCCAAGGGCGTGATGGTGCGCAACAACCGCACCGGCATGTACAACATACTCACCAGTCTGGTCTGGCGGTACAAAAAGGACGACGTGCTCTACACGGGCCTTTCCCTCACGCACGGCAATGCGCAGGCGGTGACTTTTTTCCCGGCCCTCAGCCTGGGCATCAAGGCGGTCATCAGTCCCCGTTTCACCAAGAGGCGCATCTGGGATATCTGCCGCAAATACGGCTGCACTTCCTTTTCACTGCTGGGCGGCATGATGGCGGCCATCTACAACGAGCCTGCCAGGCCGGACGACGCAAACAATCCGGTGCGGGTTGTGCTCAGCGCCGGCACGCCACCGGCTATCTGGGACGATTTCGAGAAGAGGTTCGACGTCAAGATACTGGAATGGTACGGCTCGGTGGAGGGCGGATTCGCCTATAAGCCTGTCGGACAGGGGCCTGTCGGATCGTTCGGCAAGACCATCCCCGGCATACTGGAACTGAGGGTCGTCGACGATGGTGACAGCGACCTGCCGGCCGGCACCACGGGTGAGCTGATCTGCCGCATGACCAAGGGGGAAACCAAGGTGGATTACCTGGGGCTACCAGACGCTTCGAAGGACAAGACGCGCGGCGGCTGGTTGAGGACGGGCGACATGGTACACAAGGACAAAGACGGCTGGCTATTTTTCGATTACAGGAAGGGCACGGAACTGCGCCGTTCCGGCGACTTTATCCAGCCGGATTACGTGGAGATGGTGATCGGAAAGCAGCCGCAGGTCAGCGAGGTATGTGTCTACGGTATACCAGCCGCCTCCGGCGCACCCGGTGAAAGCGACCTTGTGGCCGCAGTAGAGCTATTTGAAGGGCAATCCATCGAGCCGGGGCTGTTTTTCGCCGAACTGAAGAAGGAGCTGCAGCCCAACTTCATGCCCTCCTATCTGCAGGTGGTCACTATATTGCCCAAGACAATCACGGAGAAACCTCTGGCGCGGGAACTGAAGGAGATTTTCGAGAGCGGCCAGGGAACGATCTATAAGCTTGCAGACTACACGTAAGCGGCATTGTATTAAAGCTTGGAGGTAGATATGGGTTACCGCGAACTGGATCTGGAGTTACCGGAATTTCACCAGAATTTAAAGGATGAGCTGCACAAATTCGCCGTCGAGGTGGTGCGGCCTGCCGCGCTGGCGCTGGACAAGCTGCCTCCGGAGAAGGTAATAGAGAAGGGTTCACTCTACTGGCAGACCATGGCCAGGATGTATGCGAACGGCTACCACACCGTCTATGTCCCCGATGATTACGACGGCATGGGATTGGATGCCCTGGCCATGCATATATTCTGGGAGGAAATTGCCTACGGCGGTGTCGGCTTCGCCGTATCGCTGGGCTGCTCCTGTTTCGCCGCCTTTTACTCGGGGATGATCTGCACCGATGCAGTCATTGAGAAGTTTATTCTGCCCTTTGTGAACTGCAAGGACGCTTCAGTGATGAGCTGTTGGGGTATAACCGAGCCGGAGCACGGCTCGGACATACTGATGCCGGGAACGGACCACTTCCACGATGGGAAAGTCACACAGCAGTTGAAGGCAACTAAAAAGGGCAGTGACTGGATACTCAACGGGCAGAAATCGGCCTGGATCTCCAATGGCCCTGTGGCCAGTAACTGCGCTCTCTTCGTCAACCTCGATCCCGCCATGGGCATGGCCGGCGGCGGGATCTGCTTAATCGAGCTGAACCAGCCCGGTGTAAGCCGCGGCAAGCCGCTGGATAAACTGGGTCAGCGCGAGTTGCCACAGGGGGAGTTGTTCTTCGATAACGTCGTCTGCCCGGGCGACCAGATGATCATCGACCAGCAGAGCTATGAGGCCATGACCGAGCTGACGCTGGCCCACGCCAATATGAGCATGGGGGCTTATTTCACCGGTCTGGCCCAGTCAGCCTATGACCTGGCTCTGCAGTACAGCACGGAGCGGACACAGGGCGGAAGGCGCCTGTGCGAGCACGCCTGGGTGCAGACCAAGCTGTTCAATATGTTTACCACGGTGGAGGCCTGCCGCTCTTTTTCGCGCGACGTTATGGTCTACAATATGAGCACTACCCCGGCCTCGCTGCAGCATTCCATTGCGTCCAAAGTATTTTGCACCAACGGCGCCTATAAAGTAGCCAACGACGCCGTACAGGTCTTCGGCGGCCTCGGCCTGAGCAAGGAACTGCCGATTGAAAAGCTGTTCCGCGACGCACGCGCCGGTTTGATTGAGGATGGGTCCAACGATTCCCTTTCGATAGCAGCCGGCAATATGATCGTCAAGGAGGTCTATCAGCCATGAAAGGTGTATATATCCTGGGCGTCGGCATGATTCGCTTCGGCAAATACGCAGACCGGAGCGTGCGGTCCATGGCGGAGGAGGCGACACGGCTGGCCCTTCAGGACGCAGGCCTGGTGAAGGAAGACCTGCAGTCTGTTTTCTTCTCCAACTCCTTCTGGGGAATGTTCGCCAACCAGCATTCCATACGAGGCCAGGTCGTCATGCGCGGCATGGGTATCGATAAAATACCGGTGACGAATGTGGAGAACGCCTGCGCGGGAGGATCCACAGCGCTGCACCTGGCTGCAACAGGCGTCTACGCCGGCATGTACGACGTGGCGCTGGCGCTGGGGTCTGAGAAGATAAGCAATCCCGATAAGGCCCTGTCGCTCTCCGCTTATGCCTCCTGCATGGACGTGGAGAACTTCGAGAAACATATCAACATGATCACCAGCCTGAATGATGTGATAAAGATCGAGATGCCCGAGGATCAATCCGCCCCCGGCGAAGGAAGGAGCATCTTCATGGACGCCTACGCCATGGGCGCCCGGTGGCATATGAACAAGTTCGGCTCGACGCAGCGCCAGCTTGCCGTTATCTGCTCCAAGAATCATATGCACGGCTCACTCAACCCGCTGGCGCAGTATCAGCAGAGAATGACAGTTGAGGAGGTGCTGGCCGACAAGCCGGTGGCCTACCCGCTGACCAGGGCTATGTGCTCACCGGTGGGAGACGGAGCGGCGGCGGCTATCGTCTGCTCTGAGAGGTACATTAAGAAATTGATCGATGCCCGTCCGGTCAGGATTATCGCTTCCGTGCTGGGCCAGGGCAGCGACCGGACCCTGGATGGCGAGGACATCGGCGAGCGACTCTCTGATCAGGCCTACGGCATCGCGGGCCTGGGACCCGCCGATATCAGCCTGGCCGAGCTTCATGACGCCACAGCATGGGGAGAACTGCATCAGGCGGAGGTCATGGGCTTCTGCCCCATGGGCGAAGGTGGACCTTTTGCTGAATCCGGCGCTACGGCGTTAGGCGGCAGCAAACCCCTCAACACCAGCGGCGGGCTTGAGTGCCGCGGCCATCCTATCGGCGCCTCCGGTCTGGCCCAGATATATGAGCTGGTGCTGCAGCTGCGCGGCGACGCGGGCCTGAGACAGGTTGAGAATGCGCGCATCGGGCTGGCCGAAAACGGCGGCGGCAATATAGGGGTGGAGGAAGCCGCCATGTGCGTGCATATACTTGA
>Ga0208828_1000767_pt1 | contig 13609 bp, 6 predicted proteins | sample Kivu_160m_FD_185487 | JGI IMG/M metagenome (GOLD analysis project Ga0208828, IMG submission 185487) | Freshwater microbial communities from Lake Kivu, Western Province, Rwanda to study Microbial Dark Matter (Phase II) - Kivu_160m (SPAdes)... | ecosystem: Environmental > Aquatic > Freshwater >... | reverse complement strand
CCCGGCGTGGTCAAAGCAATCCCTGCGCGGCGTCCCTACCGTATCATCGTACTTCAAGACACCTCATACAGACAGCATAACATATAAGACAGCAGACAGGATACAGGGCGGAACTGCTCGATGTCAGCGGCCGCAAGGTGATGGACCTACGGGTCGGCGACAATGACATCCGTCAGCTTGCTCCCGGGGTCCATTTCATCAGAGAGGCACAAGCGCAAGCTCAAGCCCAAGCCGTCCGCAAGGTCGTGATTACGAGGTAGGGGGTAGCCGTGAAAACAACCATCAGCATTCTGGCCATCTGCTGTTGCCTGACGGCAGTCAGCGGCCAGTGGCTGGAGACGACCATATGTCTGCCTGATTCGGCAGGCGGGATCACGAGCCCGAAGGCCGTCGTCTACAATCCCAACAATCACCGTTTCTACGTCGGGGGCAAGTATGGCGGCCTGTCCGTGTACGATGCTGCGAGCGGAGACGGGGTCACTCACTTCCGCGCGGGTTACGGGGACGTCCGGGCCCTGTGCGTCAGCCCGGCCGCCAACAAGCTCTACGCTGCCGAAGATGATGTGGTCGTCGTCGTCGACTGCGCGACCGAGTCGACGCTGGCCGAACTGCCGGTCGGAGCCGGTCCGCGCACCCTGCTCTACCACCCGGTCCAGAACTGGGTGTTCTGCGCGAACCGTGGTGATTCGACCGTGACCGTAATTGACTGCGCGGGCGATACTGTCGTGGCTACCGTCGTGGTGGGCGCGAACCCCGTCGCCCTCTGCTACAATCCCGTGAACCAGCGAGTCTACTGCGCTAACGAGGAGTCGAACACCGTCACCTTCATGGAAGGCGCGCATCCCTTCCAGACGTACACCATCGCGGTCGGCCGGTTCCCGGCCGCGCTCACCTGCAACCCGGTCGACAACCGGATCTTCTGCGCCAACCGCGACGATTTGACCGTATCGGTAATCAGCGGCGAGTACAACTGGGTCGTGAACGAAGTGCCGACCGGCGACGAGCCGATCGCCCTGTGCTACAACAGCACCGCCAACACGGTCTTCTGCGCCAACTATAACAGCGACAACGTGGCGGTGATTGACGGGGAAGGGGAGCACGTGATCGCGATGATGGTGGTGCCGGCGAATCCGGGCGCGCTGGTCTTCGATTCCACCGATTGTCGGGTCTTCTGTACGAGCACGGAGACCGACACGCTGACGGTGCTCGACGGCGTGACCAATAGCGTCATCGGGCACATCCAACTCGAAGCTCAGGCGGATGCTGTCGGCTACTCGGCACCGGAGAATCGCCTCGCGGCCATCGCCGATGAGAGAGCGTGGCTCTCGGTCATCGACTGCGGGTCGAGCGCAGTGGTGGCTACCCGACCGACGGGCGCCTGTCCCGATGCACTGGCGCTTTCCCCGGACGGGACCAAGCTCTACTCCGCCAACTCCGCCCAGTACGCCCGGATTGGCATCCTGTCAGTTATCGAAGTCCCGGCCCGCAAGGTCGTTGCCAACCTGCCGGTCGGCCGTTACCCGCGGGCGCTCTGCTTCAACACTCAGGACCACAAGGTCTACTGCGTGAACGAGGGAGCCGGGACCGTGACGATTGTCGATGCCGATGCCGACACTGTGCTCGCCAACCTGCCGGTCGACGGGGCCGAGACCGTCATCTACGCGCCGGCCGTGAACAAGGTCTACGCCGCCGGCGGGTACTACGAGGGGGCCGTGACCGCGATTGACGGCGCCGGCGATACGGTGGTGGCCCGGCTCGTAACTCTGGCCGGCGGTTCCGCGCTCTGCACGAATCCCGCCGGAACCCGGCTGTACGTGGCCGGTGAGCCTGCTTACGTTACGGTCGTCGACTGCGCCTCGGACTCCATAATCGCCGACATCCCTGTCATGGACAATGTCCATGGCCTGCTGTACAACCCGGTTTCGGACAAAGTGTATGCCTCCGAATACGTCTCAGGCCGGTTGGACATCATCGACGCAGCATCGAATAGAGTCATCGACACCCTGCAGGTCGGGAATAGCTCTGAGCGAATGTGCTGCAATCCGCTCAACGGCAACGTGTTCGTTGACGTCAGACTCAGCCGCAAGGTCCGCGTCGTCGACGGGTTCGGCGACACGCTGCTCGCAACGCGGTCCTTTGCGGGCTACCTCGAGGATGTCGCCTATGAGCCGGTCTACGACCGGGTTTACACGGGCTACTCCGGCCGGCCTTACTCGACGGTAGTGATGATTGACGCAAGTACATACAACACCGTGGGCAGCGTTCCGATGCTGGGTACCCCCCAGCGCATTCTCGTAAGCCCGGCTGACTCCACGGTCTACGTTGCCTCATCCAATGTTGCAAGCATCTACGTCATCGGTGCCACGGCCGGCGCGGTTGCCGAGCCGCGGGGGCCGCGGCAGACTGGCGAAAGGCCGGCATCAACGCTGGTCCGCGGCGTGCTGTACATGGAAGCAGGCAGTAGACAGCAGACAGGATACAGGGCGGAGCTGCTGGACATCAGCGGTAGGAAGGCGATGGATCTGAGGTCGGGCGAGAACGACGTTCGCCACCTTGCTCCCGGGGTCTACTTCATACGGGAAGCGGTGAGCGGTGGGCGGTCAGCGGTGAGCGTCCGCAAGGTCGTGATTGCCAGGTAGGGAGGAGTTGTGAGAACCGTGAGTGCGCTGCTTGCGCTAGGCCTCTGCCTGTCGGCATTCGCCGGCCAGCCGGAGAAGGTGGTCTACCTGCCGGACTCGCTCGGCGGGCTTGTTGGGCCGTCATGTCTATCCTTTGGTGGATCGAACGGGCTGTTGTATGTCGCCGGTGATGGCCCAAGCGTGATTGCCGTGTCCGAGTCTACCCGCGAGAAGGTAGCTCGTATCGATGTCGGTTCGAGGGTGAACGGCATCTGCTGTGTAGCCGCCGTGAACAAGATATACGTTGCGCTTGCAGCCGACACGGTGGTCGTCATAGACGGCGCAAGTAACACGGTCAGTGCGCGGCTCCCGGCAGGAAACGAGCCGGTGGCGGTCTTCTACGACTCGTTCGTCGGCAGGGTCTACTGCGGTAACTCGCGCAGCGACAACGTAACCGTCATCGACGCCGTCAGGGACAGCGTTCTGGCCACGATCTCGCTGACTGATGGACCCGTCGCCTTTTGCTGCGACTCAACCGGTGCGAAGGTCTATTGCGCACTACCTGATCGGGGGAGGGTCGCGGTGCTGGATGCGTACGCCGATACTCTGCTGCGTACCCTCTCGGTTGGCAGCGAGCCAACCGCATTGCTCTTCAGCCCCCAGCAGAATCGGGTGTATTGCGCGAGCCGCGGCAGCCGACGCGTGTCGGTTATCAGCGTTCCGACCGACAGCGTGGTCGCGACGGTCACAACTGCCAGCCATCCCAGGGCTCTCGCGTATGACCCGGGCCGCGACCGCTTGTACGTCGCCTGTGAAAACCATGAGGTCACGGTAATCGATTGTTCCGCGGACACGGCGTGCGCTCACGTCGCGGTGGACTACAAACCCTGGGACGTGTTGTACAACGGCACAAGTGACAGGGTGTACTGCGCAAACTACCGTAGCGAACTCGTCGCGATTGACGCCGCAGCCGACACCCTGGTGCGAGCTCTTACTGTCGCGTCGCAGCCGTGCGCGTTGGCGGCCAACGCCGACGGCAACGAAGTGTACTGCGCAAGCGCGGCCGGCAACGTCCTCACTATCGTCGATGCGAGCCAGGACACCGTGGCTGCGACGGTCGTCACCGGGTGCGACCTGGACTTTGCCGTCTTCAGCGAGCGGAGTGGCAAGCTCTACGTCGGGTGTCGGTTCGGTGCAGGCGGACATCTCGCTCTGGTCGACGGCACGTCGAACGAACTCCAGCGGTTCATAGACGTCGCCGGCTACAGCATCAACATGTGCTATGATTCCGCCCTGGATAAGATCTACATCGGTGGCGGAGGCGACAGCGTACTCACTGCGATTGACTGCACCCGGGACACCATTGCGGCGACGTTGGCCGTACCGGGTATGTACTCGGGCTCGATCTGCATCAACCCGGACGACCACAAGGTCTACAGCACGACCGGCCAGGGCGGGACTCTGACGATCGTGGATGCCGTGGCGGATACCCTGATAACCACCATCCAGTATCCGTCGCCGTATGAACCCTGGGAGATGTGCTATAACTCGGCGAACAACCTGCTTTATGTGCACATGGAATGGCCAGTTCCTTGCGGAGTATACGCGATTGACGGACGCGGAGACTCGACGGTCGCGGTGATACAGACTCAAGCCTATGCAGGCGGGCCGATGGTGATCAACCCGGTGGAGAACATGCTCTATGATGGCGACGGGATGAACGGGGATGTCTCGTGGATTGACTGCAAGCGCAACCAGTACCTCGGCGCCATGTACGCGGCCGGTCAACCCATAGCCATGTGCTGTGACACGCTGGACGATCGGATATTCGTGGCGACTCTGCAAGGCCCCTACGTCTGGGTGTTCGGGGGGCCGCTGCCACCAGCCGTCGACAGCATCCTGATTGAGCACTCGATGGGTGACATCTTCTACAACCCTTTGAGCAACCGGGTCTACTGCGCGGCTCGGAACATCTACGCGATTGATGCAGCCACAGAATCCGTAGTCGACAGCTTCCAGGCTCGAACGTTCTCGGGCGAACCTGCCTTCGCGCTCAATCGAAGAACGAACCACGTCTACGCGCTCGATGTCAGTGGCTCGCGCCTGCTGGTTATCGCCGACACCCTCTTCACGGGTCTTCAGGACGCGCGCCGGGCGTCCGGCGGACGGGCGCGTCTGTCCCAGACCATTATCGGCAACGTCCTCTTTCTGCCTGAAGTTCCCGGCTGTATGCCTGAGGCTGCCGGCCTGCTCGACATCTCCGGCCGCAAGGTGATGGACCTCTGTTCCGGCGATAACGACGTCCGCCACCTCGTTCCCGGGGTTTGCTTCATACGGGAAGCGCAAGCCCAAGCGCAAGCTGTCCGCAAGGTCGTGATTACGAGGTAGGGGGCTGCACTCAAGACGATGCTCGTAGACTGAAGTTCGGCATCTCTTGTCCTACCCGGGCAAGCTTGCCTTGATGCCGCGTCTCGGCTACAATTCGCGTCCAACCCGAATTCGAAAGGACTTGTCGTGAATAGTCAGGACTACATCGGTCTGGCCGAAGCACACAGCGCTCGCAACTACCTGCCTTTGCCGGTCGTCCTCGCCAAAGGCGATGGCGTGTGGGTCGAGGACGTTGAAGGGAAGCGTTACCTCGACATGCTTTCTTCCTATTCGGCTCTCAACCAGGGCCACCGCCATCCAAAGATAGTCGGTGCGATGCAGGAGCAGATGGGCAGACTCTGCCTGACGTCGCGCGCGTTCCACCATGATGTCTTTGGTCCGTTCTGCAAGACCGTGACCGAGGCGTGCGGGTTTGACCAGGTGCTCTTGATGAACACCGGGGCCGAGGCGGTCGAGACCGCAATCAAGCTCGGCCGGCGCTGGGGCTACACGAAGAAGGGCGTGCCGGAAGGCAAGGCCGAGATCATCGTCTGCGACGGCAACTTCCACGGCCGGACTACGACGATTGTCGGGTTCTCTTCCGAGAAGCTGTACGGTGATGGATTCGGGCCGTTCACTCCGGGCTTCAAGCTGATTCCCTACGGTGACGCCGCGGCGCTGGAAGCGGCCATCACTCCGAACACCGTTGCGTTCCTGGTCGAGCCGATCCAGGGCGAGGCTGGAATCAGAATACCGAAACCGGGTTTCTTGAAGGCTGCCCGCGAAGTCTGTTCCCGACACGACGTCCTGTTGATGACCGACGAGATTCAGACCGGGCTCGGCCGTACCGGACGGCTCTTCTGCTACGAGCATGAAGGCGTCAGGCCGGACGTTTTGATCGTGGGCAAGGCCCTGGGCGGAGGCTGTTTCCCGGTGTCCGGCGCGCTGGCTTCGAAGGAGTTGATGTCCGTGTTCACGCCCGGGAACCACGGCTCGACCTTCGGCGGGAACCCGCTGGCCTGCGCGGTCGGCAAGGCGGCGGTCGAGGTCGTCGTCAATGAGAAGCTGCCGGAGAACTCGGACAAGATGGGTGAGTACCTGAGAGGCGAGCTGGTGAAGCTCGGCTCGCGTCACGTCGCCGAGATAAGGGGCAGGGGTCTCTTCATCGGCGTTGACATCCGGCCCGAATCCGGCCCGGCGCGCGGCTTCTGCGAGAAGCTGATGGCGCTCGGCATTCTCGCCAAGGAGACGCACGGCACGGTCATTCGTTTCGCCCCCCCGCTCATCATCAGCAAAGCCGACATCGACTGGGCCCTGGAGCGAATCGCCCAGGTGCTGAAATAGCCGACCGGACGAACGCAGAAGCGAGAAGCGCGAGTGCAGAAGCGAGAACGTTCGGAGATTCTGCGGTCCAGCTTCTGGCTTCTGGTATCTGACTTCCTCCTTGCATCGGGCGCTCACCCTTGACTTCCAGTGCCGGTTAGCCTATAAGTTCACGTGCGTTTGCTCTCGGTCGACAACCCGGCAGACCTGAAACGGGAACTTGCGGCGGTCGGCGCCGACCCGCAGTGCTGGCCGATATTCCTGGCCAAGAGTCGGGTCGTGGCAGTCAAGGTCGAGGGCCTCTCTACTGCCGGCGCCAACATCCTGAAGCAGACCGCGATTGCCTGCGGCGGCGACTGCGCGGTGAATCGGGCCATCGTCTCGGGTCGGGTCCGGCATACCGACGCATTGCTCTTCGTGACGATGCGGCAGTTGCGGGCGCTTGTCGACCGGCTGGCATCGCAGCCTGAGTGCGTCGCGCGACTGGTCCCCGAGCTGGTCGGGCTGAGCATGCGTATGCTGTTGCCGGCGCGTACCGTCAAGCTGGGACGAAAGACAATTGACCTGAGTAGTCGGACCTACGTGATGGGAATACTCAACGTGACGCCCGACTCGTTCTCCGATGGCGGTCAGTTCCTCGAACCGCGGGCCGCACTCGACCACGCCATGGCATTGGCCGAAGCGGGCGCGGACTTCATCGACGTCGGCGCCGAGTCGACCCGGCCGGGTTCGCAGTCAGTCCCGGCAAAGGAGCAACTGGCGCGGCTGCTGCCGGTGTTGCGCGCCGTGAAGAAGCGAGTCAGGATGCCGGTGTCGGTTGATACGACCAGCGCGGCTGTGGCGCAGGCGGCGATGCGCGAGGGTGCGGACATTGTGAATGACGTCTCCGCCCTTGCCGGCGACCGGCGGATGGCTGCGGTTGTGGCGCGAGCTGGCGTCCCTTGTATACTGATGCACATGAAAGGCAGACCCCGGACCATGCAGAAGAATCCCGAGTACTCAGACTTGATGGCCGAGGTCGTTTCGTTTCTGGCGGCGGCGCTGGCGCGGGGAGAGCAGGCCGGCATCGAGCGCAGGCAGATGCTCGTTGACCCGGGCATCGGGTTCGGCAAGACCGTGACCCACAATCTCGAGATCCTGCGCCGCCTGGCGGAGCTGGAGTCGCTGGGGGCGCCGGTGGTAGTTGGCCCGTCGCGCAAGCGCTTCATCGGTGCGGCCACGGATGCACCGCCGGGCGAGAGGCTTGAGGGGACGATTGCCGCCTGCGTGCTCGCGGCGGCAAACGGTGCGAACGTTGTGCGCGTGCACGACGTCAAACCGGTAGTGAAAGCACTTAAGCTGGCCGACGCCATCGAGCTGAGAACCTAGATGCTTTCGTTTGTCAGGTTCCGGTTCGCCGACGCCTTCGATATCCTGCTGGTCGCCCTGCTCGCCTACTACTTCCTGCGTTTCCTGAAGGGCAGCCGCGCCATCCGGATGCTGTACGGGCTTTTCGTCCTCGTGGCGGTTTCGTTCCTCGCCCGCTGGCTCGACTTGAAGGCGCTCGGGCTCATCGTCAACTCGCTGACCACGATCTGGATCGTGGCGTTCGTCATCATCTTCCAACCGGAAATCAGGAACATCCTCTCCCGGTTCGGACGCTACCGGCCCCTGCGATTCCTGCTCAAGCATGGCGCGGATGCTGCCGCGGTCGATGAGATCGTCGACGCAGCGGCGCAGATGAAGGACCACAAGACCGGTGCGCTTCTTGTCATCGAGCATGACATCGGCCTGCGCGAGTACATCGACACGGGTACGCGGGTCGAGGCGCGGGTTTCGGCTTCGCTACTGGTATCGCTCTTCACCCCGCCGGGGCCGCTGCACGACGGCGCGGTTATCATTACGTCCGGCCAGGTCGTCGCCGCCGGCTGCACCCTGCCGTTGAGCGAAGAGCGGTATGTCGAAGGCGCGCTCGGGATGCGCCACCGGGCCGGTCTGGGTATCGCGACCGTGACCGACGCCATCGCTGTCATCGTTTCCGAAACCACGGGCAAGATAAGCTTCGCCAACCGGGGGGCACTGCTGTCCGGTCTGACTCCATCGCAGTTGAAGTACAACATCCAGCAGGCGCTGGCCGCGGAGCTCTGAGTCGTGACCGAGGGACGCGTCCGACTGTTCGTATTCGCGGCAGTATTCGCTACGGTGTTCGGCGTGTACTACTACAGCGCCGCCCCGACCGCGGCGTTCTGGGACTGCGGCGAGTTGATTGCGGCGTCGTTTACGATGGGCATCCCGCACCCGCCCGGCACGCCGCTGTTCGTGACCATTGGCCGGATCTTCTCAATGCTGCCGTTGGCCAAGGAAATTGCGTTCCGCATCACCCTGATACCGGTGCTGTTCGGCGCCTTTTCCTGCGGGCTCATCTATCTTCTTGTCGTCAAACTCATCTCGCTCTACGCCAAGCCGGAGCGCCGGTACGACAAATGGCTGCCGCACGTCGCCGGGGCATTTGCCGGGCTGGCATGTGCTTTCGCCTACTCGTATTGGGACAACTGCGTGGAAGCCGAGGTCTACGGTCCGTGCGTGGTTGTGGCCCTGTCGGTGCTTCACATGGCACTGGTCTGGCGCGACCGCCTCAAGCAGGCAGGGACCGACAACCGTCTGATACTGGCTGCCGTTTTCCTGCTCTTTCTCTCGACCGGCATCCACTTCACGCCGATGATGACCGTCTTCGCCGTGCTGGTTTTCGCACTGGTCGTGGACCGCGAGGCGATTCTGCAGCTCAGGATTTTCGAGCTGGTCGCCGGCTATCTGATGATCCTGACGATGGCTGAGCTGGGATTCAGGGCCGCCACATTTGTCGCCGTCCCGCTGATGCTGGCCGCGACCTGGTACGGGATCAGGGTGATGGAACGTTCCACACACACGCGGTCGGTGTTCTACGGCCTGGGCCTGGTCTTTCTGGTCTTCGTCATCGCCTACGTCGCCGCCGGCAACGAGGTGATGGATGATACGGTGCTATTCCTCGCTTCGCCGACGGTGGCGTTCATCGAGCGGTGGGTCCGCTCTCCAGCGCTGCTCCTGTTGTTCGTGGTCGGGTACGGCGGGTACCTCTACTGGCTGCACCGGCAGGGCCGGCTGAGACCGAAGTACGTCGGACTGATGCTTGGGCTCGTCCTTGTCGCCGGTACGGTTCAGTTCATCATGCTCATCCGGGCGAGCCATGCGCCGACGATTAACGAGGCCGACCCTTCGAACTGGCGGGATTTCATCAGTGTGCTGAAGCGCGAGCAGTACGACCCGATGAAGCTGCTGCCGCGCAAGACTCAATTCCTGACTGAGGAGGACTGGCGCAGCAACCGGAACCCGCGCTTCAGCGTGCTGGTCGCTTACTACGAACAGGTCAAGTACTACCTGCGCTACTTCTTCTGGCAGTGGGGGAACGAGCGGTTCTTTGACATCCTCCTGCACATCAAGTGGCAGTTCCTGTTCGGTCTCATCCCGCCGCTGCTGGGGCTCTGGGGCATGTGGCATCAGTTCAGGAAGGAGAAGCGTTCCTTCGTCCTCATCTTCGTTGCCTTCCTGGTGGCGTCGGTCGGCCTTATCACCTACCTGAACCTGAAGTACTCGCCCTCGGACCCGCGGCGCGGCGACCCGGCCCAGGGCCGTCTCGGGTACCTGGAGGTGCGCGAACGTGACTACTTCTTTGCGTTCTCGTTTGTGTTCTACACCATCTTCGTCGGGGTCGGGGCCTACGCGTTCCTGCGCACGGTGATTGACCGGCTGCGATTCAGGCCGGCCCCGGCATATGCCCTGTCCGGCGTCCTGCTCGCGCTCGGGTTCGTGCCGATGCTTCTGAACTATCCGGATGTCACGCGCCGCGGCAACTGGATCCCGGCCGAGTACGGGTACAACATGTTGGTATCGTGCCCGGGCGAGCACGCGGTGCTGTTCACCAACGGTGATAACGACACCTTCCCGCTGTGGTTCATGCAGACCGTGCCTTCGCGAATAGCCGACTATGACCCGAAGTTCGGTAAGAACGTCCGGGTCGGGATTCTCTCGCTGTTGAACACGAGCTGGTACTGCAAGCAGCTCAAGCGCTGGGGTGCACCGATCTCATTCACCGAGGCGGAGATTGACCGGTTGCCGCGCGGAATGGTCGGTAAGAACAACCGCACCTTCCTGCTCGAGGATATCATGATTCGGGATATGGTGGCGACCGCGGGTGGGGTAAAGCTGAAGTGGCCCGATGACTATGGTTCGTCGTCCGAGGAGTACATGGCCAAGGTGTTCGGCTCGGGCTACGAGGCCCGGACGCCGGTCTACTTCGCGACTACAGTTGCCCCTCGCAGCCTGCAGGACGTGCGGTTGCACCTACGGCTGGAAGGATTGGTATACCGGGTAGTCGCCGAAGCCGGCGCCGAGCAGACGGACCTGGCGAGAAGCCGGTATCTGGTCGACTCGGTCTATCGGATGCAGTCGATTTTCGATCCTCGCGTCCGCAAGGATGAAAACACGAACGGGTTGTTGCTGACCTACGCCGCGACGTTCATGGGCATGGCCAATGAGTACCGGCGCCGGAACCGTCCGCAGGACGCCGAGCACGTTCTCGACCTTGCCACCAGGCTGGAGCTGAGCCGGGAACGCCGGATGACGGTTCTCTATCACTTCTCCAACGCCGCACTGGGGAACGGTCACTTCGACCGGGCTCTGGCCGCACTCGACACCATCCGGGCGCTCGGGTATGAACAGCCGGAGTTCGCCGCCCTGCGTGGCGCAGTCTATGAAGGCAGGGGCGACTTTAAACAGGCAGAATCGGCCTACGTCGAGGCGGTAGGCGGAGATCCCAGCCGGCCCGAGTTCATGCAGGCGCTGGTGCGCCTCTACATCGACAGACTCGGCGATAAGGCCAAAGCCAGGGCTCTGCTCGAGCAGTGGCTGCGCCGGGTGCCGGCCGATTCCGGGGCCGCCCGTGAGCTCAGCCGCTTGTCGTAGAAACGGTTCCCGGCCGCCGAATGGGCTGCGTCTGATTTGACTCCCATCGGTTCCCTTTATAATATCAGCCTCTGCAAATGGCAAACAGAACCGTGTTGCGGGTCAGGGCGTCTGGTGCTTGACCCCGCGATTCCTTGAATCCTTGAGTTCTTTCTCTTACCGGAGGATCGCCCGATGAACGACCGAAGAGTCCGCATCGTCGTCTTCGCCGCCATCTTTGCCGTCGTGCTGGTCGCCTACCTCGCCAGTGTCGCGCCGACCGCTGCGTTCTGGGACTGCGGCGAGTTGATTGCGACCGCCTACATAATGGGAGTTCCCCACCCGCCCGGCACGCCGCTCTTCGTTACCATCGGTCGCATCTTCTCGATGCTGCCGACCAGCCCGGAATACGCCTTCAGGATAAACCTCATCCCGGTCCTGTTCGGCGCCTTCTCGTGCGGGCTTATCTACCTGCTTATCCTCAAGCTCATTTCGCCCTACGCGAACCCGGAACGTCGGTACGACAAATGGCTGCCCCACGCGGCCGGAGTGTTCGGCGCGCTCTGTTGCGCGTTCGCATTCTCCTACTGGGACAACTGCGTCGAGGCCGAGGTCTACGGACCGTGCGTGGTCGTCGCCCTGTCGGTTCTCTACATGGCGCTCGCCTGGCGTGATCAGCTCCAGCGCGAAGGCGGCGACAACCGCCTGATACTGGCCGCGATGTTCCTGCTCTTCCTTTCGACCGGGATCCACTTCACGCCGATGATGACCGTGTTCGCCGTGCTGGTCTTTGCGATGGTCGTGGACCGCGAGGCGATCCTGCAGCTCCGGATCTTCGAACTGGTCGCCGGCTATCTGATGATCCTGACGATGGCTGAACTGGGATTCAGGGCCGCCACATTTGTCGCCGTCCCGCTGATGCTGGCCGCAACCTGGTACGGGATCAGGGTGATGGAACGTTCCACACACACGCGGTCGGTGTTCTACGGCCTGGGCCTGGTCTTTCTGGTCTTCGTCATCGCCTACGTGGCGGCGGGCAACCGGGTCATGGACGACACCGTGCTGTTCCTCGCCTCGCCGACGGTGGCGTTCATCGAGCGGTGGGTGCAGTCGCCGGTCCTGCTGATGCTGCTGGTGGCCGGGTATGGCGCGTACCTCTACTGGCTCCACCGCCAGGGGAAGTTGAGCCCGAAGTACGTCGCCCTGATGCTGGGCCTCGTCTTTCTCGCCAGCACGGTCCAGTTCATCATGCTCATCCGCGCCAGACTCGGGCCCAGTATCAACGAGGTGGACCCGTCCAACTGGAGGGATTTCGTCAGCGTGCTGAAGCGCGAGCAGTACGACCCGATGAAGCTGCTGCCGCGAAAGACGCAGTTCCTGACCGAAGACGACTGGCGGATGAACCGGAACCCGCAGTTCAGCGTACTTGTCGCTTACTTCGAGCAGGTCAAGTACTATGTGCGCTACTTCTTCTGGCAGTGGGGCAACTCGCGGTTCTTCGATATCTTCCTGCACATCGGCTGGCAGGCACTCCTCGGTCTGATACCGCCGCTGCTGGGAATCTGGGGCATGTGGCACCAGCTCAGGAAGGAGAAGCGGTCATTTGTCCTCATCCTCGTCGCGTTCCTCGTGGCGTCGGTCGGCCTCATCACCTACCTGAACCTGAAGTACTCGCCCTCGGACCCGCGGCGCGGCGATCCGGCCCAGGGCCGACTCGGGTACCTGGAGGTGCGCGAACGTGACTACTTCTTCGCGTTCTCGTTTGTGTTCTACACCATTTTCATCGGCGTCGGCGCCTACGCGTTCCTGCGCTGGGTTGCCGATCAGGTGAAGACGCGGAAGTTGCCGATGTACGCGGTGTCCGGCGCGCTGGTCGCTTTCGGGTTCGTGCCGATGCTCTTGAACTTCCCCGAGGTGACCCGCCACGGCGACTGGATTCCGGCCGAATACGGCTACAACATGCTGATCTCGTGCCCCGGCGAGCACGCGGTGGTCTTCACCAACGGCGACAACGATACGTTCCCGCTCTGGTTCATGCAGACCGTACCTTCACGGGTCGCCAACTATGACCCGAAATTCGGCAAGAATGTGGCGGTCGCCAACCTGTCGCTGCTCAATACCGGCTGGTACTGCAAGCAGCTCAAACGCTGGGGCGCGCCCATATCGTTTACCGAATCGCAGATCGACAAGCTGCCCCAGGGCTTTGTCGGCAAGGATGGCCGTACCTACCTGCTCAAGGATGTCATGATGCGTGACATCGTGGCGACCAGCGCGGGCATCAAGCTGAAGTGGCCCGACGACTACGGTTGCATGCCGGCCGAGTATCGGGCGAAGGTCTTCACCGC
>Ga0208828_1000765_pt1 | contig 13643 bp, 16 predicted proteins | sample Kivu_160m_FD_185487 | JGI IMG/M metagenome (GOLD analysis project Ga0208828, IMG submission 185487) | Freshwater microbial communities from Lake Kivu, Western Province, Rwanda to study Microbial Dark Matter (Phase II) - Kivu_160m (SPAdes)... | ecosystem: Environmental > Aquatic > Freshwater >... | reverse complement strand
GACGGCGATGTTCTTTTCCCGGATCCCGGCCGAAGCGAGCAGGCGGGCTAAAGGAAGGCTGACCTCGGGGGGAGTTGCGAGCTCGGGCGCGGCGATCGCGTTGACCTTGATCCCAACGCGGTCGGAGGGGGAAAAAATCGTCCGCAGCCCGGCGGCGGCGTCGCTCTGGCCGAAGAGAATGCGGAGGCCGCGCTCGTACATGGCCGCAACGAGCTTCGGCTCGACCTGGCCGAGGCGCGGGACGACCCCCTTGCCCCGAACGATCACGACCGTCGCCGTCCCCATATCCGTCAAGATAAACCCGACGGCCGAGGCTTGTCAATCGCGCCCCGTTGCGGTTATATTAGGAGCGCCGGCGGGGATCGGAAAAAACCGCGGCGTCGAGGAAGCCGATGAAAATTAAAACGATCCTGATTTTGTTCCCGGTCTTGACGCTCTTGTCATTCGCGGACGGGGTCCAAAAAAGCGGAGCGCCGGCGCTGGCGGCGCTCCTGCCCGAGGTGGCCAACTGGAAGGCGGTCGAAGCCGTCCAGCGCTACAGCCCGGAAACGCTTTTCGAATATATCGACGGGGCCGCCGAAGCGTACCTCGGCTTCGATTTCAAGGAACTGATCGTCGCCGAGTTCCAGGGAGGCCGGACGAAGGCCTCGCTGACGGCCGAGATCTACGACATGGGGACGGAGCGGAACGCCTTCGGCATCTACAGCGCCGAGCGCTTCTCGGAGAGCCGGTTCATCCCCGTCGGGATCCAGGGCTACCTCGAGGAAGGGACGTTGAATTTTCTGGCCGGCCGATTCTACGTCAAGCTGATGTGCTACGAAGGCGGCGACCAGACCTCGGAATTTCTGAAGATTTTTGCCGCGGGCATCGTCGACAAGATCAAGGACGTGGGGACATTCCCGCCTCTGCTCCAGGCCTTCCCCCGGGAGGGGCTCGTCGCCAACAGCGAAAAGTTCATCCTGCGCAACGTTCTGGGCTTCAAATTCCTGAATGAGGGGTATATCGCCGGATATCATCAGGACGGCCAGGAGTACGAAGTCTTTCTCATCGACGGCGGGACCGCGGACGAAGCGGAAGCGATGCTGGCGTCTTTCTTGCAGCATTTCGCCAAGACCGCCGGCGCGGTCGAGAAAAAAGATTACGGGGCCAAGGTCAAGGATCCCTATCTGAAGAACGTCTTCGTATCCCGCTCCGGACCCTATCTCTGCGGCGTGACGAAGATCCCCGACGGCCAGGAGGGGACCGGAGAAAAAGCCCTGGCGGCGCTGGTCAACGGCTTGAAGAGGTAGGGGACATGGACAAGACGGCCGGCCCGAACTACAATGGACACGTGGAAAAGAACCGGGTCCTGACGATCTCCAGCGCGATCGTCGCGATTTTTATCGTCGGCCTAGTCATGCGCCTGGCCAAATCGGTGCTCTTTCCGTTTTGCCTGGCGATCTTCTTCTACTTCGTCCTCTCGCCCGTCCTGGACCTGCTGACCCGCAAGCTGAAGCTGCCGCGGACGCTGGCCCTCGTCGTCGTCATCCTCTTCACGTTCCTAGTTCTCTATCTTATGGGGCTGTTGTTCTATTCGAGCGGTGAGACGTTCGCCGCCGAGATCCCGAAATACGGCCAGAAGTTCAGCCGCATGGTCGAATCCGTCCAGGTCCAGCTCAATCTTCCGAAATCCAAGCTCGATCCTCTCGCCTGGCTGCAGGGCCTCGACATCCAGAAGGTCGGGTCTTTCTTCCTCACCTCGGTGGGCACGGTCATGAGCTTTCTTGCGACGCTGTTCCTCGTCCTGATCTTTCTCGTCTTCATGCTCGCCGGCCGGGGCAAGCTGTACGCCAAGATCAAAGCTTCCTTCGAGGCCAAGAACGCCGCTCACCTGACCCGGATCGTCGAGAACATCGACCGCCAGGTCCAGAAATACCTGGCCCTCAAGACCGTCAGCTGCATCATCTCCGGCGTTCTGGCGACGCTGGTCATGGTCATCTTCGGCCTGAATTTTGCCGTGCTCTTCGGCTTTCTGACATTTCTCCTGAACTATATCCCCAACATCGGCGCGCTGATCGCCAAGGTGCTGCCCTTCCTCTTCGCTCTGCTCCAGTTCGACAGCGCCTGGCCGGCCATCTGGATGTTCATCATCCTCTTCGTCATCGACGCCTTCATGGGCGTCGTAGCCGAACCGAAGATGATGGGTCAGGGATTGGGGCTCAGCCCCCTGGCCATTCTCTTCGCCCTGTTCTTCTGGGGCTGGCTGTGGGGCATCCCGGGGATGATCCTGTCCGTGCCGATGATGGTCATCCTCAAGGTCGTCTGCGCCAACGTCCCCGGCTTGAAGTTCATGGAAGCCCTGCTCAGCAAGTGAGCCGGGGCTGATTCCGGTTGGGGGGCCGGGCTCACTTCTTGAAGATGAACGTCTCCTGCGTCAAGGCTTTGATCTTCTGCCCGAAAAAGCTCTTGAGGGCCTTCTCGGCCGCCTTGAGCTCGGCCGCCTTCCGCGACGGCCCGCTGGCCTTGGCCAGGGAGGTCTTGTTGACCAAGACTTCGACGACGAATTCCCTCTTGTGGTCGGGGCCCGTCGATTTCACCGTCTTGTAGTGGGGGGCCGGCAGGTCCTCCTTCTGGAGGAATTCCTGGAGGGCGGATTTGTAGTTGTTGATGTCGATCTGGTCTTCGTTCTTGATCTTCTTGAATGAGCCGCGGAGGATCTGAAGATAGAATGTCCTGGCCGCCTCGTAGCCGCCGTCGAGGAAGATGGCCCCCACGACCGCTTCGAACGTCCCGGCGAGAATGCTGTCCTTCTTCCGGCCGCCGCTCTTCTCCTCGCCCCGGCCGACCCGCATGAAGCGGTCGAGCCCCATCTGCCGGGCGAATTCGGCCAAGGCGATCGTGCTCGTCGCCGAGGATTTCAGCTTCGACAGGTCTCCCTCGGTGACCTCCGGGTACGATTCGTAGAAGAAGGCGGCGGCGATCAGGCCGACGACCGAATCGCCCAGGAACTCCATCAATTCGTTGTCCCTGGCCTTCTCCGCGCTTTCGTAGGCGAAGGAGCTATGGGTCAAGGACTGGAGCAGGAGCTCCTTTTTGCGGAATGTGTAGCGGAGCTCGCGTTCGAGCTCGGCGACGGGGCCTTTCTTTTTTCTTTTTCTCAAGATGTTCCTTATCATGGTGTGAAGGGATAGACGACGCGGCCGCCGACGATCGTCATCGCGGGCGCGCCCTTGAGCTTCCAGCCGTCGAACGGCGTGTTGCGGCTCTTCGAGGCGAAAGAGGCCGCATCCACCGTGACGGTCTTGTGCAGGTTAAGGATGGTCAAGTCGGCGTCGGCCCCGGCAGCGATCCGGCCCTTGGCCTTGAGACCGAGAAGGGCCGCCGAGGTCGAGGACATCATCTCCACGAAGCGCATGATGGAAATGACTCCGCGGCCGACCAGTCGGTCGAGCAGGAGCGAGACGGCCGTCTCGAGGCCGACCATGCCGAACGGCGCTTTTTCGAACGGGACATCCTTGTCCTTGGCGCTGTGTGGGGCGTGGTCGGTGGCGAAGACGTCGATCGTGCCGTCCTTGACTGCGGCGACGAGGGCCCGGACGTCGGCCGGACTCCGCAGGGGAGGATTCACCTTGAAAGACGTCTGTTTCTTGTCGACGTCCTCGTCGGAGAGGAGGAGATGATGGGGTGTCGCCTCAGCGCTGATGGGGACGCCCCGCGCTTTCGCTTCCCGGACGAGACGAACGGCGCCTTGGCTGCTGAGATGGGCGATGTGGACGCGGACGCCGAGGGCTTCGGCCAGGATGATATCCCGGGAGACCATGAGATCCTCCGCGGCCGCCGGTATACCCGGCAGGCCGAGGCGGCGGGAGGCCGCCCCCTCGTTCATGACCCCCCCTTCCCAGAGCGGCCGGTCCTCACAGTGGTCGATGACCAGCGCGTCGAGCGACTTGGCCGTCTCGAAGACGCGCGTCATGACCCGGTTGTCCTGAACGCACCGGCCGTCGTCGGAGAAGGCGAGGGCGCCCGCGGCCGCGAGCTCGGCCATATCCGTGACCTCCCAGCCGAGAAGGCCTTTGGTCAAAGCGGCGATGGGAAAGACGTTGACGGCGGCCTTCTTCGAGGCCTGCGCCAGGACGAACTCGGTCACGGCCCGCTCGTCGTTCGGCGGCTTGGTGTTCGGCATGGCGCAGACGGAAGTGAATCCGCCGCGCGCCGCGGCCCGCGTGCCGCTTTCGATCGTCTCCTTGGCCGTCTGGCCCGGCTCGCGCAGGTGGACGTGCATGTCGATGAATCCCGGCGCGACGACCAGGCGGGAGGCGTCGATGACGGTCGCATCCCTAGCTTTGATCGAAGGTTTCACGTCGGCGATCCGGCCGTCCTCGATCAGGATGTCCAGGGTCTCGTCGGCGCCGGTTTTAGGGTCGAGGACCCGGCCGTTCTTGATCAGGGTGCGCATCCCAAGCCTCCTTCCCGTCCGGGACGGCGCCTATCTTTTGAGCGCAACGGGTTCCGTGATGAGGACCTCGTCGCGATTGTCGACCTCGCGGAGCCGGACCTTGATGATCTCGCGCCGGGACGAGGCCAATTGCTTGCCGATGTAGTCGGCCCGGATGGGGAGGTCGCGGTGGCCGCGGTCGATGAGGACGAGCAATTGGATCGACCTCGGCCGGCCGATGTCGAACAGGCCTTCCATGGCCGCCCGGATCGTCCGGCCGGTCATAAGGACGTCGTCGACGAGGATGACGTCCTTGTTGGCGACGGAGAAGGGGATGTCCGTATGGCTCCCTTCGTGAGGCGCCGCGTTCTTGGAAAAATCGTCGCGGTAGCGGGTGATGTCCATAACCCCCACCGGAATATCCACGCCCTCAAGGTCCTTGATGATCCGGGCCAGGCGCTTTCCGATGTAGACGCCGCGCGTCCGGATCCCGACGATGACGAGGGCTTTGAGGTTGCGGTTGCGTTCGAGGATTTCCGTGGCCATGCGGTCGATGACGCGCCGGATCCGGGTCGCATCCATGACGCTGGCCTTGATCTTTTCACTCATGCTCGACTCCTGGCTCCTGTTATACCATATTTATGGACGCGGGGGCCGGGTTCTTTTTGAAATAGCGCCGGGCGTCCTCGAGGTCCAGCTTGATCCGGGCGGCGAGCTCCCGGGGGCCGCGAAACGTCCGCTCGTCGCGGATCTTCTTCAGGAAGAAGAGGCGGACGGAGGCCCCGTAGATCGTCTTCTTGAAATCGAGGATGTGGGCCTCGATCGTGAGGCCGCCCGAGCCGGCCGGTCCGGCGGAAAACGTAGGCCTGACGCCGACGTTCGTCAGGGCCCGGCGGCGGACGCCGTCGACTTCGATGAGCGAGACGAATACGCCCCGGGGGACGATCTCGTTGGGGGTTTCGATATTGGCCGTCGGGAATCCGAGGCCGCGGCCGCGGGCCGCGCCCCGGACGACCCTGCCTTCGACGTCGTACGGCCGGCCGAGAAGTTGGTTGGCCGCGCCGATGCGGCCGAGCTTCAGCAATTCGCGGATCGCGCTGGAGCTGACGACGAGGGATTTTTTCCGGACGGGCGGAACGACGAGGACGTCGAACCAGAGCTTCTTGCCGAACGCCCGTAGGGCGGACACGTCGCCCCGGCGGCCTCTTCCGAAGCGGAAATCGGGGCCGACGACGACGGACCGGACCTTGAGCTTCTTGACCAGGACCTTGCGGACGAAGTCCTGGCTGGAGAGGCGGGCCAGGTCCCGGTTGAAGGGGGCGACCAGGATCATGTCGAGGCCGAAGCGGGCGATGCCGTCCAGTCTCTGGTCGAGCGTCTGGATCATGGTGATATTTTCGGACCCGAAGGTCTTCTCGGGATGGGGGGAGAAGGTCAGGACGCCCGAGAGGCATTTTTTTTCCGCGGCCTCGCGGGCTACGGCCGAGAGGATCTTCCGATGGCCCAAATGGAGGCCGTCGAAATTGCCGATGGCGAGCGCCGTCTTCCGGGGAAGGTCGGGCACGGCGTCGAGGGAGCGGTAGATCTTCATGGAGGAGGCGTCACTCCGGGCGGAGCATTCGGTACTGGCGTCGAGCGAATGTCATGGTGAGGGCTGGGGTCGATCTCACGGGAGATCACATCTTGATAACGTCGGCCTGTTGGAGATAGTTCGTCTTGAGCTGGAGGAGGCAGGATTCGAGGAATTTCTCCTCGTCCTCATGGAGATTGCCCTTGGATCGGTCCTTGAGGAGGTCGAGAAGGTCGATCAGGCGCTTGGCGAATTCCAGGTTCACGTCTGCGGCCTTTTTCAGGGGATCTTCCATCAGCCCGAGCTTGACCAGGGCCTGGGTGTAGAAGGGGAAGACGATCGAGCTGAAATCGAGCGGAGGCAGGAACTCCTTCGCTTCGTCTTCGTCGTCGGCGTGTTCGTCGCTCATATCCGGTTGTCCTTGAGAACGGTTGAAAAAACAGCATTTTAGCCTTAAATCTCCGAAAATTCAAGCCGTTGCATGGACCCGAAATTGCCGATAGGACTTGTCGTCGCGAGGAGCGAAGCGACGCGGCGATCTCCAAGAAAGATTCTTTTGTGGAGATTGCCACGCTCCCTTCGGTCGCTCGCAACGACATGGCAAGAAACGAATTACGGTTCTATCGGCAATTTTGGGATGGAGGCCTTTCTTCTTGGGCTTCCCTTGAGTAAAATGGGGCTTCGTTCAAGCGAGGTCATGATGAAAAAAGCAGCGTCCGCCGGTCGCGGATTTCAAGAGCTCGTCGGCATTCTAGCCTCCCTGCGGGGTCCCAAGGGCTGCCCCTGGGACAAGGAGCAGGACGAACGGTCCATCGCCGGCTATTTCCTGGAAGAGGTCTACGAGGCGGTCGACGCGCTCGGCGAAGGGGACTCGAAGGCCTTGGCCGAAGAGCTGGGCGACGTCCTGATGGAGGTCGTCTTCCTGGCCCGGATCAACGAGGAGAAGGGGAGGTTCAGCATTTCCGACGCGCTGGACGGCATCAACCGGAAGTTGGTCCGGCGCCACCCGCACGTCTTCGGCACGATGAAGATCGACACGGCGGACCGCGTTCTGGATATGTGGGTCCGGAGGAAGAAAAAAGAAAAAAAACGGGCCTCTCATTTCGAGGGTATCTCGCACGCCGCGCCCGCGCTTCTGGCGGCCTTCCAGATCGGCCAGCGCGCGGCCCACTTCGGGTTCGATTGGCCGTCGGCCGGAGACGCCTTGGCCAAAGTCAGGGAGGAGGTCGGCGAGCTCGAAGAGGCGCTCTCCGGCAAAGACGTCCGCGAGGCCGAGGAAGAGCTCGGAGACTGCTTCTTCGCCCTGGCCAACGTCGCCCGGAAGCTCCGCTTGAATCCGGAGACGGCCCTCCGGCAAGCCAACGACAAATTCGTCCGGAGATTCACCCGGCTCGAGCAGCGGCTCGTTAAACAGGGCCGCGAGCTAGGCGAGGCTACGCTCCTCGAGATGGACGCGACCTGGGAAGGGATGAAAAAGAAGAGAGGCCGGACCGCTTAGATTAAGGGGCGGGCTGGGTCTTGCGCAGGACGAGGGTGGCCTTGATGAACTCGTCGAGGTCGCCGTCGAGGATCTTGTCCGTGTCCCCGGTCTCGACGCGCGTCCTGAGGTCCTTGACCATCCGGTAGGGGTGGAGGACATACGACCGGATCTGATTTCCCCAGGCGATGTCGGTCTTGGCGTCTTCGAGCTTCTCCACCTTGGCCAGCTTCTTCTCCCGTTCGAGCTCGTAAAGCCGGGCCTTGAGGACCTTCATGGCCGCGGCCTTGTTCTTGTGCTGGGAGCGTTCGTTCTGGCATTGGACGACGATCCCGGTCGGGATATGGGTGATGCGGACGGCCGAATCCGTGGTGTTGACGTGCTGGCCGCCCTTTCCTCCCGAGCGATAGGTGTCGATGCGGAGCTCGTCGGGATTGATAGCGATCTCGATGTCATCGTCCACTTCGGGATAGACGAAGACCGCGACAAACGAGGTATGGCGGCGCTTATTGGCGTCGAACGGTGAGATGCGGACCAGCCTGTGGACGCCGGTCTCCTGGCTGAGGTTGCCGAAGACATAATCCCCTTCGATGCGGATCGTGGCGCTCTTCAGGCCCGCTTCCTCGCCCGGCTGCATGTCGAGGATCTCTGTCTTGTAGCCCTTCCGCTCGGCGTAGCGGAGATACATCCGCATAAGCATGGAGGCCCAGTCCTGGGATTCCGTTCCGCCGGCGCCCGGATGTATGGTCAGGATCGCGTTGCGGGGGTCGTCCGCTTCGAAATAGAGCGTCTGCAGCTCGGCGTCCTCGAGCTGTTTGCTGAACGCAACCAGGGCCTGGTCGAAGTCCCGGTCGACGTTCTCGCCCTCCTTGGCCAGTTCGAGAAGGACGTCGAGGTCCTCCTTCTTCTGATAGAGGGCGCTCAGGAATTGGACTTCGCGATCGAGGCGTTTTTTATTCTGTTGAAGGGTCTGGGACCGTTTTTGGTCCTGCCAGACTTCGGGCGAGCCAAGTTCGCGGCCGAGGGCTTCTACCCGGGCTTTCTTCCCCTCGAGGTCAAAGAAACCCCCGAAGCGCCTCGAATTTGGCGAAGCGCTCGCGGGCTTTGGCTTCGAGATCGCCGAAATGCTCGACGGCGATGTTGTTGGGGCTCATGGGCGTCTCTTTAAAAGAGACATAATAAAGAAGATAGCGCTGATTGTCAAGCACAGAATGGAAAATGCGTCGCCGTAGCGGGCATAAAAGGTCAGCCGCTTCGACGGCGTGACCCGGCCGGCGAGGAACGCCCGCGTTCCGATTTCGGTCCGGGCGACGACCCGGCCGTAGGGATCGATGATCCCGCTGATTCCGGTCGTCGCCGCGCGGAGCATGAAGCGGCGGTTCTCCACGGCCCGAAAGACGGCGTTGGAGAAATGCTGGTAGGGCGCCGAGGTCTTGCCGTACCAGCCGTCGTTGGTGATGGTCGCAAGAAAGTCGGCGCCTTGCTTCGTGAAGCGGCGGACGAGGTCGGGAAAGATGAGCTCATAGCAGATCGGCGACCCAAAGCGCCAGCTCTCGAAAGCGTGGAGGGAGGGGCCGGGGCCGGGCGTGACCTCGCCGATGGCGTGGGTCATTTTCTCGATGAAACCGAAGATCTTCTTGTAGGGCGTATATTCGCCGAACGGGACGAGATGCGTCTTGGCGTATTTCGTGATGCCCAGGTCCGGCCTCAGGGCCAGAGCGGTGTTGAAATACAGCTCTTGTCCCGGCGGCCCGGCCGTTTCGTTCGTCCCCAACAGGAGCGTCGCTCCCGTCTCCTGGACGAACTGGGACAGAATCCGTTTGAAGCTCTGGTAGATCGGGTCGTCGCAGGAGAAGCACATCGGCGCAGTAAACTCGGGCCAGATGATGAGGCGGGCGCCCGCGTCGAACGCCTGCTTGGTCAGGTCGAGGTGGGTTTCGAACAGGGCTAGGATGTCCTTGGCCGAGACCTCGTTCCAATAAAGGTCGGAGGAAACGTTCCCCTGGATCACGGCCGCGGTGAAGGCGTCCCGGCTTTCGGGGATCTTTTTCAAGCTCAAGAATCCGCCGAGATGGACGAGGACGAGGACGATCAGACCGGCGGCGAAGGGCGCCCGCTTGGACGCGCGGATGGAATAGACAAAAAAGCTTTGGAAGAGGACGAGGACGAAGGATACGCCGAACACGCCGGTGAAGGCCGAGACCTGGATGAGAGAGAGATTCTGGTATTGGCTGAGCCCGAGAACGCCCCACGGGAATCCGGTCAGGACACGGCTCAAGATGAATTCGAACGCCACCCACATATATGGCGCGGCGAAGAAGGCCGCCAAGGGATCTTTTCTGTGGATCGCCGAGAAGAGGAGCGCGAAAGCCCCCCAGGTCGAAGCGAGGAGGAGGATCAGGGCGAGATAGATGAGAAGGCTGAACGCCGTCGAGAGATGGCCGTAGTGGGCGGGCACGGCGGGGATCCAGTAGAGGAGGATCCCGTAGAACACCGTGCCCGCGGCCCAGCCGGCTAGAAACGACCGGCCGGGCTTCAGAAGGACGATGACGAAGAGGAGCGGGATGAGAGAGATCCAGGCGAAAAATGGCGCGCCGATCTTCGGGAAAGCGATGGCCGTGAGAAGGCCGGCGAAGCCTGCGGCGAGGAGGTGGAAAAATCTGAGCTTCACGGGAAAGCGGAGGGTCAGCCCTTGACGACGAAGAAGTCGGTCCTCTTTTTCTTCAGGTCGGTTGCGATTTTATCCTGGGCGTTGGCCGCCTCCTGCTTGCTTTCGTAGGGTCCGATCCGAATACGGTAAACGGGCTTTTTGTCCGCGGCCAAGGGCATCAGGACGAGGGTGGGGTAGCCAAGCTTCTCGACCTTCCGGGCGAATCCGTCGGCCGCTTCCTTGTCGTTGACCGCGCCGATCTGGACGTAGAAGATGCCCTCCTGGCGCGCGGCGGCGGGCTTCGCCTCCTTCTTTTCCGGTTCGACCTTGGCCTCGGTCGTCTTTTTTTCCTCCGGGGCGGCCTTGGTTTCCGTTTTGGCCGGAGCGGCAGGAGGCGGCTGGACGACGGCGCCGGCATCGGCTTTGGCGCCGGCTTTGTCAACGGCTTTCTTCTCGGCCGGAGGCGCTTCGGTCTTGGTTTCGGGAGCCGCCGTCTCGCCCTGGGACGGCTGGATCGCACCCGCGGGCGCCGCATCGGCCGGAAGAGGCTGCTTCTGGGCCACGGTTTCGGTTTTGACCGATGGAGAGGGGCCGGACTGCGCCGAGAGCTGCGTCTGCTTCTTGCCCACCGAAATGCCGAGCAGGAAAATGCATACGCCGAAGGCGAGGATGGCCAGAAAGACGATGGCCAGCTGGGTGCTCGTGAACTTCAATTCGCGGAACGATTTGTCGTTTGTCATGATGGTCCTTGCGCCTTCCTTAGGATTTTTCCGCTTCGACGCGGCGTTGCCCCGGAGTAAAATCGGCTTCGCATCGGACGCGATTTCGCGGGCTCCGCGAGGGCGCGGAGGCCGCCGAATTCGGACTCGCCGAAACCGCGTAAAATATATTTTTCACGTTGATTCCATTATAGAAAGGAGTCATCGCCAAGTCAATAAATTGTCTTGACAAAAAGGCCTCAATAAATTAATTTGTTGTCCTGTTAAGGAGTTCCCCATGATCAAGAACGACATTGCCCTGGCGATCGAAAAGAAATCCGAATTCAACGGGGCGAAGTCTTTGTTGATCGTCGAAACGATTCTCGAATGTCTCAAGGATGCCTTGACCCGGAAGGAGAAAGTGGAGATTCGGGGATTCGGGAGCTTCAAGGTCGTGGCCAAGAAAACGGGTTACGGCCGGGACATCCGCCGCAAGAAACAGATCCACATCACGCAGGGCAAACGGATCAAATTCCGTTCCGGCCAGGAACTGAAAAACATCGCCGTCAAATCCCAGGCTTGATTCCTCGCGCCGTCTTTTTTTTCCCGACTGTCCGATGAAAGGGGTTGGAACATGGCCGAAACGAAGAGCCCTCTCTCTCCGCGCGGATTGAAGACCTATCCTCTCCGATCCCGCGCGAGCCGGGTGCGCGTCGCGGATTTCGCCAAGGTCGTCCGGCCGGACGATTCCGTCGCCCGCTTCATCGAGCGCCTTCCCGGCTTTCTGGCCGCCCGGGATCTCAAGGCGTTGACGGCGGCGATGGCGAAAGCCCGGCGCGGCCGCAAGGCCTTGATCTGGGCCATGGGCGCCCACGTCATCAAGGTCGGGCTGGCTCCCGTCCTCATCGACCTGATGGAGCGCGGCTGGATCTCGGCCCTGGCCCTCAACGGGGCGGGGATCATCCACGATTTCGAGCTGGCCTTCGCCGGCGCGACATCCGAGGACGTCGGGAGCGGGGTCCGGACGGGCCGCTTCGGCATGGCCCGGGAAACGGGGGAGATGCTGAACGAAGCGATCCGCCGGGGAGCCGAAGAGGGGCTGGGCCTGGGCGCGGCCGTGGGGCGCATGATCGATGAGTCCGATTTTCCCTACAATAAATGGAGCCTCTTGGGGGCCGCCCATCGCCTGGGTTTGCCGGTTACGGTCCATGTCGCCCTCGGGACGGACATCATCCACATGCATCCCAAGGCGAGCGGCGAAGCCTTGGGCGCCGCGTCCTTGAGGGATTTTTTCCTCTTTGCCGCGCAGGTGCGGGACCTCGACGGAGGGGGCGTGTTCCTCAACATCGGTTCGGCCGTCATCTTACCCGAGGTCTTCCTCAAGGCCGTTTCGCTCGTCCGGAACCAGGGCCGGCGGCTGGACGGTTTCACTACGGCCGTCTTCGATTTCCTCCATCACTACCGGCCCGACCGGAACGTCGTCCGGCGGCCTCTGGGAAAAAGGGGAAAAGGGTATTATTTCGTCGGTCACCACGAAATCATGATTCCGCTGCTCGCCGCGGCCCTCGGCGCGTGAGGCGCGGAGGGCTGGTCAGCCCGAGGCCGCGCTCTTGATCCGGGCGTCGAGCCTCAGCTGTTCGTAGAGCTCTTCCGCCTGGGCGACCGTGTCCTCGAGCGCTCCGGACGTATCCACGACATAATCCGCGTATTCGAGCTTTTCGTCGGCCGGCATCTGGGCTTGGATTCTGCGCAGGGCGTCCTCTCGGCCGATGCCGTCGCGGTCCATCAGGCGCTCGACCTGAACCTCTTCGGGGCAATAAGCGACGACGACCTTGTCGAAGAAATCGGCGAATCCGGCCTCGATGGTCAGCGCCGCTTCGGAGACGAAGATTGTGACCCGGCCTTCGGCTTCAAGCCGGGCGATGGTCTCCCGCTTTTTGCCCATGACCAGGGGATGGACGAGGCCGTCGAGAAAGCTCCGCGCGGCCGCGTCCGAAAAGACGATCGCGCCGAGCTTCTTGCGGTCGATCGTGCGGCCGGGAGCGAGGATGGAGGCGCCAAAGCGTTCGACGATCGCCTGCCAGGCGGGCCGGCCGGGGGCCATGAGCTCGCGGGCGACATCGTCGGATTTGTCGATGTGACAGCCGCGCCGGCGGAGGACGTCCGCGACGACGGATTTTCCGGAGGCGATGCCGCCCGTCAGGGATACGGTCAGCATGGGGATGGCCGACCTATTCCTTGGAGCTCTGGACGAACTCGAACTCTTTGTCGAAGCGGACGGCGACGCCCTGCTTTTTCTTCTTGTCCGGCTTTTCGAGGCGCACGGTCGTCCCCCCGATCCTCAGCTTAATGGGCTGCTTTTCGGTGAGCTTCTTGGGCAGGTCGATGACGATCGTCAATTTGGAGCCGACCAACACGCGGGAATCCAGGCAGAAATAAGCGCCGGTCGAGCTGATGTTATCGAGCCTGGCGATTTCCTTGAAATTTCTGCCCTGCGGAAGTTTGCCTTCGACGATGGCCGAGAGCGGCAGCTCGAAGCGCCATTCCCGGCGGCGGTTGATATCGACCGGGACGCGGATCTTCTTCACGACCGTCCGGTTCTTGGGGGCTTGTTTCGTGTCCGATGTTGTCATGGCGTTCCCATCCTTGTCCGATTGACCTCAGAAGAGGGCCGAATTGATGGCGTAGAGGGCGAGTTGGAGGCGGCTGTGCGTGTCGAGCTTGGCGTAGATGCTCTTGATATGGGAGCGGACCGTATTCTTGCTGATGAAGAGGATCTCGGCGATGTCGTCGTTCGATTTGCCCTGGCCGATGAGCTTGAGGACCTGGAATTC
>Ga0208828_1000764_pt1 | contig 13662 bp, 11 predicted proteins | sample Kivu_160m_FD_185487 | JGI IMG/M metagenome (GOLD analysis project Ga0208828, IMG submission 185487) | Freshwater microbial communities from Lake Kivu, Western Province, Rwanda to study Microbial Dark Matter (Phase II) - Kivu_160m (SPAdes)... | ecosystem: Environmental > Aquatic > Freshwater >... | reverse complement strand
ACCTTTCCGTCCCTTGACTTCTTGAATGTAAATGACATCCTCGTCTTCCTGGATATCCGGGGGACGGCGATGTCCGAAGGGGAATTCGAAGACATATGCTCTTATGTGAAAAACAAAAAACGGCTTCCGATATCGACGAAACGAGAGAGCCGAGCCGTTCGTCACGGGGGAGGTGACCAAGGTCGCCTTCGAGCTGCCCGACGTCCAGCACGCCTTCACTCCATCACGACGGGTGGAAGGGGCAAACGAGGCGACAAGGCGCCCGCTCGGGAGGAGCCAACTTTTCGGCTTCTGCCGGCGTATCATGTTATGGACGACGGATTCCGGCGCCGGGCATGGAGGTGAACGGACATGTTCAGGAATTATCTGAAGATCGCGATCCGAAACCTCATACGGAATAAGGTCTATTCGTTTCTCAACGTGGCCGGACTCGCCGTCGGGCTGGCCTGCTGCATCCTGATCCTTCTTTGGGTCCGGGACGAGACGAGCTTCGACCGTTTCCACGCCCGCGCCGACGATATCTACCGCGTCCTCCAGGAGGTCAAGTTCAGCGACCACGAATCGACGTGGGCCATCACCCAGGGGCCGCTCGGGCCGGGCCTCGAAAAGGACTTCCCCGAGATCGCCAGGTCGGTTCGGCTCAAAAACAGGCGCTTCCAGGTCCGCCAGGGAAGCCAATGGCTCTCGGAGACGATCTGTCTGGCCGACCCCTCAATCTTCGAGGTCTTCACCTTTCCCCTCGCCGCGGGCGACCCGGCCACGGCCCTTGCCGACCCCCGCTCGATCGTCCTCTCCGAGGAAATGGCTGCGAAATACTTCCCCGACGGCGATGTCCTGGGCCAAACTCTCCGCGTCGACGACCGGTTCGATTTCCGGGTGACGGGGGTCCTGAAGCCCGTCCCCCGGAACTCGCATCTCCAATTCGATATCCTCATCCCCTTCGCCTTCGGCCGGGAGATCAACCTGAGCGTGGACCGGTGGAACAACAGCACGTTCACGACCTTCGTCCAACTGCGAGAAGGAACTTCGGCCGAGGACGCCATCGCCAGGATCGCCGGCTATCTCGACGACAAGCCGACGGTCGAGAAAGGGACCCGGCTCACCCTCCAGCCCCTCAAGGACATCCATCTTCGCTCGAATTACGAATTCGACGCGCCCCACGGCGATATCCGCTATGTCCGCGTCTTCTCCCTGGCCGCGTTTTTCATTCTCCTGACGGCCTGCATCAACTTCATGAACCTGACGACGGCCCGCTCGGCCCGGCGGGCCAGGGAGATCGGCCTGCGCAAAGTCTCCGGGGCGCGCCGGGGCGACATCATCGCCCAGTTCTACGGGGAATCGGCCCTCCTGACGGCCGTGGCCATGATCCTGGCCGCGGGGCTGGCGAAGCTCCTTCTTCCGGCCTTCAACACCCTGGCCTCCAAGGATCTCGAATTCCGCCTCCTCGGGAGCTCCGGGCTGCTCCCGGGATTGGCCGCGCTGGCCCTGGCGACGGCGGCCATCGCCGGCAGCTACCCGGCCTTGTTCCTCTCGGCCTTCCGGCCGGCCCGGACGCTGAAGTCCGCGCCGTCGGCGGGCCGGGGCGGCCGGGCCTTCCGCCGCGCCCTGGTCGTCGTCCAATTCTCCCTGTCCATCCTCCTTGTCATCTGTACCGTGTTCGTCTCCGGCCAGCTCCACCACATGCGGAATAGGAAACTGGGGTATGACAAGGAGAATGTCGTCTACCTGACCATGCGCGGGGACATGCCGAAAAATTTCGAGGCCGTGAAGAGCGAACTCCTGCGCCTTCCGGGCGTTGCGGGAGTCGCCGCCAGCGAGACCGTGCCGACCTACGGATATTCGTTCTCCAACAGCCTATGGACCTGGGAAGGCCAGGCTCCTGGAAGCGAGATCCTGATGCGGGCCGGATGCGTCGGCGAGGGGTATTTCGACGTTCTCGGGCTCGAGATGCGCGACGGCCGGACGTTCGACGGCCTGCCGGTTTCGGAAACGAATCCGCTGTTCATCGTCAACGAGAGAGCGGCCCGGGTCATGGGATTGGAGAAGCCCGTCGGGCAGTGGCTCAGCGACCGGAGCGGAAAGTTCAAAGGGACGATCGTCGGGCTGGTCAAGGATTACCATTTCACCCCCCTCCGCCAGAAGATCGAGCCGCTGATCCTCATCTACTATCCTCCCGACTGCGACCTTCTCCTGGCCCGCCTCAGACCCGGGAATCTCGCCCGGACCCTCTCCGATATCGAGGCCGTCTGGAAGAAATTCGCCCCCGGGTTTCCGTTCGGCTACAACTTTCTCGACGAAGCCCTGGACGACCTGTACCGGACGGAGCAGCGGATCGGGGCCATCGTCAGGTCGTTTTCGCTCCTGGCCATCGCCATCTCCTGCTTGGGGATTTTCGGCCTGGCCTCCTACACCGCGGAAAGACGGACCAAGGAAATCGGCATCCGCAAGGTCCTGGGCGCCTCGGTCCCGAGCCTCGTCTGGCTTTTTTCCCGGGAATTCGCCCGGTGGGTCCTTGTGGCCAACATCCTCGCCTGGCCGGCGGCCTACTACGCCGTCTCGCGGTGGCTCGAACGGTACCCGTACAGGATCGGCATCGGACCCGGGCCTTTCCTTTTCGCCGGGGCCCTGGCCTTCCTCGTCGTCGCCCTGACCGTCGGCTTCCATTCCGTCCGGTCGGCGCGGACCGATCCGGCCGGCCCCCTCCGCGACGAGTAAGAAGGCCGGATCCTCCTCTCGTGCCTGGCGCATCATCCGAAGAATCGAATCCCCTTCCCTGTGAGACGGGCCGGTCGCCCGGGGTGCGATTCTAGAGCCTCGCGTTCGAGTCCACGGGGCGAGAGACGAGGCCTAAAACATCCGCCAGAGAGAATCCGGCGCTTTCCGGGCCTTGAACCGGGTATAACGGGAGCCGAGAAAATAGAGGATGACAAGGCCGCCCGCCCAGAAGAGATAGGTCCAGCCAAGCGGGATCCCCTTCGGCAAGGCCAGGCCGATGAGAGCGAAAATGTACAAGTGAACGATGTAGAAAAAGAGAGCCGTGCGACCGAACACCAGGAGGGGCTTGCCCAATCCTTTGAGGAATTCTTCCTTCCGCGACAGGAAAGCCAGGAACAGAAGATCGATCCCCAGAGTCACCAGGAGGAAGGCTAGGCTCGGCGGATACTTCGTCAGGTTGAGAAAGGCGATCCAGCCGGGACCGGCGGGGGGGTGAAAATCGCCCACCGGCCATCCGACAACCCGGACGATTGGAAAGAGCACGAGCACGCCGGCCCCGGACAGAAAGGCCAGACGAAAGGCGCCTTCGAGGTCGCGGGTCATCCTTCTGCCGAGGGCCATCCCGAGAAGCGCGACACCCAGCCAGGGAATCACGGGATACTTAACCAATCCGCCGCCTGTCTGGCCCGGAATAAGGAGGGCCCGGAGAAAAGGATGGTAAAGCCGGGAGACGCTTTCCGGCCCCGGGGTCAAGAGTTGCGTCAAGAGCACGGCCGCGGCTCCGGCCCCCACCAGGATCGAAGTCCGCAGGCGCAGGAGCCGACCGCAGATGATCATGGAAGTCCCCAGGGCAAAGAGAACCCCCAGATACAAGAAGAATTGTCCCGTCCCTCCCGGCGGGGTTTCCGGGGTCGGGAGGAGCGCCCAGGCGATATTTTCCGCGAAAAACTGCAAGGCGATGAGGATGAGGCCACGCCGCAGAAAATATCTTCTGATCTTTCCCTCCGGCCACCCCAGGCGGCGCCTCGAATCGGCGAAGAAAACCATGCTCAGGCCGAGGAGAAAAAAGAACCCGGGGGCGCAGGGATGGGTGACGAATCTCGTGAGAAAGGCCAGGGAATTCGGATATTGGGGCAGAGGAATTCCCCACCAGTCGGATACGTGTGCTCTGGCGACAAAGTAGCTGGCGTGGTCCAGGGCCATTAAGATCATGATCAGGCCCCGCAGGGCGTCCACGGGAATCATGCGCGAAGATGAAGGTTGCGGAACCGACTCGGCCGTTTCTTTCATTTATCCTAGCGCCTCCTCGTATCGACGAGCAAAAAGGTCCGAATTCATGCTCCGACCGCTGAATCTCCCCGTATGCCACGCCGGAAATATATTACCCGTCCGTTGGCCGTGTCCATTCCCGCGTCTTTCCCAGAAAACGACGTCGAAACTCGGACCGGCACGGGAATACGGCCGGGAATCGTCAACCGAACCTTCCAGTCGCGAAAAGTGCCTGAGGAAATTCGAATTTATTTGCTCTTCTTCATTAGTAATCCTGCAAAGATGCCGAACAGCAACCCAACCATCGCGCCCAGCATTCCTCCGATTAATCCCATGTAAGCAAACACATTAAACAGCATTGCGGGGATGCGTCCCGTGAAGTGAGGAATCCCCCATAGTTCCATGCTGGCGTAAAAGATCTCCCCCAAGAGGACGAGCATGAGTCCCCCAAAGATCGCCCCGAGTATCATCCCTTTAAGCATCATTAAGAAAAAACCGAGCTTCCCCGAGATGATCATCCTGGCCATATAGCCGAACGCGAACCAACCGAGAATGGCCCCGCCGATCGCAAGCAAAACGGGGAAAAGCTGTCGGGAAATCCCTGAAAAGGCGGGGCTGGTATCTAAATTAAAGATGGTAATGAATGTGAAAAATATCCCCAAACCGCTCCCTGCCACGGCACCAACCCATTTGCCGGCCCTTATGATCAGACTCTTTCTTTCCTGCTGTGTTTTCATTTTTTCAATCCCTCCTCAATCACCTAGCTCATTTTGAACCGCTTCTATCCCGCCGTCAAGCGGTCAGAAGGTCGGCAGTGCCCCTAAGCCGCGGCGTGCCTGAGAGGATTCGAACCTCCGACCTTTGGATCCCGAGACATGACATACGGTCCGTTGGCCGTGTCCATTCCCGAGTCTTTCCCAGAAAACGACGTCGAAACTCGGACCGGCACGGGAATCCGGCCGGAAATCGTCAACCGCCGCTGATGCTCCGCGGCAGAAACGGGAAACACCAAGTGTTCCGTCTCCAGGATGGAATCGAGAGGCGACCTTCGAAGGCAAAGCCGGTCTTTTCTATCTCGGCATCAACGATTGCACGTTCTCCGGAGAATATTTCAACTCCGGCCGGTTCAGCGCGGTCATCAAGGTCATGAGGCGCGGCGAGATGAAATCGGGTCTTCGGTCGGTTAATCGGAGATCGCCAGAAACTCCCGGATTCCCTTCATGAATCCTTCCGGTTTCTCCTGCCAGAAGTGGCCGCACCCTTCGATCCGGATCAGCGTCACCTCCGACGCCGGGAGGGCGGCCTTGATCTCCTCGGCGATATCCAGGCTGACGGGGTCGTCCACGCCCCACAGCATCAGCACGTTCTTCTTCAGGCCCGCCAGGTCGTTCGTCAGGTCATAGCCGGCCACGGCCTCGAAGGTCAGGTTCTGCACCGGCTCATTGAGGTCGGTGAGCAGCTCGACCTGCGGCTTGAAGCGGGGGTTGGACAGGTAGGCGGGGTAGATGTCGGCATGCCTCTCCAATTTTTTGTCGATCACCCCGGCCTGCATCAGCTCGATGACGCGGGCTCGTATTTTCGCGAGGAATCGCACCAGGCCCTGATGGGTGATGGGGCCGCTGCCGATCAGGATCAGCGAGCGCACTCGGTCGGGATGAGCGGTTGCGTAGCGCAGGGCGAGGATGCCGCCCCAGGAGTGCCCGAGGAGGTGAATCGATTCAAGGCCGAGCGACTTGCGGATCGACTCGATGTCCTCGATGTATTTGTCGAACGTGAAGCTGGAGGGCTCCAAGGCGGGCGCCGAGGAACGGCCGACGCCCCTCTGGTCGAAGGTCACCACCGCCAATCTCTCTCCGGAGAGGCTCTCCAAGTCGGTCATGTACCTGCTGGAAATGCCGGGACCGCCGTTGAGCGCAAGCAGCACGTCGTCGCCGCTCCCGGCGTTGCCGGCGATGCGCACGAATAATTCGACCTCTCCCGAGGGGACCCTGATTTCTTTCGCCGCTTCGATTCCCTGGGACGCGAAGGCCTTCAAATCCCGTTGCCGCGGCAAGGTGAGGCTCGCCGCTCGGCCGCCGGTCGCCGCAAGAGAGAAGAGTAGAAACAGGAGCAACATCACCGCGACTTTTCTCATGGAAAGCATTTATTCTCCCCTTGATTTGAAATAGAAGTCGATCGGATCGGGCACCGAGGAAACGACCTCCCTCGGCAAATGCCTGAGCATTTTGACCGACTCCCGGCACCATTCGATCAACGCCGAGATGCGGCGGATGCCGAACCGGATCGTGATCAGCCAATACGGAGTCAGCGCGTGGTGGTCGTAGTTCCGCACATGCCAGTCGTCGATGTCCTTCAGCTCGGCCAGGAGCTTCTCGTTGGTTTCCCTGAGATTCTCCAGCTCCCGGATCTGCGCGTTGACATCGTTCTTGCCGCCGAAGAAGATCTTGAGGAGCATCTCGTTTCTCTTCTTCTCGACGGCGGCCGGCTGGCCCATCCATTCCCGGAAGGCCTTCCGCCCCCTGTCGGTGATCGCGTACATGTGCCGGTCCGGTTTGCCTTTCGACCGTCTGCGCCGTCTCGTCACGTACCTTTTCTCCAGCAGGTGTTTCAGGGCGGGATAGATTTGTCCGTAGCTTTCCTGCCAGAAATATCCCAGACACTGCCCGGCGGTCTTGCGGAAGTCGTAACCCGACATCGGCTGCAGGGAGAGCATGCCGAGTATGGCGAACTGTGTTCTGTTCTTTTCCATTATGTACCTCTTTTATATATATATCTAATAGATATATATTTGTCAAATCTTTTTTTTGAATCGAGAATCATTGATTGCGAGTCAACGCCCGGCCCGTTCGCCCGGGTCGGCGTCTCCGCTCATCCCGCCGGGTCTTGGCTCTGATTCTGGACGTAGGCGGGGAGGCTTTCGCGGCCGTCGGCCGCCACGGTCGAGACGGCATAATGATAGATTTCCGTCCGATTCAGCCGGCGATGCCAGAATTCCCGCGTTCCCGCCGGGACTTCGCCCCTTAAGATGAGGGATTCTCCCTTGGCTTCGTAAATCCTGTACTTCACGATATTCGTTCCCTCGTTGCGGACGTTCGGCTCCCACCGGACGAGGTTGATGTATTCTCGGGAGACAAGGCCGCGGTTCTGCACTTTCCGGACGCTGAGTCCCGAGGGCGAATAGGGCGGATCTCCCAACCGGCTTCGGGCCGCCTGCAAAATATAGCGATCGACGAGAAGCATAATGTCCCTGTTCCGGGCGTCGCTGTCGACCCAGGAATCCCCGTCGGAGGTCGTGACGACGACCATTTCGAGTTCCGGGACGGCGATGATGAACTGTCCACCCTTGCCGGCGGCGAAAAAAATATCGGACCCGCCGAGTTTCCCCATCCACCATTGGTATCCGTAGCCTTCATTCTCCAGGGAAGCCCAATTCCAGCCGCTTCGGCCCGTGGGCCTCCAGGATTCTTCGATCCATGCGGCCGGGACGATCTGCCGGCCGTCGATCCGGCCGGTCTGAAGATAGAGATATCCGAACCGGGCCATGTCCCGGGGGGAAACGTACATCGCGTGCGCCCCGAGATAATATCCCTGCGGGTCCTGATACCATTGAGGGAACGAAATCCCCAGCGGGCCGCAGAGGAACTTGTCGGCGAGGGCCTTCGTGCTCATGCCGGACGCATTGGCGAGAACGGCCGAGAGAAGGTTCGTCTGGATCGAGGCATAATGGAACACCTGGCCCGGATCGTACCGGAGGGGAAGGTTGAGGGCATGGCCCACCCAATCGGAGCTGGCCAGATACGCTTCGAGGTAGGGGACCGTTTCCTCCCAGGCGAATCCGGCCCGCATGGTGAGAAGATGCCGGAGGGTGATCTCGTATTTCCTCGGGTCCAGGAGCGGGGAGGCGTATTCGGGAAAGAAATCCATCATCTTCTGGTCCAGGCTTTGGATAAAATTCTCGCGCAGGGCGATCCCGACCAGGGCGGAGGTGAAGCTTTTTGACGCGGAGTGAAGGTGATTGGCCCGGTTCATCGTTTGCCCGTGGAAATATCGCTCCGCGACGAGCGCCCCCTTTCTGATCACGACCAAGCCGTACATGTTCGGAATCGCCTCCGCGGCCCGAAAAGCGAGGTCGAACATTTCCGCGTCCAGCCCCTGAAGCTCCGGACTCGACTCGGGCCAGGGATAAGGATCCGGATCGGGAAAGCTCCCCGATTTGGGGATGGAACCGGTTTGACGAGAACCCGGAGGGATGGAAGAGCCGGCCGGATTTGAGGCAAGAATCCAGACGAAGACGAGAAGAATCCATCTCGTTTTATGCCGGCAGGTCTTGGGGCGTAGGGACAAAAATTTTCTTTTCCGCCCGGAGACTGGGGCGCGTTCGGAATCGGCTTGCATCCCCATCCTGGCCTCGTCAACGAGGGTATTCCGGCCCGCGGGCGATGTCAAGAGGAGTTGGCCGCGGATAAAAATCGGCCGGACAGGTCAAGCCGGACGACTCCGGCGGCGGCCTTTCCAGAGAAAGCACCGGCCGAAACCGGCTGACGGGAAACTCGGTTCTCGATAAAACGTCGTCGGGAGGCAAGTGGGGAAATTTCCGGCAAAATGATATAATTTTTTTGAGAACGCTTTTCGTTCCCGTTCGAAGGGCTTCCAAGGAGAAGAAAGACGATGAATAAATTCATTCTCGTCGCAACGCTTTCCCCGCTGTTGACCGGCCTCGTTCCGGGAATGGCCGATCAAGGAACGGAGGGGAGAATTCCCTTCAAGAAGATCGGTCATTTGATCGTCGTCAAGGCAAAAATCGACGATTCCCGGAACGATTACAATTTCATCGTCGACACGGGAGGGCTGGCCATGATCGATAAAGCGGTCGTTCGGGAACTCGGCCTCAAGGAACGCGGACCGATGGCCAAAATCACGACCCTCGACCTGTCCGGATATCGCATCGAGAATGTGTTTTGTGTCACAACCTTCGATTTCGGCCCCATGAGACGGATGGGCACTCCCGTCCACGGGATTATCGGGTCGAATCTTTTGGAACGGTATAAAGTGACGTTTGACTTCCGATCATCCGCCGTTGTTTTATCGACGGACGCGACGGCCTTGCCGACGCCCGACGGCGGCCTCTTTTTTAAATTTCGGAATCATCCGGTCAACAATGCTCCGCTCATCAAATTCAAGGTCCATCAGAAAACCGTTGAAGGGATGATCGACACGGGTCAGCCCTATTCCGTGGTCCTGCCGTTCAAAGATTATGGACAATACGAAACGTCGGACTTGTCCGCCTCGATCCGGTCGAAGGGTCTCATGATCAAATGGCCCCAGACCGCCCCCCGGCATAATTATCTGGCCCGGCTTAAATCCTGCGAATTTGGAGACTTGGTGATTCCCGAGGCCCTCTGTCTCTTCGGAGAACTCCCCCCCATGCTCTCGATGCCCCTCATCGGCACGAATTTCTTATCTCAATTCAAAATGATCATCGATTATCCCAAGGACGAATTGATCCTGATTCCATACCCGGACGCTCATTTCGAGAACAATCGATTGTCCCTGGGCTTGAACCTCAACCTTTCGGAAAAGAATGAAATCTGGGTCGAAGGAATATGGGAAAACTCTTCCGCGGATAAAGCCGGGATTCACGTCGGAGACCGGATCGTCGCCTTCGATTCGAAAAAAATCACTCCGGAAAATCTGATCGAACTGATGGAAATGATGGATGATGACCGGATCAGTTCGATAACCTTGACCATAAGAAATCAGGAGGGAGAGAGAACGTTGAAACTGGACAAAACGAGGCTTTTTTGAGAAGGCGTTTAACGCCGAAGTGACGAGCCCGCCGCGAGCGTCCTCCGGGAGTATCTTCAAGACAAGATTCTCGCTTCGCTTTTCGAGGGGCCGTCCGGCCTCCTGATTCGCGTCTTTTAAGGCTATCCGCCGCTATCCGCCGCGGTTTCCGGCCCATCCAACGCACCCTGTCCCAGATTTTAGCACGCCGTCCCAAACCGTTTTACATTGAGCGAGGACCGCCTCATATTAGATACGGAGCCGATGAATAAGGAGAAAAAAGATGAAACACGGCATGTTGGCTTTCGTCGTTTTGGTTCTGGCAATGATGGCGTTTGGGGCGCCGGATCAATCCCCCCAGGCGGTTGAAAAGATGATCGATGTCGGGGGCTACGAGCTTTTCTTCCGGATCATCCCGGGCCGGGACTTGACGATTCTCCTCGAGGCCGGCGGCGGCCTGGACACGACCGAGTGGCGGGCCCTGGCCCCCCGGCTGGCCCAGGAAACCGGCGCGACCGTCGTCGCCTACGACCGGGCCGGGTTCGGAAAGAGCGACCTCCCCGAGACAAAATACGACCTCCGAGAGGACACGGCCGCCCTGTGGCGGGGGCTCCGGACTCTCGGCCTCGACCGGAATCTCATCCTCGTCGGGCATTCCTACGGCGGGTTCCTGATCAAGTTCGAAGCCGCCGAGCACCCGGATTCGGTCCGGGGCCTAGTCTTCGTCGACCCCTTCACCGTGGAGTTCGTCGACATGCTGGGGGTCGATTACTGCAACAACCATCCCATGATGGGAAAGCTTCCGTTCGACGCCTCCCGGCCGGAAACGCTCACGAAGTTTCAGCGGGCCGCGGTCCGGATGACCGGCGCGCCGGACCACAACCTGGCCGAAAAGGTCGCCGTCCTGCGAAAAGCCGTCGTTCCGGAGGGCATCCCGGTGAGGGTGATCACCTCGGGAACCGCCTGGCTCCCCAATCCGGAAGAGATGAAGGCCTGGCGGGAGTCCCACAAGCGGTTGGCGGAGTCGATCAAGGGGGCGGTTCTCGTCGTCGCCGAGAAAAGCGGCCATATGATTCCGTTCAGCGAGCCGGACTTGCTGGTCTCCGTCGTGGCGGAAGTCGCTAGGCTGGCGAAATCGCCGCTGAACGAAAGGAGTTAGAACGAGAGTCCGAAACCCGCCGTCACGCGGGCAAATGTCCACTTGTCGACCGTCGGCCGGGTCGCCGCGCTCGAGCGATATAGGGAGAGAACGAGGATTACCGGATGTTCTCCCAGAGGACGTTGACGATCTTCCACTGGCCGCCGGCGCCTTTGGCCAGAGTCAGGTAATCGATGAATTGGGAACAGTCAGACCGGACGATGGCCATGGTCTTGGTCGTATCGAGAATGGTCACCTTGATATCGCGCTTGTCTGCCGGGACGCGGCTCCCGCCCCCACGCCGGGTGAACTCGACCATCTGATCCTTGGTCAGATGAGTGAACTTCTCCTGGCCCGTCGCCGGAACGACTTCGAGGAGCCGCTTGGCCAGTTGCGGGTGGAGGGCCCGATCCATGCGCTCGGCGTTGCCTTCGAACCAGCCTTCGATATAGTCCAGCGCGGCTTGGCGGATGGCGGCTTGCTCAGCTTCGTCGGCCGGGCGGGAGGAGGCGACCGAAATCATAAGATTGACGACAACCAGGGACAGGACGATAGAGAGACATTTTTTCATGAAGAGCTCCTCAACCAAGTGTCCATTTGTCCGGATTAAAAGCAATTATCGTGCCAAGGCCGGCCATGGTCGTGTCCAGGTTTCCAAGCGGGCGAATGAGGGAAGATTCCCCGCGAATGTCCGGTTTCGAACGGCATCTGTCCGGAATCAGATAAGGAAGGGAGGATTTATTCTCGTCCGCGAGGGCAGGAGGGGAATTCGAGGTAAAATCGGGTCATCAAGCGGGGGCGATGATGCTGTCGATAAGGCCGTTGACCTTCGCCGCCGAGATCGCGCCCAGGCGGCGGCAGACGTCGCCGCTCGAGCCGGCGGGGCGGATATCGGCGCAGCGAAGCGGGAATGATCCCTTCCACCAGTCCCAGTAGGCCGCCCCTGCCTCAGCGCAACGCTTCCTGGCTTCCTTCCTCTCGAGCTTTAGCGTTCCGGCGGCGTATCCGAGTCCCATGATCCCTCCCGTCAGAAAGCCGCACAGGTCTTTCTGGCCCAAACCGCCGCCGAAGCCGGCCGCCGCCCAAAGTCGCTCTTCGGACAGCTTGAGTTGTCGAAGCGATGCGAGAAGCATCGCCTCGGCGCATGAATAGCCGCGGCCGAACATTTGATCGAGTTCTATGGCCAGGGGGGATTGTCTGGCTTGTTCCCATTCTTCCGGATTCAGCAGTTTTTCCAAAGGAGGGCGCTCGGTCTGGGGGCTCCGACCCTCCTGACCCCCCAAAAGATTGCGCGTCAGGACCGGCGCGGCGAGCGCCGCGGTCAGGGCCGTCAGCATCCTCCTTCGGGACATTCCGGCAGCGGGTGAAAGGCCGTTGGTCTGGGGCATGGCGATCTCCTTGTCCGCCGAATTATACCCGAGCCGGGCCGGAACGTGAACCGTGTGTGATCGCCAGTGGGAAAATGCATCGGTTTTGCTGAAACCGTGTTGAATCTCAGGTAAAGATAGAGTCTTCCCCTACCATTTTCTCAGGATGTCTTGTATAGGCGTCAATGGCATACGGTTCGATATCCCATCCCGGCCTCGCGGACGAGAATTAATCCTCCCCAGGGCGGTGTCAAGAGAGACCGACGATCTATCATACGGCGGGGTATTCGTCGGCCGTCACGCTTCGGGTCCCGGCGAAGTGACTTGTCTGATCTGTCGGATCATCTTTGCGATCTCTTCCCGTCATGGGGATCGACTGAGAATCGCCATCAACAGCATCGTCGAGTCTGCCAGATTCATCAGGCAGTGGACGATGATGCCCAGGAAAATGTTCAAGCTCTCTTGTCGCCGGCTTTGAGTTCGTTCCAGAGCGATCCGAAACGCGTCAGACGCCGGGTGACCCCGCCTGCCGATTCAATCGAACGTCAACCACTCGATCCCGCCTTTAGACGCCCGGGAGCGGCGAGCCCGGATGTTCGAGCCTTCGCCCCCCTCGTATTAAACGATGAGGACCGAGCCGTCCTTCAAGCCGACCATCGACGGGTACGCGCCCTGGACGTCGTCCACGCCCACGTTCGCGCTCCAGGTCTTCCCCTCGTCGAGGCTGTAGCGGAGCTCGGTCCGGCCTCCGGCTCCGCGTCTCCCTTTTTGACAAACTCAGCGAGATCATCTCCCTGCAGGGCGAAACGTATGATTCCGCCATCGAAGGCGTCGGATATCATTTCCGCATCCATAAGGACAACACCGCCAAAATCGAAAAGAAGGTCTATCGAAATCGGAACTTCGGACTCAAAATATGATCCAATAACCATACTTCCGGATCAAAGCAAATTTGGTCTTGCGGAGAATAAAAATCGCGATCAAGGCGGCACTATTGACGATGCCCAGAATAAATCAGATTCGACATGGAAGGAGAGGATTGTCGGCGGCCTGGGTGAGAGCGGCCGTTCGAACGAAGCAAATAAAGCCGCCCGTTTGACGTATAATGGGCGGAGGGAAATTTCATGAGTCCGCGCTCGAAGAGGGGAATTGTCTGCGCGGCCTGCGTCGTCGTTCTCGAGACCGAGGCCGTCGGCTCGAGGATGGCCGTCCGTCGTAATCGATAGCGCCGGGCTTTTTGGATATCGAGGACTTATGTTATAAGGAGGGCGTGGTCATCGTCAGATCGCCCATCGTCCTGGCCGAACTCAAAACCATGGCCGAAAATTCATTTGGAAACCTCGTGAAGGCCGTGGTCGACATCGATCGAAGGATCATGGCCGTCGACGG
>Ga0208828_1000761_pt1 | contig 13669 bp, 12 predicted proteins | sample Kivu_160m_FD_185487 | JGI IMG/M metagenome (GOLD analysis project Ga0208828, IMG submission 185487) | Freshwater microbial communities from Lake Kivu, Western Province, Rwanda to study Microbial Dark Matter (Phase II) - Kivu_160m (SPAdes)... | ecosystem: Environmental > Aquatic > Freshwater >... | reverse complement strand
AAATAATCTATGGTTGCAATGGTAGAAAAATAGCATGAATAGGAGAATTAAATGGCAGAAAAAATATTCTTACTGATAGAAAATGAATACAGGGATGAGGAAGTAATTTACCCTTACTATAGATTCCAGGAAGCAGGTTATGAAGTAAAAGTCGTAGGTCCTGAAAAAGGAAAGCAATACAGGGGAAAATACGGAACTTTTTTAAAATCGGACCTCGCAGTTTTTGAAGCCGATCCGGATGATGCAGCCGCACTGATAATTCCTGGAGGACATGCACCTGATAAAATGAGGACGAGTAAGCAAATGGTCGATCTCGTTAAAAAGATGAATCTTCAGCAAAAAGTTATCGGGGCAATCTGCCATGGAGGATGGATGCTTGTCGAAGCCGACATTATAAAGGGCAAGAAAGTTACCGGTTATATATCAATAGCTACAGACTTAAAAAACGCCGGAGGCGAGTATCTGGATATGGAAGTTGTAGTGGATAGCAATATTGTGACATCAAGAAAACCTGATGATCTTCCTGCATTCTGCAAATCAATATTGGAGCTTATAAAAAGTTCATAAAAACAACTTTTATATAGACCTATTCAAAAAAAGAATTGCTAAAAAAGATTAAAATATAAAAGTGGATGCCTCTTTGATCTTAATCTTTAACCACAATATTTACGAGTTTATTTGGTATTACTATTTCCTTAATGATCTTTTTGCCTTCGGTATAATTTTTTAATTTCTCCGAAGAGAGAGCATATTTTTTAATTTCCGCCTCAGGAGTGTCCATAGGAAGATCTATCCTGTCCCTCAGTTTTCCGTTAACCTGTAATACAATTGTAACCATCTCTTCTGCTGCAATTTCTTCATCATAACCGGGCCACCCAACTCTATGGATACTTCCAGTATTTCCTGCCCTGATCCACAGCTCTTCGGTAATAAAAGGTGTGATAGGAGAAAGAAGAATAAGTAATTTCCAGGTCAATTCTTTTATTAGAGAATGGTTCTTTTGGCTATCCGGGACTTCCTCCTGATATTTGTAAATCAAATTGACAAGTTCCATGATAGCGCTGATTGCAGTATTAAAATTGAATCTTACAAGCATGTCATTTGTTACCTTTTTAATGGTCTGGTGTAATTTCCTGTATAATTCTATTTCAATTTTGCCCGATCCCATATTCCTGAATTTATTCATGATGTCTTTATCCGGACGTTCAGCGCTGTTCCTCTTATTGTCAGCGAAACTCATATTTCCTGTCAGTTCAATATTTTTGATCAAAAGTCTCCATACCCTGTTTAAAAATCTATTCGCTCCCTCTACTCCACTGCCGCTCCATTCTACAGGACTATCTGCAGGTCCCATAAAAAGTATATACAATCTTAATGTATCAGCTCCGTACTTATTATAAATTTCGGATGGATTTACTATGTTTCCTTTGGATTTTGACATCTTTTGACCGCCCAGATATACAATGCCGTGAGGAAAATATTTTATAAAAGGTTCCTTGAATTTTACGAGCCCAATATCGTAAAGCACCTTAATAAAAAACCTAGCATATATAAGATGCATGCTGGCATGTTCGATTCCTCCGACATACTGGTCCACCGGCATCCAGAAATCCACTTCTTTGCTGTCAAACGCAGCCTTATCTTCATGCGGACTGCAGTATCTCAAAAAATACCACGAAGAGCATACGAATGTATCCATAGTATCTGTTTCTCTTCTGGCTTTTCCCCCGCACTCTGGACAGGTAGTGTTTACAAATTCGTCGGAATAAAAAAGAGGCGACAGGCCCTTCGGCTTAAAATCCACATCGTAAGGAAGCAGTACGGGCAGATCTTTTTCCGGTACAGGAACGATGCCGCACCGATCACAATAAATAATAGGTATTGGCGCGCCCCAGTATCTCTGTCTTGAAATAAGCCAATCCCTTAGTTTATAATTCACATGAAATTTTCCTATGCTTTTTTCTTCAAGATAGCGAGTCACATCCTTTTTCCCTTTTTCTGAAGTACTACCATTGAACTTTCCTGAATTTATCATTATTCCTTCTCCGCTGTAAGCAGCACTGAGTTGATGAGTTTTTCCATCGGGAGATATGACCTCTATTATAGGAATGTTATATTTCGTAGCAAATTCATAGTCTCTTTCGTCATGGGCGGGAACCGCCATTATTGCACCGGTCCCATATTCAAGCAGGACGTAATTGGCGATCCATACGGGGATTTCCCGGCCATCCAGAGGATTTATCACATATCTCCCCGTAAAACAGCCTATTTTTTCGATTTCAGCAGAACCCCGCTCGATATCGCTCTGTCCGGAAATTATATTTTTGACTTTTTTAATTTCCTTCCGACGATCTTCGCTTTCTACAATTTTATCGACCAGCGGGTGTTCCGGAGCAAGAATAAAAAAAGTGACTCCAAACAATGTATCAGGCCTGGTAGTGAATACCGGAATGGAAATATCTTCGCTGTCGGATAGTTTAAAATCAACCATTGCCCCTTCGCTTCTCCCGATCCAGTTACGCTGGATAGAGAGAACCCTTTCCGGCCATCCCTCTTCCAATAATCTCATATCATCAAGAAGCCTCTGAGCATAAGCAGAAATTTTAAAAAACCACTGAGAGAGTACCCTTTTCCCCACTAAGCTATCGCATCTCTCGCATTTGCCTGAAATGACCTGCTCATTTGCAAGAACAGTTTGACAGGAATCACACCAGTTGACCGGTGCCTCTTTCTTCTCTGCCATACCCATTTTGTAAAAAAGCAGGAAGAACCATTGGGTCCATTTATAATAATCCGGATCGGATGTTACTATCTCATCATTAAAATCATAACTGATCCCCATCCGCTTAAGAGCTTTTCTCATTCTATCGATATTTGCCATGGTGCTTTCTCTGGGATGCATGCCGTTTTTTATTGCGGCATTTTCAGCCGGCAGTCCAAAAGCATCAAAGCCTATAGGGTGAAGAATATTATATCCTTTCCTCGAGAGGACTTTTGCTATTACGTCCCCGATAATATAATTTCTTGCATGACCCATATGAGGTTCCCCGGAAGGATAAGGAAACATTTCAAGCACATAATATTTTGGCTCTTTTTTATCCGACTTAAGAGAATAGACTTTTTCTATATCCCATTTTTTAGCCAACTTTTCTTCTATTTCTTTTGGCTCGTAAGATTTATTCGCAGGTATTTTTTCCAACTTCCAACCTCTTAAACGATAATTTTTATTTACGCTGGTTCCATTTTATTTCTTTAGAATCCCTCCACAGCTTTTCAAGCTGGTAATACTCCCTGAGCTCTTCGGTAAAAATATGGATTACAAAATCATCATAATCGATTAAGATCCAGTTTCCTTCGGATTGTCCACTGACATTGAGAGGGTACCTGCCACTATTTTTTAGATTAAGGCGAATTTCTTCTTCTATTCTTCTTGTCAATCTTGTGTTTCTTGCGCTGATTATCAAGAAGTAATCAGTGATGACCAGTCTCGATCTCATATCCAGAATTTTTATGTAGTCAGCTTTTTTTTCATCCGCTATTCTGGCCGCTGTCTTTACTGCTTCAATTGTATCTTTGGACTTCTGTCTTATACTGGTGGTCTTTTCTGTTTTTTTTATCACTGACTTGTATAATCACTCCCCAGGGTTATACTGATATCCACATTATCTACATTGTCATCCGAATATCCTATGACTCCAACACCCAGTCTTTCCTGTATCCTTTGCGCTACTTCATTTATTCCTTCCCTGGATGTAAAAATTGTTATCTCGGTTTCGGTATAATTATAATTATCGGCACTTCTGGGCTCCAGCAATATCGCAGTTTCTTCTTCGGAATTAAAATATTCTTCGAGTATATCCGTAACCGTTGCAGCCAATCCGGCCGTCCCTTCACCGTTTAAAACAATTACCTTTACTAATTGTTCTTCCGTTTCGCCTTCTGCTGTACCTGTTGTTATCGCCAGATAATCCGTCCCCAGAATCAATACAATATCGGAATCGATAACTTCCTCTTCCCTTACATTGATTACTCCTGTTCCCAGTACCTGCTTGATTTCGTCTGCCGCCGCCAGTGTGTTTTCATCCTGGGTATAAACCAGGATCTGAGTACTTTCATAAGTATTATCTGAATTCTTAACCTCTACTATTTCATACTTATTCCTGCCATCCTCGAATTTAAGTCCTTCTAAGGTTTCGGCGGTAGTAGCCGCAAGACCAATGGCTTCCGGAGATTCAAAAGCTCCGTTTAATATAGTGATCCTTACCGTATCCGTAAAACTTGAAGCTTCTTCTTCCTCTGCTGCCGTTCCTCCTTTGCTGAAGATCTGAGCAAGTTCTGAAATGTCCCCCATTATATAGACAATGCCCATTCCTTCAAGCTCTGTAGGCGGTGATACGCCGAGTGCATAGGGTAATTTTTGAGCAGGGTCCATGCCGGAAAACGTCGAGAATATTTTTAATCTTTCCTCCATGTTCAGATCCGTATCCATATAATCGTTTATAAGACTCAAATTAGCTGATAAATCCTCTGCGCTCCCACCGGCAATTTTATCTATGATCGCATCAAGCAAAACCTTTTGTTTTACAATTTCTTCTATCTGGACATCCTGCTCTATGCCGCTGAAATATTTGAGAAAATTCACTGCCTGAGTTCCATTAATAAGATTTTCTCCCTGTGCAAGATCAAAAGTCGAATCGTCATCATAGTTTTTAACCGTAATTGCCTCCTCAAGATTTATACTGACACCTCCAAGTTTTTCAACGACATTATAAACATCAAGAAGCATATAATAATCTACTTCCCTATCCAGGCCAAGGTTATTCTCAAGTGTTTCATTGAGCCGTTCCATGCCTCCTATTCCCGCTGCTTCGCTTATCAAGCCCGCACCTGTTCCGGGAATATCCATCAATGTATTTACGGGGATATATAGCGAGATCAATTTATCTCCACTGCTGTAATAACTTGAAAAGACAATAGAACTCATTTCAGGTTCATCCAGATTTTCACCGGCACATGCAATGACAACATTGATATCCTGCCCCAGTTCAAGGGAACTTGGTATGGTTATCCTGTCTTCTTCCGCTATTTCCGGTGCAGTGAAAAACCTGTTCTTGATATACCTGTATCCGAAAACTACTCCCGCCGCCACTACAATCAGAATAATTAATGTGGCAATTATCCTGAAAACTACCTTTCTTCTCTTTTTTCTCTGCTTTATTCTCTTACTCCTGAATCCATCGCCTTCTTTCCCTTCTTCTTCATAACCTTCGAATTCAAAGTCCTCATCCTTGAAGAAGTCATCCCCGGATGCACGTCTTTTTTTATCATCATCTATATTATGGAAATCTTTATTACCGGAATATTCATCCTCAAACTCATTTTCATCTTCATCGATAGACATTTTAAATACCTCCACAAATATTATTCCAAATCTTTATAGTATCAGGATGCAAAAACTTACCTTCTTTTATATTATATATTATATTATTTTTATAGACCTCTAATAAGCATAAATTTATATTTTCCATGGCAAGATTTCTGAGCTTTTCAACTCCATTGTAATTTCTGTCTTTTTCAGTTTTATCGGCTATAAATAAGATCTTATCCAAAAGATCCATGTTGCTATATCCGATCGTATGTAATCTGATCGCCTTGAGTATCTTCCGGTCAGAAATATTGAAATCCTTTCGGACTAAATATTCGCCCACGAAACCGTGCAAAATCGGCGGACAATTTAATTCGAATTCGCTAACCTCGAGATTTTCCTCTTTAACGATCCTTAAGAGTTCTTCATGATCGAATATTTTGCCGTAATCATGAAGGATACACGCTATACACAGCTTAAAAAAATCACTATCGGATAAATATTTTTTTGCAATACTGCCGGCAAATTCCAGAGTATTGATAGAATGCCGGTATAATGAAGCAGGCATGATTTTTTTAATTTTTCCAGCAAGGTCCTCAAGATATTTTTTCTGATTTCCGGTTAAGGAAAAATCACTTTTTATAAAGTTCATTTTTTAATATATATTTACTAACCCCCTCAGGAAGCAGATAATCTATTGGCCTGCCATGTCTTATTCTATCTCTAATATCGGTTGAAGATATTGAAAGAGCAGGTATTTCCATTATATATATCTTTTTATCGGCTGCTTTGATACTGCCGAAAAGCCTCTTTCTTAAATCATCTATTCTTGCCAGATCATATCCGGGTCTGGTTGCAGCAATGAATTTGCTTAATGATACTATCTCGCTGGTATCCTTCCAGGTCAATATTTCCAAAATAGCATCGGCACCGGTTATAAAATACAACATTGAGTCCTTGCCATATATTACCTTGAGCTGTCGGACAGTATCTATTGTATATGACCTGCCCTTTCTGTCTATTTCCATTCTCGAAACAAAAAAACTGCTGTTTGAAGAAGTGGCAATTACAGCCATTATATACCTGTCTTCGGCGCTTGCTATTTCATTTTGAATTTTATGCGGCGGATCTCCGGTAGGCATAAAAATCACTATATCCAGATTAAACTGGCTCAAAGCTTCCTGCGCAGTTACCAGATGGCCAATATGAATAGGGTTGAATGTGCCCCCCATAATGCCGATTTTTTTAAAATTTTTTTTATTCTTTCCCATTTATTCCCTTATCTGACCCTGACCCAATACTATGAATTTATTGGTGGTCAGCTGCCGCAGTCCCATTGGACCTCTCCAGTGAAGTCTCTGGGTGCTGATTCCAATCTCGGCACCAAGTCCGAATTCTTCGCCATCCGTAAATCTGGTAGAAGCATTTACAAAAACCGCCGCGGAATCAATTTCATTCGTAAAATAAATAGAATTCCGGTAGTCAGATGTTATTATAGTCTCAGTATGATGAGAACCGTATTTATTTATATGACTTACCGCATCTTCTATACCGTCAACTACTTTGACTGCCATTTTATAACCCAGATATTCTTCATACCAGTCTTTCTCAGTAGCCGGTTCTATAGACGGATAAATTTCTCTGGTAATGGGACATCCAAGTAACTTTACATTTTTCTCTTCAAGTTTTTTAAGTACTATTGGCAATATTTCTCTGGCTGTATCTTTATGTACCAGTAATTTTTCAGCCGCATTGCACACACTTGGCCGTTGTGTTTTTGCATTTACCACTATATCGGTAATGATATTTTTACCGATTCCATCCAGCATACTGTCAATATATATATGGCAATTTCCTATCCCGGTCTCGATTACCGGTATTCTGGAATTTTCCACCATGCTGTCGATCAAGCCCTTTCCGCCTCTTGGAATAAGGACATCTATATATTGCCGCAGCTGCATCAATCTTACTGCATCATCTCTGTCCGCAGACGGGATAATCTGTATGATACTTTTTGGTAAATCATTATCCTCCAGACCTCTGCCCATTACCTCTACCAATTTTTTATTGGTATTGAGTGCATGAGAACTTCCCCTTAAAATAATACAATTCCCTGCTTTTATGCAAAGAACCGAAGCATCTATTGTGACATCAGGTCTGGCTTCATATATTATTCCGATGACTCCCAGAGGTACTCTTATATTTTTTAAGATTAATCCATTTGGAAGGTTATATCCAAAAATCACTTCTCCTACGGGATCCTCGAATTTAATGATTTTATTTATACTTTCGGCTTTTTTTTCTATTCTTTCCCTGCTTAGCTTAAGCCTGTCCAGTAAACTTTCAGATACTCCTTTTTCCATGGATGCCTTCATATCTTTCTCATTTTCTTTTGTTATCTCTTCCGCGCTGCTGGTAAGATGTTTTGATATATCGGCCAGTATCTTGTTTTTTGTTCTGGTTCCGGCATTAGAGATAAACTTTGTATTTTCTTTTGCCTTTTTAGCTATTTCCAGTATTGCATCCATCAATCCCTCCGGTTTTAGTTATTATAACATAAAAAAGCCGGTGAAAATCATTCATTAAAAACTACCAGACAATCCCTGTGAATCACTTCAACACACATAGAAGCATCAAATTCTGACAGGATCTTCTTTTTATTTTTACCTTTTATTTTTTGCACATCCTCGCTTGAAAAGTTACTGATTCCCCTGGCAATCAACTTGCCTTCAAGCGAAAATACCTGCAATGTATCGCCTTTATTGAATTTGCCGTCGACCCTTACCACGCCTACCGCCAGGATACTTTTACCTTTATCCAGCACAGCTTCTTCCGCTCCTCTGTCGATTACTATCGCTCCTCTGGTTCTCTTCCCAAATGCTATCCATTTTTTTATACTTTTCACTTTTTTTGAAGTCTGGGGCGCAAAGAAAGTGCCTATATCATTGCCGGCAATAATTTCATCTAAAATACTTTTCTTTCTGCTGTTTGCAATTATTGTCTTTATGCCTGAAAAGGAACAGATTCCGGCAGCTTTTATTTTAGATTCCATCCCGCCTATGCCATAGGTAGATCCTATTCCCCCTGCTGCGCGTTCGATATCTTCATTTATTTTATCTATAAATGAAATCAGCCTGGCATCACTATAAATCCTTGGATCTTTATCATAAACTCCATCGATATCGGTCAAGATTATCAAAGTGTCAGCTTCTGCAAGGATAGCGACCAGTGCCGCAAGCTGATCATTATCACCGAATTTTATTTCATCGACGGCCACACTGTCATTTTCGTTTATGACCGGTATTATATTTAAACCAATCAAATTTTTTATTGTATTTTTTATATTTAGATATTGTTTCCTCCGCGTGGTGTCCTCATGCGTAAGAAGTATCTGGCCCGTCTTTAAGTTATTTTTAAGAAATAAATCGCTATAAGTACTCATAAGTTCCACCTGTCCCACAGATGCGGCTGCCTGCAGCATTGTTATATCTTCAGGTTTCTTTTTGATTTTTAAGCCTTCCAGACCTGCGGCAATGGCTCCACTGGTTACTATGATCATTTCTATTCCTCTTCTTGCAAGAGAACTTGTCTCATCTACAAATTTCTTCATACTGGTTTTATCCAATCCTCCCGCTTTTGAGGTCAGACTACTGGAACCTATCTTTATGACTACTCTTTTAATATTTTTCAAATACTTTTTTCTATCTTCCATTTATTACCTCTAAATTAAATTTATTCTATCATTGAAAAAACAATCCTGCCGATAATTATGGTGCTGCCCTCTTTGATACCCATTTTCTTAAGTGTATCGGCAATCCCGATTTTTTTCAGTCTCTCTTTTAAATAATCCAGCGCTTCTTCATTTTCCAGGTCGGTCATGGCCACCATTCTTTCCAACCTTTTATTCTTCACAGTATATTCATTATTGTTTTTTTCGATCTCGATCTTTTCAACCTCGGGACTTCTTTTACCCGGACCATAAACTCTGGTCATCTCGCGCCTTTCAAGTTCTATATCTCTGTCTTTCCTGACTTCTTTCCTGTATGCCTTAACCTTTTCGTATAAATTCCAGATCAATCCATCAAGACCCTTGCCGGTGATTGCTGAAATCAAAAAAACATCCTTACCGCTCTTTTCCTCCAGGACTTTCTTAATTTTATCCAGGCCGGCATCATCCATGACGAGATCGATCTTATTGAGTAAAACTATATAATCTTTTTTGTATACATCTATATTATATAGCCTTAATTCCTCTCTTAAAATATTAAAAGTTTCGATAATGTCTTCGCTTTTATCTATGATCCTCTGTCCATCCAGGACTATTGCCAGTACCGCTGCCCTGGTTATATGCCTCAGGAATTTATCCCCCAGACCTATTCCTTTATGTGCACCTTTTATAAGACCCGGGACGTCGGTTACTACAAAACTATCATCATCAACCGTTACCACACCCAGGTTTGGAACCAGAGTTGTAAAGGGGTAATCTGCGATTTTTGGCCTTGCCGACGATATCCTGCTGATTATGGTAGACTTACCGGAATTAGGAAATCCGACCAGTGCCACATCTGCGACCAGCCTGAGTTCCAGCCCTATCCAGAAATCTTCCGTTTTTTCCCCCAATTCCGCAAATGCAGGAAACCTTCTTTTCCCCGATACGAAACTGGAATTTCCTCTGCCGCCTATTCCGCCTTCCGCAACGACAATTTTACCTCTCGGAGTATCAAGATCGGTGATCATTTCTCCCTTCTCGTCTTTGATAACCGTACCAACCGGCACTTTTATTATCAAATCCATACCGGCTTTGCCGTTTCTGTTATTGGACGCCCCATTTATACCATTTTCAGCTTTAAAATGTATTTTCTTTTTAAATCCATATAATGTGCTCAAGTCCTCTGTGGCTTTTATTATAACGTCTCCACCTTTTCCTCCACTTCCTCCACTGGGAATTTTTCTTGCACCGCTATTTAAATTAAAAAAGGTGACCATACCATTCCCACCATTTCCGCCTTTTATATTAATTTTAGCTTCATCCAAAAACATAGTATTTCCAAATTCAGATCAATTCAAAAAAACGTTAAAAACAGTTATGTTCACAACTTGAAAACAGCTTTGTATATTTTTCTCTGCATCATCTGATCAAGACCCTTTTTAAAATCCGAAAGCGGTAATATCTCGGAAAGCAGAGGAGATATGTTTAATTTCTTACCAGTTACAATAGCAAAAGCACGTCTCAAAGACTCAGGTGTAGCCGAATAAGAACTCATTATAGTAAGCTCCCTTTTATATACATTTTCTAAATCGACCTCAAATTTGCTTTCCTTGCCCGATGCTCCAAAAATATTAACCGTTCCGCCATCTCTAAGATATGAAAGGGCGTCACCTAATGTGTATTTGTTGGTTACGGTAAGTATGGCAACATCGATGCCTCCGGCTGCAATATTTTTAATTTCACTGGTCACTTTTTTATTTGAAGGATTTATGATATGTTCCGCTCCAAGTGTTCTTGCCAGAGATAACCTCTCATCATCCAGATCGATAGCCACAACCTTCCCCCCCAAAGATTTAATCAACTGTATAAACAACATCCCTATGACCCCTGTCCCTACTACAGAAAATAAATCGTTCTTACGAAATGCGATTCTATCCATTGCCCTTATGCAGCATGCAAGAGGTTCAATGAACAATGCTTCCACTGGATTCAGGTCCGGAGGAACCTTGAAGGTTGTATATTTTATATGTTCTCCTGACAGTCTTATATACTGGCAAAATGAACCTGGATATATATTTGTTTCTTTAAAATGCCTGCACATCGAATAATTGCCATGCAGACAGTAATGGCATTTGTAACATGGTATATGGTGGGCCGTCACGACTATATCGCCTTTTTCGAACTGCTTCATATTTTTCCCGGTCTCTACTACTCTTCCTACAACCTCATGACCGAAAACAGCCGGCTTTTTCACTCCAGGATCCATTATCTTTACGATGTCGGAACCGCACAAACCCGTATACAGCATTTCGATCAACATTTCATCTTCCTGTATCCCGGGCCTGTCTATTTCTACAAGTTTAAATTTATCCTGACTGTAGCAAAGTAAGGCTTTCATGATGATAAGGCCACGATATTGTATTTTATTCCCTTTTGCTGGTCCATTAGTTCCAGTGCGGTTATAAGTTTTTCAAGAGGCATGTCAGCGGTTATAAATTTACCTGCATCTATCCTCTTCGAAGTTATAAGGTCAAATGACTTTTTTACATGACAGGGAGCATGATGATAGATTCCTTTTATAGTTAGTTCCGAGTAGTGTACCAGTCCGGTATCTATATTGATAGAAGTATCCGGCATACAGCCTCCAAATAGATTTATGACAGCTCCCTTCCTGCCCATAAGTATGGCCATTTCCCACACACGGGGTACACCGGTGGCATCTATTGCCACATCCACTCCCCTTCCACCTTCGGTCAGGCTTTTTACTGCCTGCACCTGGTCATCCACTTTTGTGACATTAATGGTGTAATCTGCTCCGAATTGTCGTGCATACCCCAGCCTCTCATCGGATAAATCGAGGGATATCACAGTTGCATCTTTTAATTTTGCAACAGCTACGAACATAAGTCCTATCGGTCCAGCTCCATTGACCGCTATCTTATCCCCTGCGTTTATACAGGATTCTTCGATGCCATGGATCACACAGGCCAGTGGTTCTAAAAGTGCAGCCTCCCTGTAATCTATATCATCGGGTATCTTATATGTGTTTTCCTTTAATATGTTCGATGGTATCTTTATATATTCTGCATAGGCACCGTTATTATATTTGATATTTTCACAAAGGGAATATCTTCCAATCCTGCAGTAGTAGCAGTTGTGACAGGGAGCACTGTTTACAGCTGTCACCCTGTCACCCACTTTAAAACTATCAACTTCACAACCTGCTTCTACAATATCACCGGCCCATTCATGTCCAAAAACCGAAGCCTTTTTTATCATGGTGGGATGACCTCTTTTATATGTCTTAAGATCAGAACCACAGGTAAGGGCACTTTTTATTTTTACCAGTACCTCATCGTTTCCTATAAGTGGTATATCTATATCTTCAAATCTTATATCTTTTATTCCATAAAACAGCTGAGCCTTCATTTTGCCCTTCATAAATTAATCCTCTATAATCAATTATAAAAATTAACGTAAACTATTGCTTAAATATTACAGAAAGAATTGACCTAGTTCAAGCAAATAAAAATTGTCAATTTACGGGTAATGAACAAATCTTTATATTAGCATATAAATTTTTACAATTATTTCCTAAAATAAGAAATTATGAAGAAAATATGGATATTGTTTCTTACTTTTTTTAAGATAGGAAGTTTTACGTTCGGAGGAGGATTTGCCATGATCCCCCTGATCGAGCGGGAGTTAGTTGATAAGAAAAAATGGATCTCACAGGATGAGATGTGCGACATTATATCAATCTCACAGGCTTTCCCCGGAGCAATTGCTGTAAATTCGGCCATATTGATAGGCAGAAAACTGGGAGGATATGCAGGAGCTTTATTTGCTCTTCTTGGTGTAATACTTCCATCTTTTCTGATTATCCTCATCGTGGCAAGATTATTTATCTATATAAGCAATGTCAGCGTGGTGATAGCCGCTCTTAAAGCTGTAAGTTCGGCTGTTGTGGCACTACTGATTTTCGCGGTAGTGAGAATATGGAAAACAGGAATAAAGGATAAAATAAGTCCCGTAATAACTGTAGCAGCATTGTTACTGCTGCTTGGGACAGGGATCCATCCTATCTATGTTGTCATAATGGGAATTTTATTTGGTCTTATATATTATTGTTTCAGGATAATAAGGATAAGGAAAAAACTGAAATGATTTACCCCGAATTGTTGCTTGTTTTCTTTAAAATAGGTCTATTTAGTTTTGGTGGGGGATACGGAATGATCCCTCTTATCGAAAGAGAGATTATAACCCGCGGCTGGCTGACGGGTCAGGAATTCGTAAACATAATCTCGATTTCAGAAATGACACCGGGACCAATTGCTATAAATACAGCTACTTTTATCGGATACAGGATCGGAGGGATTCCGGGAGCAATACTGGCCACACTCGGAGTCGTAATACCATCACTTATTTTGATTTTAGGTATTTATATTTTCTTATCCAAATATCAACAAAGGCAAATAATAAAAGATACTATTTATGGAATCAGACCAGTTGTGCTGGCATTGATTATGCAGGCTGTCATATTTGTAGCAGTAAATACATACTTTAAAGAAGGAACAGGTATTAGAGATTTATTG
>Ga0208828_1000757_pt1 | contig 13749 bp, 14 predicted proteins | sample Kivu_160m_FD_185487 | JGI IMG/M metagenome (GOLD analysis project Ga0208828, IMG submission 185487) | Freshwater microbial communities from Lake Kivu, Western Province, Rwanda to study Microbial Dark Matter (Phase II) - Kivu_160m (SPAdes)... | ecosystem: Environmental > Aquatic > Freshwater >... | reverse complement strand
GCATATTATAGTTGAGAATTATTATTTTTTGAATAAAAGAAATAAAATTTATATAATTAGTAAAATCTATTAGAAAAAATTTTACCGGGGAATATATGAATTCACTTGAAATAGTCGGTATTGTAGCAATAGTCCTGATTTCAGCATTTGCGGTTGCAGGAATAATAGTAGCCGTGCCCCTTTTCAGGCTTATAAACAGGGCAAGGTTTCTGGCTGAGAAATTAAACCAGAGCCTGGTCCCGGTAGTTGAAAAGTTAAACGGCACTATTACACACTTAAACAGTGAGCTTGGCTCCATAAGTGAGTTGACCCAGAGCGTTGGTTCAATAGTTGAGCAGCTTGAAAAAATCATCAGGCTTGCCAGGATTATAATTACCAACCCTATAATAAAACTTATAAGCGCCGGGGTAGGAGTTGCCAGTACTGTTAAAAAGGCAGCTGCAGATCAGGGCAGGGATAAAAAGCCCGGTATCTAATAATTAATTACGAGGAGGAAAGATGAGTCCGGAAAATAACAGAAGCTGTGCAGGACCTGTAACTTTAGCTCTATTTACAGGGCTGGCAATAGGGGCAGTGCTGGGGATTTTATTTGCACCAAAACCAGGAAAGGAAACCAGGCGCGAACTTGTTGAAAAAGGGGAGAGGTTTGTAGAGCTTAGCAGGGAAAGCATTGCAGAATTTGTTGAAAAAACGAAAGACTTTGCAGAAGCCGGAAAACAGAAAATCGAGGAACTTAAGATTGCAGGAGAGGAAATCTGGGAAAAGGGCAAGGATAAAATATCAAAAACGGCAAAAAAAGTTAAAGACATTGTTGAGGAAAGCAAATCTGCTGCTAAAAAAACAGAGGATTACCTGTCCTGATTTTTTAAACAGGATAAATAAACAATAAACTGAATAATTTTGTTTCAAGACTTTATAAAAAAATAGGTCGCAGTTAAAAGAGTTTCCTATTTTTTTATTTTTAAAGGATTTCAAATAAAGATGATAGAAAAAAAGACAGCAAAAAAAATTCTCGATATTCTGAAAAAAAGCGGCGGAGATTTTTCTGAGATATTTGCACAGAAACGCGTCTCCAATAATTTAAGGCTCGAAGACAGAAAAATAGAGAATTCAAACAGCGGATTTGAGATTGGTTGCGGTTTGCGGCTCATATCAAAAGACAGCACATTTTATGCTTATGTAGATTCTCTTGAAAAAGAGCCTCTTTTAAATGCTGCAAAGGTATTAAGTGCTGCAGTCAGCGAAAAGTCAAAAGGCAGCGTCCTTGATTTAAATGAAAGAAAAAGCAACTATAAAATAAAAGTATCGAGCCATCCTTTTAATGTAGGGCAACAGTATAAAAAAGAAATACTGGATGAAATGGACCAGTCCGCCAGGCAATACAATAGCAGCATCATCCAGGTAACTGCTACTATTTCTGATATGGAAGAAGAAGTTTTTATTGCTAATTCAGAAGGTTTTTTTTCCATTGACAGTATTGTCAAGGTGTTTACTGCTGTAAATGTTGTTGCAAAAAAAGGAAATGAGATAAGGACGGGCTATGAATCTCTTGCAAAAACAAAAGGTTATGAGATTTTCAGCGATAAGAAACCGGGTGATATTGCAATTGAGGCGTCAAGGATGGCAGTTACAATGCTTGATGCGGTGAATGCTCCTGCAGGAAGTATGGCAGCAGTTATCGGCAATGCATTTGGCGGTGTTATTTTCCATGAAGCATGCGGACACGGGCTGGAAGCAGATTCAATCATTAAGGATGCATCTGTATTTAAAGGAAAAACAGGCAAAAAAATTGCAAGTAGTGTTGTTACAGCAGTTGATGACTGCACACTTCCTTTTCACTGGGGCTCATATTCATTTGATAGTGAAGGGTTTCCTTCGGGTAAAAATGTACTGATAGAGGAAGGTGTGCTTAAAGGTTACCTTTCTGATTATAAGTCATCGATTAAAATGGGTATGAAGCAGACAGGTAACGGCAGGAGGCAGTCTTACAAAGATATTCCCGTGCCAAGAATGTCGAATACTTATATCGATAAAGGGAAAAACACAAAAGATGAAATCATAAAATCAGTAACAAAAGGCGTATTTGCAAAGGAATTTGCTGGCGGACAGGTGGACCCTGCAACAGGGGATTTTGTGTTTGGAATAAGTGAAGGTTATCTTATTGAAAATGGTAAGATATGCGAACCTATAAAAGGAGCAACTTTGATCGGCAATGGTCCGGATATTCTGATGAAAATAGAAGCAGTGGGGCAGGACCTCGATTTTGCTCCAGGTTTTTGTGGAAAAGCGGGCCAGTCAGTATCAAATGAAGTCGGCCAGCCCACAATACTTATAGGCAGTATTACTGTAGGAGGGACACAGGTTTAAATTGGTTGAACTAATTGATTTATGCAAAAAAGCAGCTCTGGCTGCCAGCAGAAAAAAAGTGGATGAGTATGAGGTCTTTATGGCCTCATCAATACATAATGAAATAGAAGTTTTTAATGGAAATGTGGAAAGCTTATCTTTTTCTGATACTAAAGGTATCGGCTTGAGGGTCTTTAAGGAAAAAAAGATGGGATATGCCTATACTTCCAATATGAATGAAGATGAAATTGATAAATGTATAGAAAAAGCCATAGAGAATTCAAGAGTCACAGGCCCTGACGAAAACAACTATTTGCCCCTGGCAAAAGATTATAATTATCCGCTGCAAACAGCAGGCCGTGAAAATCTTTTTTCAGCAAAAATAAATGAACTTTCAACTGAAGATAAAATCAATATGGCAAAACAGCTGGAAATACTTGCCAAAAAGAAAGACAAAAGGATAAGTGGCGTCAGTGAGCTTATATATGATGACAGTATTTCCGAAGTAGCAATTATAAACAGTAATGGCTTTGAGGACAGCTACAGGACCTCCTCAGCGTTCCTGTACCTTGGCCTTATTTCAAGGAGCGGCGAAGATGTTTCAACAGGAGATTATTTCGGCTTTGCAAGATGCCCGCAGGATATTGATATAGAAAACATCGCAGATAAGGCCGCGTACCGCTCGGTTAAGCTTCTTGGAGCAAAGAAAATAAAGTCACAGACAACAGATCTTTTGCTTGACCCTTTTGTAGCTGTACAGTTTCTCGGAATAATCGCAGGTATCAGCTGTGCAGATGCTGTCCAGAAAGGTAAATCACTGCTGGCCGGAAAGATGGGAACAAGGATATTTTCAAAAGATTTTAACATTGCCGATGACGGGACTCTGGAAAATGGCATGGCCTCAAGGCCGTTTGACAGCGAGGGCGTCCCGAAAGGCAGGACCATTGTTTTCGAGAAGGGAATATTAAAATCTTATCTTTATAACACTTATACTGCCAGAAAAGATAAGACACTTTCAACCGGAAACGCTGCCAGGGCTTCATACAAATCACCTCCCGAAACCGGAATATCAAATTTCTATATCGAGCCTTCAGAAAAAACCGTAGAAGAAATACTCAGGAAAACAGGCAGGGGATTTTATGTTATGGATATAATCGGCTTGCATTCGGGCACAAATCCAATTTCCGGGCAGATAAGCGTAGGCGCAAAGGGTATTTTTATCGAAAAAGGTGAAATGGCGTTTCCTGTTAAAGAAGTAACCATAGCCACGGATATCCTCAGTTTTTGTTTGAGCCTGGATGAAGTTGCAAATGACATAAAGTTTATGCCGGCATCAGGGTATATTGGAAGCTCTTCAATGCTTGTGAAAGATATAACAGTAAGCGGAACATGATAACGAAAGGTTTTTAAGTATGGAAATACTGAAAGCTGCAATACTTGGTATAATACAGGGCTTTACTGAATTCTTCCCGGTAAGCAGTTCCGGGCACCTTGTAATAGTGCCTTTTTTATTTGGCTGGAAATATATACCTGTCTATTTTACCGTCATGCTGCATCTTGCGACGGTTTTCTCACTGGTTGCGGTATTGTACAGGGAAATATGGAGGATAATAAGGGCTTTTTTTACCGGTATTTTCAGCAGGAAAGCAAGGAAAGAAAACCGGTATTTTAAAGTCTCACTTTTTATAATAATTGCATCAGTTCCTGCTGCAGCAGCAGGGTTCTTAGCCGGTGATTTGATTGAAGGATTCTTTTCAAAACCTTTGTATACAGCAATTTTCCTTATTGTAACGGCAGCTCTTTTGTTTTTTGGAGAATTTACAGGAAGAAAAATAGAAGCAAAAAGAAACATAGCCGATGTTGCAGGACAAACTGAAAATACAGAAATTTATTCAGGCTTTTCTTACTGGAAGGCTATTATTATTGGTGTAAGCCAGGCAATTGCTATTCTTCCAGGCATATCAAGGTCCGGTTCAACGATTTCAACAGGCAGGTTTCTTGGTTTAAAAAGGGAAGATAGCGTAAGGTTTTCGATGCTGCTTTCAATTCCTGTAATCCTGGGAGCATTTATTTTTGAAGCATATAAATCAGCCGGTGAAATAAAAATGCTTGATACCGGTGCAATAGCAGGTGTTGCCGCCGGTTTTATATTTGCATTTCTTTCGGGTTATATCGCAATCAGGTTCCTGGTAAGGTTTTCCAGGACAAGGAATTTAAATTATTTCGCTATATATTGTATAGTAATAGCAATAATTGTTTTTATTTTATCTGCAATCAAAAAGATTTAGGGAAAGGGGCAATGATATTTAAATGAAAGGCATTATTTTAGCAGGAGGGCTTGGAACAAGGCTATTTCCTTGTACAAAAGTTACAAATAAACATCTTTTACCAGTATTTAACAAACCTATGATTTATTATCCGCTGATTACAATGGTAAATGCCGGACTCACAGATATCATGATAGTAACAGGAGGTAATTATGCCGGAGATTTCTTAAGAATACTCGGCAATGGCAGGGAATTTGGTTTAAAAGATATAAGTTACACATACCAGGAAGGCGAAGGCGGAATTGCTGATGCATTGAGGCTGGCAGAAAATTTTGCTGAAGGCGAAAAAATATTTGTTATGCTTGGCGACAATATTGTCGAAGATGATGTTTCTGAAGATATAAAAGAATTTGATAGACAAAATGAAGGTTCAAGGATATTTTTAAAAGAAGTGCCCGATCCGGAAAGATTCGGTGTTGCAGAAATAAAAGACGGCATAGTGCTCAATATTGAAGAAAAACCACAAAAACCCAAGAGCAATTATGCTGTTTGCGGCCTGTATCTTTATGATAATAAGGTATTTGACATTATCAGGGAACTGAGGCCGTCAGGCAGGGGAGAGCTTGAGATCACCGACGTTAATAATGTCTATATAAATAAAAACATAATGACTTATTCGATGATAAATGGCTGGTGGACCGACGCAGGCACTTTTGAGTCGTTACTTAAGGCAAGTAATCTTGTTGCAAAAAAAGAAGGTTTTAATTTCCAGTGCCTGGGCCTTTAAAAAGCAGAGATGTCTTCAGATAAACAGTAATAGCACCTTTTTATTTTTAAATATCCTTTCCATCCGCAATCAGATATATTATAAAACCAGGAAAAGTCCTGGTAATTAAAAACGGAAGTATTACTTTTTTTATCGGGTATGCTTGCAGAAATTAAGCTGTAATCCGGCGTTTCATTTATAAATAAATTTTCATCACGGCTATTGATATGCTGCAGAATTGTAGCGCTGCCTTTTTCTTCTGCATAACCTATGAACTTTTCCCTGTTTCCGCAATTATTACATACATACATAAATTTGCCTTCCGTAGTAAAAGTTAAATAGAAATCTATGCTTTGAGATAGAAATTTTAAGAAATACAGTAATAAACAAAGTGATATATTAATATTATATATTGATACTATTAGATTATAACATTAATTTAATACTTATCAACACTTAATTTATAAATTTTATTATCCTGAGCAGTCAAAATAAGAAGTCTTTATTTATAAAAAAGCTTTTTAAAGAGGCTTTTTCAATTGACTAAAAATAGTGCCTCTGGTAATATCATTTAAATCCCGGGTGTCCGGGAGAAATATATAAAGATGAGCAATTCAAGGGAGCGAGTTTAATGTCAGAAGGTATAATGCAGCTTGATAATTCAAATTTTGATGCTGAAATCTCAAAACCGGGTGCACCCATACTTGTTGATTTCTGGGCAGTCTGGTGCGGTCCATGCAGGATGATAGCCCCGGAACTTGAAAAACTTCATGAAGAAAAAAAAGATTTGATTCGTATCGGCAAGTTAAATGTCGATGAAAACAGGGATATTGCCATAAAATACGGAATTACAAGCATACCAACGCTTTTATTATTTAAAGACGGCCAGGTAGCAAAAAAAATAATAGGAGCAATGCCCAAAGAAAAGATTTTATCAGAAGTATCAGCATTTATGTAAGGGTCTTTACCCGGATAGAGAAGGAACTTTGTGAACCTGATCTATATCGGAACTTCAGGCTTTAGCTATGAAGACTGGAAAGGTAATTTTTATCCACCCGGAATAGAAAGCAAAGACTATCTTTGTTATTATTCTACTTTGTTTAATACTGTAGAGATAAATTTTACTTATTATTGTTTCCCCGGTGCCTCCACATTTTTTGGAATGTGTGAAAAAACAAAAGATGTAAAAGATTTTGTTTTTTCGGTTAAGGCAAATAAAATATTTACGCATCAACGTAACTATAACATTTCAGACGTAAAGAATTTTACGGACACATTATTGCCTTTAAAGGATAACGGCAGGCTTGGAAGCATACTGTTTCAGTTTCCTTACAGTTTCAGGTATTGTAATGAGAATATGGAATATCTTGCGTCAATAGGTGAAAATTTTTCAGGATTTGATATCTGTGCAGAATTCCGGAACATATACTGGCTGAAAGAGAAAGTGCTGAAGTTAATGCATGACTATAACATAGGTTTCTGCAATGTGGACGAGCCCCCGCTGGCCGGGCTGTTGCCGCAGTCAGATATCTGTACAACAGATACCGGATATATAAGGTTCCATGGGAGAAACAGTGCCTGCTGGTGGCAAAATGAAAGTGCATACCAGAGATACGATTATATGTATAAAAAGGAGGAGCTTTCCGAATGGGTTCCAGGTGTGAAAAATATAACTGAAAAATCAAATAAGACATATATTTATTTCAATAATCATTATAAGGGAAAAGCGGCAAAGTCCGCACTTATGTTTCTTGATATCCTCAAATCAGAAAACATTTACACTTCACAAATCTAATCTAATTATATAAAATCTATGAGTAATTTTTTTGTAATTTTCGCAAAAAATGAGGTAGTAATAACTGATGTTTAAAAAAGTTGACAGCAATGTAAACCTTGTAAAGCTGGAAGAGGGCATACTTCAATACTGGCAAAAAAATGGCATATTTAAAAAAACCCTTGATAAGACAAAAAACGGGGACAGGTTTGTGTTTTATGAAGGACCTCCGACAGCAAACGGGGAACCCGGTGTGCACCATGTTCTTTCAAGGGTCTTTAAGGATATTTTCCCAAGGTATAAGACTATGAAAGGCTTTTTTGTAAACAGGAAAGCTGGCTGGGACACGCATGGATTGCCTGTTGAGCTGGAAATAGAAAAAAAACTTGGTATAAACTCAAAAAAGGAAATAGAAAAAATAGGCATTGAAAAATTCAACAAGCTTTGCAGGGAAAGCGTAATGAAATATGAGGTCGAATGGAAGAAGATGACAGAAAGAATAGGTTTCTGGCTCGACATGGAAAATGCGTATTTCACTTTTAAAAATGAGTACATAGAAACAATCTGGTGGATACTTAAAACATTGTGGGACAAAGACTTTCTCTATGAAGGCTACAAAATAGTACCTTATTGCCCAAGGTGCGGTACTGCACTTTCCTCACATGAAGTCGCACAGGGGTATAAAGATGTCGAGGATTATTCCATTATTGTAAAATTTCCTCTTGCAGAAGAACCAAAAACTTTTTTCCTGGTATGGACAACTACTCCATGGACCCTTATTTCAAATGTTGCATGTGCTGTTAATCCGGATGCAGTATATGCAGAAGTAATATATGAAGGCAGCATATATATTTTATGTGAGGACCTCATTGAAAATGTGTTTTCAGGTTTAACCGGCTATGAAATAGGCAAAAGATTTAAAGGTTCAAAATTAAACGGCTTGACTTATGTGCCTGTATACAAAAATACAGACAGCACCATTGCTTTCAGGATAGTAGAGGGTGACTTTGTCTCAACCCAGGAAGGGACAGGCATAGTTCATATTGCTCCTGCTTTTGGAGAAGATGACATGAAAGTCGGTAAAGCCAATAATCTGCCTGTGGTACAAATGGTCGATGAAGAAGGCAAGTTTAAACCTGAGGTTGATGGTTTTGGCTCAATGAGTATTGAAGAAGGAAACCCGGAAATCATAAAGGACCTTAAAACCAGGGCACTGTTATTTAAAGTATGGAAGTTTGAGCACTCATATCCATTTTGCTGGAGATGTGAAAAGAAACTGATTTATTATGCAAAAAAAAGCTGGTATATAAATACCTCACAGGTAAAACAGCAACTTCTTGATGCAAACGAAAAAGTCAGCTGGTATCCTGAGCACATAAAATATGGAAGATTCGGAAACTGGCTGGAAAATAACGTAGACTGGGCTCTCACCAGGGAAAGATACTGGGGAACGCCACTGCCGATATGGTTATGCAAAAACGGCCACAAGGTATGTATTGGCAGCATAAAAGAACTGTATGAAAAGGGTATTGATGTACCTGAAGAGATTGACCTGCATAAGCCATATGTGGACAGGGTAAAATTAAAATGCAGCGTTTGCGGTGAAGATATGCAGAGGACCACTGAAGTAATTGATGTATGGTTTGACTCAGGCTCAATGCCATTTGCACAGTATCATTATCCTTTTGAAAATGTTGAATTATTTAAACAAAACTATCCTGCTGATTTTATTTGCGAAGCAATAGACCAGACCAGGGGCTGGTTTTATACCATGCTGACTATTTCCGCATTATTGTATGGTAAATCATCTTATAAGAATGTTTTATGCCTGGGACTTATAAATGATGAAAAAGGCCAGAAAATGAGTAAGTCAAAAGGAAATGTGGTCAAGCCATGGGACATCCTTAATAAGCAGGGGGCAGATGCTCTCAGATGGTACTTTTTTACAGTTGTATCTCCGTGGAATGCAAAAAATTTCTCAATAAAATCTATTGACGAAGTAATTAGAAAATTTCTTCTGACACTATGGAACACTTACTCATTTTTTGTAATTTATGCAAATATTGATGAATTCGATCCAGTAAAATTCGATCTGGAAGTAAAAGACAGGACAGAAATAGACAGATGGATAATATCTGAGCTTAACAGGACCACAGTGAAAGTCACAGCGCTTCTTGATGATTTCAATGTCACTGACAGCGGAAGGCTTATCGAGTCATTTGTAGATGACCTTTCCAACTGGTATGTAAGGAGAAGCAGGAGAAGATTCTGGAAAAGTGAAAATGATAATGAAAAAATAAGCGCATATAAGACATTACATGAATGCCTTTTGACTGTTACAAAACTTGCTGCACCTTTTATACCCTTTATCAGTGAGGAGATTTATTTAAATCTGGCAAAAGGGTTGCATAACTGCAAAGAAAGTGTGCATCTGGAAGATTATCCTATTTGTGATAATACACTTATTGATGAAGACTTAAGTTTTAAAATGAATGCAATAAGAAAGATAATAGGGCTCGGAAGAGCAGTGCGCAGCAGAATAAATATAAAAACAAGGCAGCCTCTTGCCAGCCTGAAGATATATTTTGACAATGACCCAAAGAAAAAAGAAGCATGCCTTCACTTCAGGGATGTAATTCTTGAGGAACTTAATATAAAAGAAATGGAGCTTATTGACAGGCTGGAAAGTATAGTTCTTTATAATATAAAGCCAAACCTTAAATTCCTCGGCCCGAAATACGGGTCAATGCTGCCGGAAATAAAGACAGCTCTACAGGCAGAAAATCCTGTACAGGTAGCAGTTAAAGTCAGGAATGGAAAAAGTGTCGCCATCTCTGTTAATGGCCGCCAGATCGAGCTGCTCCCTGAAGAAATAATTGTTGAAATCACAAGCCATGAAAACATTGGTGCAGAAAGTGACGGAGAATATACTGTTGGAATAAGCATGGAAATTACTGCTGAGCTTAAAGAAGAAGGGTTCTGCAGAGAGCTGGTCCATCAGGTACAGAATATGAGAAAAGAGGCGGATTTTAAGATAGAAAATACAATACAGGCATCTTTTGAGTGCGGTGCCGGAGTTTGGGAAATAATCAATAAATTCAGTGATTATATAAAAAAGGAAACTCTTACCGACCGGCTCGGGAAAGAATTTTCGGACGATATGTTTATTAAAGAAATAAAAGTAAATGAAGAGGATGTAAAAGTCGGTATACGTGTTACAGGGAGCATAATCACCAATGGTTAAACAATTATCAAAAGGCCCGCTTAATGTAATATTTGCAATAAGTGCAGCTCTTGTGCTTGCACTTGACCAGGTTACAAAATATATAGTGAATGCTCAGCCGCAGGAAATATTTCCTGTAGAGATAATTCCAAATATTTTTTATATTTCAAGGGTGACAAATACAGGAGCAGCTTTCGGCTTGTTCCAGGATAAGACGAAAATCTTTATTGCAATATCAATAGTTGCAATAATACTGATTATAGTGCTTAAAATAAAACTTAACCTCCCTTCAGTTTTTTATAATCTTGGACTTGGATTCATTCTTGGCGGCGCAGCAGGAAACCTTATTGACAGGATTTTATTTGCCGGCGAAGTAACTGATTACCTGCATCTGGAATATTTTGCTGTATTCAATGTTGCTGACAGCTTTATTGTAATAGGATTCGGGATTATGCTGATAATCATTATAAGGACCTTTTTTAAAAAAGATCCGGCAAAAGAAATTGATGCAGAAAAAAAATAAAATACTATCTTTAACAGCAGGAGAATTTGATACAGATTCCCGTCTGGATAGTTTTATTGTCCGGAAGCTGCCGCAATATACAAGAAGCTACATACAAAAACTTATTGAAAATCAATGTGTTCTTGTAAACAGTGCTGCTGCTGCCAAGAATTACAGGATAAGGCCAAATGACATAATAGTAATTCCAGATGTGGAAGCATTACTTCCACCGGAAGAGCTCGTACCGCTTGAAAAAAAATTGAAAATAATCTATGAAGACAGCTATCTTATTGCAATATCCAAAGAAGCTGGTATGTCTGTGCATCCTGCAGCAGGAAACAGCACAGGCACTCTTGCAAATGCTATTGTTTTTTACTTAAAAGAAAAACAGGAAGCTTTCGGAAAAACTATCAGGCCCGGCATTGTCCACAGGCTCGACAAAGATACTTCAGGTATTATTTTAGTGGCAAAGGACCCGTCAACACAATTCAGGTTATCTTCGCTTTTTAAGGAGCGCAAAATAATAAAGATTTATTCGGCACTTGTTTTGGGTGATTTCTCTGAAGAAAGCGGCCATATAGATCTGCCCATCGGCAGGTCAAGGATAGACAGGAAAAAAATGGGTATATCGATTGATAATGGAAGACAATCACAGACTGATTTCAAAGTGATTGAGAGATTTGGTGATTGCACCCTGGTTGATGCATATCCAAAAACCGGAAGGACGCACCAGATAAGGGTTCATCTGAGTTATATAAATCATCCTGTTATTGGCGATACCCTTTATGGAAACAGCCAATCAACAGCCGTCGCAAAAAAAACAGGATTGAAAAGGCAATTTCTTCATGCAAGGTATTTATCTTTTTTTCACCCTGTTACCGGACAGGCAATCGAGCTTCAAGACGGGCTTGCACCTGATCTTGATAAAAGCCTTGGTATTTTACGTACAAATAAAATATAATTTTTCCTGGAAAGGATGATTTAAATTGGCAAAAATCAGGAGACTGGTACTGGATGTATTAAAACCCCATTCGCCAAACCTGGTGGACCTTGCGACACAGCTTGCCGATCTTGAAGGTGTTGCAGGTGTTGATATTTCATTAAAAGAAATGGACCAGAAGGTTGAAAATGTAAAAATAACCTGTGAAGGTGAAAATATTTCACTTGAAGAAGTGGAAAGGGTTATTATACAGAATGGAGCCTCTATCCACAGTATGGATAAGGTTTCTGCAGGCACAGATCTTATTGAAGAAGTTATGACTCAGCAGGATTAAATAAACAGTACTGGATTAGAAAAACTAAACAAAAAACCCGGGTTTTAAAGTCCGGGTTTTTTGTTATATCTTAAACAGCCATTTATACATAGCCATTTACTATTTTTACATAGCAACTACATATAGATTCTTTCCTATGTCGATCTTATTTCCTGCTTCATGAATATTATATATGATATGGCAAAACAAATTATTGCAAGCATTATGATTACAATCAATTGCGGCCATATCTGTATAAAGCTCTGGTTCAGGGATAAGGGATTTGCAATAAGCTTGCTTAAATCACTGTCAGAAACTGCCAGCGACAGGTGCCCGAGAGTCGGGTCCACTATTGCTGCAGTTGCTTCATAAAACAATATAAACGGAGATATCCTCATGAGGTCAACTGAAAGAGACAGGTTTTTTAACTGTGTTGCAAGTGTGGCCCCATCAAGTACAGGAACAATCTGGTTTGCAAGCTGCGGTGCTATAAATGGCCAGAAAAATGTAAGGAAGAGCCATATCGGAATAGCAGTCAGTATGGCAGCAGCAACGTTTTTCATGAGAACCGAAAATAGCATAGACAGGCTCATCCAGAACATGCCGTATATTATGCAGATAAATATGAATATAAGTATTCTCAGTATCTCCTCGGAAGACGGCGGAACTCCGATTGCCCTGAGCCCAATGCCCATTACAATAAATACTATGCTTGAAATCATTATTGTAAGGGTTGTTATTCCTGCCAGAAATTTACCGTTTATAAGACTGTCGCGATATATTGGCTGTGCAAGCAGCCTGCTTATATTACCTGAGTTCCTTTCGCTGTTTATTGCATTAAAGCCGAACAATATACCTATAAGAGGTATAAAAGCACCAAAGAACCGCACGAAGTTAAATGTCATTATTGCCCTGAGCTCTCCTACAGTAAACAACTTCAGGAAAAACATCTCGTCAATAAAGACTTTTACCAGCAGTGACTGATCAGTACTCATAGGAGCCGACTTTATAGCCTGTATGGAAAGGTATGCAAAACCCAGTCCAGCAATATAAATAAGCGCAAGAAGTATTATAAAAATCTTGCTGCCGAAGTAATCGCCGATTTCTTTACGGAAAACTGTTAAAGCGCCTTTCATATTACTCCTCTTTAAAATATTTCAAATATATATCTTCAAGTGATGAATCTTTGATATTCATCCTTGTCATCAGAAGGTTGTTATCAATGATAAGCTTTGATATAACTGACCTGACATCTTCATCTGCAGTAACCTCTATTACGTTTTCTTTTTTACCAACTGATAAAACCTTATCAAGGCTCTTTATTTTTTCAATTATTTGATCAGGAGCCTCAGAAACTTCTATTTCTATCATGTACTTGCCGGCAGAGAACAGGCCCCTTCCCAGGTGGTCTATTCTTCCTTCGCCAATAAGGTTACCCTTGGACATTATCCCTATCCTTGTGCAAATCCTCTGGACAAGGTTTAACTGGTGCGAGCATATCAGGAATGTAATATTTTTCTGCCTGTTAAGTATCTGTATGTTTTCAAGTATCTGGTTAGCTATCTTTATGTCCAGACCTTCTGTGGGTTCATCAAGTATAACTAGCCTGGGGTCCTTA
>Ga0208828_1000756_pt1 | contig 13765 bp, 8 predicted proteins | sample Kivu_160m_FD_185487 | JGI IMG/M metagenome (GOLD analysis project Ga0208828, IMG submission 185487) | Freshwater microbial communities from Lake Kivu, Western Province, Rwanda to study Microbial Dark Matter (Phase II) - Kivu_160m (SPAdes)... | ecosystem: Environmental > Aquatic > Freshwater >... | reverse complement strand
GGTAGTTTACGCCAAGCCGGAGGACTTGGAAAAAATAAAAGAAAAATTCGAACAAGACGGAAACGCGGTGGACTATGCCGGCGTTGAGTGGTTGGCGAAAGAGCCGGTTAAAGTCAGTCAGGCAACACAAAATAAAATTGATTCCATCTTCGCTGAATTGGACGAAGAGCCGGACATCAGCGATTATTATTCAAACGTCGAGTAATAATCAATTTTTCCATTTTTTTATGATTATTTTGGGCATTGATCCCGGTTTAGCCACCATGGGCTACGCGCTGATTAAAGTTTTATCAAATGGCCAGCCGGCAGTTATTGATTATGGCTGCATTGAAACAAAAAAAAGCCAAACCTTTCCCGAACGGCTTTTGATTATATATTGCGATTTAAAAAAAATAATTGAAAAATATCATCCGGACAAGGTGTCTATCGAAAGCGTTTATTTCGCCAAAAACGCCAAGACCGCGATAAAAGTCGGCGAAGCCAGGGGCGTGGCCGTTTTGGCGGCCGCTGAGAGTAAAAAACCCGTTTTTGAATTTACGCCGCTGCAGGTAAAACAGGCCTTGACCGGTTATGGGCAGGCGTCCAAGCAGCAAATCCAAAAAATGGTCAAAACAATTCTGAATCTTAAAGATATTCCCAAGCCGGACGACGCGGCGGACGCTTTGGCGATCGCCCTTTGTTGTCTGCAGACAAAATCACCAGAATAATATTTTTTGTTTTAGCGTTAAGTGAAAATTTTGAGATGTTATAAAAAATCACGGCCGTGAATCTTTTACGGTTTTTTAATTTCGTTTAGATTATCGCGTTCGAAGCTCAATATTAAAAATGCGCTATGAAAATTTTTAATAAAACGGCAGGCGAATATTGCCGGCACTGCCTGCCCTTTAAAAGAAAATATCATTATGTTTTTCATTTGGAGTATTATTTTAGCAAATTCATCGGGCCTTTCAGGTTTTTATTTTTTAAAAAGAAAAATTCGAGAAACGGCAAGTACGGCAATTTATGGGGGTTAATTTTTGAGATTCTTTCCTTTTTAAAAATAGCCGAGTTTGTTGCCGAACCGGAAAAAACAAAATTGTTTAATCGCGACCTGATTTTTTTTGAAGAAGCGCGGAAAAGAAATTTGGAAATTAGCGCCGTTAAATTTTTAGGGAAGTATATTAATGAATTCAGATTTATTTATCAAAAGAAAAGATATTATTACGAGGGCGCGCCCTTGACTCTTAAATCGGCAAAAGTGGAGATGGACAATAAGGGCGTCTTTAAAAATTTGCTTCAAAATCATCATTTGCCGGCGGCCGAAGGAAAAGTTTTTGTCAGCCGAACTGAAGCGATTAAGTGGGGCGAAAAAATCGGCTACCCCTTGGTTGTCAAACCGAATTCGGGTTCTTTAAGTTCTCATCTTACTTGTCCTGTCGGCTCTGAAATTGAATTGCAACAAGCGATAAAGATTGCTAAAATCTATCGGCCTGATTTTATAGTGGAAAAATATGTTAAAGGAAATCTTTATCGGGCAAGCGTTATTGCCGAAAAATACGTTTTTGTTTGCCAAAAAGAGCGCGCCAATGTCGTCGGCGACGGCCAATCGACAATTCAAGAACTGATAAGGATAAAAAATAGCGACCCGCGGCGCGGCGAAACGGATCAAAAAAACACCACTCTGCATAAAATTCCTCTTAATGACGAACTGGAAGAAAATATTCAGAGTCAAGGGTTGGCTCCAGAATCGATTTTGCCTCGAAATAAAAAGATTTATTTGCAAAATAAGGCGATTTTGTCCCAAGGCTGCGACATTATTGACTGCCCGAATATTCATCCGGATAATCAAAGCCTTTTTTTAAAAATCGCCTGGTTGCTCCAAACGGATTTGGTCGGCTTGGATTTTATTTGCCCTGATATCGGCCAATCGTATCAAAAACAGGAAACGGCGATTTTGGAGGCTAATAGTTTGCCTTATATTGACATGCACCAATATCCTTCGCAAGGGCAATCTCGTCCTATAGCCAAACTGGTTTGGGATATTGTTTTAAAAGATTTGAGTAACGGACGAAGAGAGTTATAGTAAACTAAAATAAAATAAAAAAAGCATTAGCTCTTTTTTTATTTTAAAGTCAGTCCTTATTGTTTTAAGGGTAAATATAGCCAATAATTTTCCAACCCTTTTGCCAGGCGTTAGTGGTGTTTTGTAAAATAACTTCTGAATAAGCGCGGGGTTTTAGGCCGTTCATTTCTGAAAAGGTGACAGTGGAGGAATTGAAACTCTCGACATAACCGACATGCCCGTATCTTTGACAAATCCAGCTGGTGCAAGTGAGAACAATGATCGCTCCTTGGCGGGGCTGGTCGCCGGTGGCATAGCCGGACTTTTTGGCTTTGGGAAACCAGTTTTTCGCGTCGCCCCAAGACGGAACACATTGGCCTTGCTCAGTCGCCCATTTAAAAGCCGCCCAGTCAGTACACTGGCGGATGACAAACTTGTGGCATTTTGTATTCTTGCGCCAATCAGAATAATTAGAATAGTTTTCTTGGACAAAAATAGGCTCGTTTTGAATAACCGGTTGAGGCGGCGGGGGCGGGGTGCCGTCAGGGATAAGGATAGTTGTTCCGGGTTCAAGAATCGAGTCAGGATTAAAACCGTTGAATTTTACAATATTTTCCAATGATGTTCGGTATTTTTGAGCCAGAGAAGAAAGCGTGTCCCCCTTTTTTACTTTATGGGTTAATCCATCCACGGGCAAGATTTTTAATTCGTCTCCGGGCTTGATAATTGACCAAGAATTAAGATTATTTTCCCAAAGAAGAGTATTCCATTTAAGTCCGAATTTTTCCGCGATTGTGGAGATAGTGTCGTCCGTCTGGACAAGATATTTTTCTATTTCGGTTCGAGTTGGCAATTTTGAAGGGTCAAAAGCGGGATTGGGCGCGACTAAAGCGCTGCCGCCTAAAGTTAGAACGATTTCCTGTTCTTTATCGTATTCTTCTTCAACGATTTCTTCGTTTTTTGAATAACCGACTTGCTCCCGAAAGGCGGCAATTTTGAAGTCGGCGCCCTGTTTTCCTTCTATTATTGATTTTTCGGGAATTGAGAGGCTAGTTTCAATAAAAATATCTTCTTTCACAGCGGCGATTTTTGCTAAAAGATTGTTTTCAAAAGAATCTTGATAAGCGGTTTGGACTTCCAAATAAGAAAAAAGCGAAAAAAGAACAATAACAACCGCCAAAGGCAGTTGTCGAAAGGAGAAAATCTTTTTTATTAAGCGGCTTGATAGGCGGATAAAATAAAATAGGGCTAAAATAGTCGCCCGAACCATGGCGCCAACTTGTTTAAGAATAAAATTAATGCTATACTTAGCAATCATACTAGTTTTGTATTGTAAGGGAAAAACTAGAATTAATCAAGATGAGTTATTAACAGGGTTTAAACAGGGCGTTTTGGCAATTTATTCCGGATTTTAAGAATAAATTGCGTTTAAAACGCCATTTTAGGCCTAATCGCGTTTTTATGGAAAATTATAATCATCAAGAAATCGAGCAAAAATGGCAGCGCCTTTGGGAAGAGACTAAAATTTATCAGGCCAATGATTTTGACCCTCGGCCAAAACAGTATATTTTGATTGAATTTCCTTATCTTTCGGGCGACGGGCTTCATGTCGGCCATGTCAGGAGCTATAGCGCTTTAGACGCTTTAAGTAGAAAAAAAAGAATGGAGGGTTATAATGTTTTATATCCGATTGGCTGGGACGCTTTTGGCTTGCCAACCGAAAATTACGCCCTGAAAACGGGCATTCACCCCATAGATATCACTAAGAAAAATATTGAACTTTTCAAGCGCCAATTAAAAGGACTGGGGCTTTCTTTTGATTGGTCAAGGGAAATTAATACCTCGGATCCCGATTATTACAAATGGACTCAGTGGATTTTTTTGAAGTTTTATGAAAAAGGACTGGCTTATGTCGCGGAAATTCCGATTAATTGGTGTCCGAGCTGTAAAATTGGCCTGGCCAATGAAGAGGTGATTAACGGCAAATGCGAGCGTTGCGGCGCTAGTGTGGAAAAACAGGAAAAAAAGCAATGGATGATGAAAATCACCGCTTACGCCGACCGCTTGCTTCAAGACTTGGAAACTGTCGATTATCTGGATAAAATTAAAACCCAACAAATCAACTGGATCGGGCGAAGCCAAGGCACAGTGGTTAAATTCAAAATATCAGGAAACAGCCGGGCATTAAGCGCCAGCCATCAGTTTATTGAGGTTTTTACCACTCGGATTGACACGCTTTTCGGCGTTACGGCTTTGGTTTTGGCGCCGGAACACAAGTTTATCATTGATAATTTATCATTGGTTGACAATCGGCAGGAAGTGGAAAAATACATTAAGGCGTCAAAGAAAAAAAGCGAGTTGGAAAGAACCGATCTTGACAAGGAGAAAACTGGCGCTCCCCTTAAAGGGGTTTATGCTCTTAATCCGATAAATGGCGAAAAGGTTCCTGTTTGGGTCGGCGATTACGTGATTGCCACTTATGGCGGCGGGGCCGTTATGGTGGTTCCCGCTCATGACAAGCGCGATTATGCTTTGGCTCAAAAATACGGGCTGGAAATCAGGCAAGTGATTAAAACGCCAAAGCAAAAAGAAGAAACCAAAAAAGAATCGGAACAAGCATTTACGGATTACGGATTTCTTGTCAATTCAGGAGAGTTTAATGGTTTGCCTTCGGAAAAAGCGATTGAAAAAATAACCGATTGGCTGGAACGAAGGGATTTGGGCGGCAAAGCGATACATTATAAACTTCGGGACTGGGTTTTTTCCCGTCAGCATTATTGGGGAGAACCTATTCCGCTAATTTTTTGCGAAAATTGTAAAAAATTGGCGGAAAAATTCAAAATTCAAAATTCAAATTCCGAAATTAAAAAAGAATTTAGTCAAGGAGAAATACTAAACCCCGGCTGGATAGCGGTTCCAGAAAAGGATTTGCCAGTTGAACTTCCTTATGTGAAAAAATACCAGCCGTCGCAAACCGGCGAATCGCCGTTGGCCAACATCAAAGAGTGGGTTGAAACCAAATGTCCGAAATGTGGCCGTCCGGCTCGGCGGGAAACCGATACCATGCCCAATTGGGCCGGCTCAAATTGGTATTTTCTCGCCTATTGCCTGGCCACGCAAATGAAAGAGTTTAAATCGGCTGAAAGTTTTCAGAATATCTTTCTTAAGAATAAAGATATTCTGAATTACTGGCTGCCGGTGGATGTTTATAATGGTGGCATGGAGCATACGACGCTTCATCTTTTGTATTCTCGGTTTTGGCATAAATTTTTATTTGACCTTGGGTTGGTTCCAAATCCTGAGCCGTACGCCCGGCGCCGTTCTCACGGCATGGTCTTGGCCGAAGACGGGCGGAAAATGAGCAAAAGTTTCGGCAATGTTATTAATCCGGACGAAATCGTGGCCGCTTACGGTGCCGATGTTTTAAGAGTTTATGAAATGTTTATGGGGCCTTTTGACCAAGCTATTGCTTGGGACACGAAAACAATAAAAGGAGTGGATAGATTTTTAGCCAAGGTCAGGAATTTAATATTAAAAATAAAAAATAAAAAACAAAAAATACAGATAAAAGATAAGGAAATATCAAAAACAGAAAGCGACAAATTGGAGCAATTAAAACATCAAACTATTAAAAAAGTAAGCCAGGACTTGGATAATTTGAGATTTAACACCGCCGTCGCCGCTTTAATGGAGTATGTCAACCAATTATCAGCCGTCAGTCGATTATCAACTGATCATTTTGAGGTCTTAATATTGCTGCTGGCGCCGCTGGCGCCGCATTTAAGTGAAGAATTGTGGCATCAGCTTCATCCTGATTTGTCTGAAAAGCAAAGTGTTTTTCAGGAAAAGTGGCCTGAATTTGACGAAGAATCGGCGCGGCAAAAACAAATCGAATTGATTATCCAAATCAACGGTAAAATTAGGGACAAAATAGCGGCCGAGGTTGATATTTCCGAAGATGAAGCGAAAAAAATTGCCTTTGAAAGCCCGAAAATCCAAAAATATTTAATGGGGAAAGAGATTAAAAAAATTATTTTTGTCCCTGGGAAATTGATTAATTTATGTCCTTGACAAAAAGCGACTTTTGTGATACGCTAATGGCGTAATGATTAAAATTAACAATTAATTATAATTTTATGGTGAATGTTATTGAAGAGTTTGTTCAGGGTTTGGTTAAAAAGGCCGGGCTTGAAAATACGCCGGAGGATTTTAGAAACGAATATGTGAAAAAATTAACCGCGGAAGTTCAGCGACGCTTAGGCATAATGGCGGTTCAGGAACTTGATGAGCAAGGGTTAAAGGATTTTGAAAAATTGGCCAAGGATAAAACGGCGCCCAAGCCAAACCAAATTATGGACTTTTTTAATGCGCGGATTCCTGATTTTCAAGTTAAACTCGTCAAAGTTTTGGAGGATTTCGGCAACGAGTTTGTTCAGGGGGCGGAAAAATTAAAAGGGGCTAAATTAAGTTAGATTTTCAGAATTTGACATCCAAAAACGAAGAGATTGGAATTGGGTATTTTTATCTAAAATTTCTAAAATAAAATTAGATTTCAATAAAAATAAATAAGAAACATTATTTATAAAATTATGTTTAAAAATATTGAAACAGGCTTTTTTGGAAATTCTAATGGTTTAGAGCAGGAAGGCGCGGAAAAAAATATAAAAAAATTTAATTCAGTGGAAGAGTTTAAATCCTTTGTTTCAGGCAAAGAAGATGAAATCAATAGTTTAAAGAAAAAATCTCAAGTAGACGACAAAGAAAGGGCAGAGATGACTCCAGAAGATTACGAACAAATGAGCTCTTTGCAAAAGGAGCTGGAACCTTATGGGGAAGCGCGCCAGTTATTGGGTCAAATTGAGAAAAAAGAAATTGAGAAAAAAGAAAATGAAAGATTGAGACAGGAGCATGAGTTTAATCTTGAGGCAGTGAACGCCGACATTGACCGGGAAATTGTTGAATTAAATAACCAGTTAGAAGGATTGGTCGTTGGAGGAGGAAAAAATGAATCAGTCCGAAAAGAGAGAAAAGCGGAATTTACAGCCGGCCAACAGGTAAGAGTGCTCAGAACTTCGGGTAAAGTGGAAGATGGCTGGCAAGTCGTCAGATGGGTAGACGAAGATCAGGTTATGGTTGTTGATAAATCAGAAAAATGGCAAAAAGTAGTCGGAGCTGATGAATTATTAAAATGGCAAGATCTGTCTCTTACTCAAAAAGAAGAAGAGAAAATAGAGAAGACAAAAGAAACGCGAGAAGTTCCGGGAAAAGAGAAGCAAGAAGTTGGAGAAATCTCGGAGAAAACGGAAGAAATACTGGAGAAATTAGGCTATGTTGACATTGAACCAAAAGAAATTTTTGAAAAACTAAACAAAGATGACGCGGAAAAATTAAAAGAACTGATGAAGGGAGGGAAAGAGGGGGAGATAATCGAGTTTTTTAAAAATAAGATTAAAGAAATTATCGCCGCTCGGGGCAAAGAGGAGTTGACTGAAGAAAAATTAGAGGAAGTCGCCAAGTCGTTGCACCAAGCGATTCAACGAAGTATTGAGGCTAAAACCCAAGAAGCGGCGGCTAAAGAGTATGGCCGTCTGGCCGGGAAATTCGCTTTTGGTATGGGCAAGGGCGTAGCGATAAGTTATGGGGCGATGATAGGGGTTAAGGCCGCGCTAGTCGCTTTGGGAGTGGCTTCGGGCGGAACTCTTTTAGCGGTCGGAGCTATTGGCGTGACTGCGGGTCTTTTTATTGAAAGAAAAATTAGCGGCTGGATAAGGGGAAAACGCGCGGAAAAAGCCAAGGCCAAAGAAGAACAAAATTTTGAAGAAAAAAAACAAGAGATAATAGAGCAATTTTTTCAGCAAGAAAATATTTTAGAACAAATGAGTGGGATAATCAGCAATGAAATTAGAAGGCAAACTAGTAAAGAAACTTTAGCCGCGTTGGGGGTTCCCCAACAAAAAGAAGTTCCGCCAGGGGCGGTTGAGCCGGTAGCGCCGGAAAAAGACGAGGAAGATTTTGCGCGGGAGTCCCTCCAGCCAGTGGCTGAAGCGGTGACAGAAAAAAAAGAAACTGAAGAAGGGGGTTTAACTGAGATACAAAAAGAACTTTATTTAAGCTGTTTAACCAAAATTAAAGCTGAATATCCGCAAATAGAAAATGAGGAACAGATAAAGAATATGGCGATTCAAATGGCTTTAACCTTGGAACAGCATATCACAGGAGAAAATGAAGCCAAAAAAAGATTGGAGCAGATTAAAAAAAATAAACCCAAGGTTTATGAGTTGATTCAAAAATTTAATCTCTTGCGTTCGGGTGTTGGTCCGCAAAAACCCGAGGGCATGAATAAAGAAGAACAAAACCTTTGGGATAAATATAAATACGATATTTTGGGACTAGCCGTCGGCTCGGCGATGGGTATTGGCTTGCGGACCAGTGGCGCGGGCCGGGTGGTCATGGGCGCGTTGACCGGCATTGGTGGCGGCTATATGTTGAGCGAGCTTTTAGACAAAAGGGAAGAGAAAAAAGGGTTGAAAAAAATAGCCGAAATGATTGATCAGTCGGAAAAGGTCATTCAAGACATTAGATTTCCGGCCGAGGAATTGCCAAAATTAAAAGAAGACGCCCTTTTGGTCCAGTCTCGACTAGAATTGGGATTGCTGGATTCAGACCTAATTCTTAAAAGTCGGGCGGAAAATTTTATTCACAACGTGAGAAAAGTGGAAATGGCTAATCAGGCCGCGTTAGATGATTTATTAAAGAAAGTGCAGGAAAATAACCAAAACTTAGAAAATAAAGTTGAAGAAGACTTATCCCAAATACAAAAGAAAACCAAAAGGCGAAGAATTTTATTTATGATCGGCGGTGGTGTTGTCGGCGGTCTAGGCACTGTGGCCTTAAGTGAAATTAGTAAAAAGATTTTTGGGGAAAAGGGCGGCAAAAGCGAATCCCAGTCCGAAGAACCAAAAACTCAACCAGAAGATTTAAGCGACGCAATAGTAAAGCAAGGAGAAGGGCCGGAGCATGCTTTTATTAGGCAAATTATGAAAGATCCGGCAAAATTTGGCTTTAAAGGAGATCTTAGCGATAAAGTGGCGGTTGAAAATTATGCCGGTAGGTTAGCACACCGCATTGCCCTTGACCAGGGAATTGTTAAGCCTGGTCCGGGTGGAATAAATGAAGAAATAAGAACTAAGGTTGCCGACCGAATCGCCGAAAGATTGGATGTAACTCCGGACGGAAAAATTAGCGTTAGAGAAATCGATTTGCGTACCGGCGCGTTAGGACGGACTGACGCGATTGATACTTATGAGTATTCTGAAGTAGTAAAACCGAGGCCAGCAACCGGAGTTGGAATCGCAGCCGAAACACCGGCGGAAGCGCCAGTAGAAGCGCCAGCCACGCCCGAACCGGCAGCAGTGGAAACACCTGTTTCAGGCACGGAATCCTTAATTGAAAAATTAAAAATATCTCATCCAAAAATTAAAGATCAATCTTGGTTTGACGGATTTAAGGTTGATGACAAGGGAACAATTACCCGCGAGGGTTATACCGGCACTTATACTTTGGAGTCGGATGGCGACTTGGTTTATTCCGGTGGTACTGGACCCAGCGGCGGTCAAGTGGGTCCTAAAATAATGAAAGCAGGGGTTTATCAGTGGGAAGATTATGCGGAGGCCGGGACTGGAGTTTCACCGGAAGCGCCAGCCACGCCCGAACCGGCGCCAAGTCCGGAAGTACCAGCTACGCCCGAGTCGGCAGCAGTGGAAACGCCAACTGCATCCGAGCCGGCATCTCCGACCATTGAACAAGCGCCAGCCGAAACACCAGTGGAGACGCCAGCGGAAACATCAGCGGAAGCGCCAGAAGCGCCCGAGCCGGCGCCGTCTACGGAACGGTCGGTCGCTGAACCTCAACCAACTTCAGAATCACATTCTTCTACTTCGGAATCGGGAACCAGAGTTTCACTGGAAGCCGATAATCAAGCGGTGGAAAAAATAGATAAAATAATTCAGAATTATAAAGGAAGTCATCCGAACGTCGAGATTACTCCTTTGGAATCAAAAAATATTGATGGCTATGTCTATCATACCTTTAAAATGAATGGTAAAGAAGTTTATTTTGACGGCCAAGCGAATTTAATTAAAAATAGCCTTAAAATTAATTTTATTGAACAGGGAGTAAATCCCGACAGTGAAACTGCAATCAAAATATTTGAGAGTATTAAAAATAGAACTGATACTGGCGTGCTCGAAGTCAAGAGTATAGGCGATAAAAAATACTTTATTTATGACAGCCAACCGAATAATCGTCTTTTTGGACATCCCAAACAGTACTTTAATCCGGATGGAACAGCGATAACGAGCGATGTCCAGCAATTTACTTTGGAAAGAGGCTTGGACCCGCAGAATAAAAGCGATATTGGAAAAGCGTACGAAATATTTAAACAAGCCCATCCAGAAGTGACGCAAAGCGTGCCTGAACGCCTGCATGATTCGGCCTTGCAGTTTGTTGAAATGAATAAAATGTTCAATAAAAGTGATGAGGATTTATTGAAAAAAATGACCGCGATGTTTGTCAAAGATTTTAACGGCAATACAGAAAAGTCAAAAGAATTTGCCAGGCAGATAATAGAAGAATATAACCGCGGTAGTAAATAATTTTTTAAGATGATTCGGATTTAATCAGAATTCGTTTTTGGCATGTCTTTGAAAAACGAAATTAAAGGTTTGTGCCGAAAATATCAAATAAGACCCCGCCGCCGGCAGGGACAGAATTTTTTGATTTGCCGTGAGATTATCCAAAAAATGATTAAAGCCGCTGAGTTAAACGGGAGTGAGGCGGTTTTGGAAATCGGTCCGGGTTTAGGATTTTTAACCAAACAAATCGCCTTAAAAGCCCAAAAAGTCGTAGCCGTGGAAATAGACGAGAGAATAGTCAGCGTTTTGAAAAATGAATTAAGGGATTTTAAAAATATTGAAATTATTCAAGGCAATATTCTGGACTTGGAAATTTTTCACCGAGCGCGGAAATCTTTGGGCGGTAAGTTTAAAATTATTTCCAGCTTGCCCTTTAACATCACCGGCGCGATTTTGCGCCGTCTTTCGTCTTTTCAATCGGATATTGAGTCGATGATTTTAATTTTACAAAAAGAGGTCGGCGAGCGGATTGTCGCTCAACCGCCCCAAATGAGTTTATTAGCCGTTTCAGTCCAATTTTTTAGCCAAGCGGAAATTGTCAGCGGAGTGGATAAAAATAATTTTTGGCCTCAACCAAAAGTGGACGCGGCCATTATAAGAATTATTCCGCGAGGATTTGCGGGAGCCGATTTTCTTAAAAATTTGCCACCCGATTTTGAAAAAAAATTTTTTCAAATTGTCAGGGCGGGATTTTTTTCGCCCAGAAAATATTTACTTAACAATTTTGTCAAAAGCGGTATAATAAAAAATATAAAAACATTAAAATCTAAAGATATTGGAACAGAAGGACAAAAGGAGAAAATGAATAAGATTTTTAAAGAAATTGGATTAAATCCAAGAGTTAGGGCTCAGGAGTTGCCAATGGAAAAATGGATTGAGCTGGCAAATAAATTATAACCTATATGAAATCTAAGAAATCCTCAATTTTATTTTTATCGTTTTTAACCATCTTTGCTGTTGGCTTGATTTATTTCCAAATCAGGGGAGCAATTTTTTCCCCTTTTAAAAAATCGGAACAAACCGCGGTTGATAAACAAATTGAAAGCACGGTGAATATTTTAGCCACCCAAGACACGGACGAAGACGGATTAACGGATTTTGACGAAGAGTTTGTTTATCAAACCTCGGTTTATTTAACGGATTCGGACAGTGACGGGTTTGCCGATAAACAGGAAGTCGATGCCGGGAGCGACCCTTTGAATCCGAATTCCACGCCGAAATTGGTAAAATCGGAAACGGGTAGCGAAACGAATTTTTTGGAAAAAACCTTTAAAGCGGAGGAAATTCAGTCCTTTCAAGAAGCGGGAACGGAAGCTAAAAATCAAAATGAAATTTCCGCTCAAGAAATCAGGGATTTATTGGTCAATTCGGCCGGCTTAAGCCGGGACGTTGTGGATAAGCTTGATGACGAAATGCTGATAAAGTTGTATAATGAAACTAAACAGGAAACAGGTATTGATTTACAGACCTTGGGACAAGAACAGGCAGCCGAGAAAATTTTTGATATTTCGCAAATGAGGCAAATTTTAATAGAGCAGGGGGTGGACGAGACAATGCTCAATCAAGTGGACGATGCCACTTTGGAACAGATGTTTTTGGAGGCGCTGACACAGTAAGTGTAAAATTCAAAAATCAAATTTATTTAATCATATGGAAGTCAAACTATTTAAAAAAATCATTGTTTTTATCGCCTTAATGATTTTTGTGTTAGGCGCTTTTATCTTACCTAAAAACGCCCAGGCAATTGACGTTATTGGCGGTCCGTCTCAAGTGATTTCCACTATTTGGAATAAGGTTACCGAGGTGCTTAAAGAAGCGTGGAAAAAGGGCGGAGCCGTCGCTTATAAAAATTCGCTTAATTTTTTTCTGGGACAGATAGCCAAACAAAGCGCGGAATATCTCGGCACTTTTGGCCAAGGACAAAAGCCGATGTTTTTGACTAATCCTAAAGAGTATTTGTCCGATGTCGGCGACCAAGTTTTGGGAGAGTTTATCGACGAAGTGGGAAAGGGATTTACTGGCAAGAGTTTGTGCGACCCTTGGGATCCGACCATCCGTTTGCGAATGTCGATTCAATTGGATCCGAAATACAAGGAGAAAAAATTTGATCCGAAAATGAATTGTTCTTGGAGTAAGATAAGACAGAGAATAAAGGAAGCGCAAAACGACCGGCTGTTTGAATTCGGTCTTGATTTGGAAGAGGGTCCAGTTAAGGAATATAAGGCCGACTTAAAAATTCTAATGGCTCAAGATCCAGTTTTGAATAAATACAGCCCTGGACAATTGGGGAACAGAGTTACGCCGGTAGGACAATGGGATTGTCATGATGACGGTTTTTATTACATTCCCAATCCTGATAAGTCAAATGAGCAATGCGCCGCGGTTAACCTAGGCGTGAAGTATTTATTAAACATGGATAATAAGTTAAGCGACATTCAGGATGAGTATGAGGCGATTATTAACGCCTGGAAATCCGTTCAAGCCGGCAGTGAATATTTGGCGGAGAAACAAGAGAAAGTAAATAAGGAACTTGAAGCCCTTGATTTAGCGAAAAACAACGCGTTAAAATCCGGCTGCCCAACCGATTCTTGTTCCAAATGCTCGCAACTTTCCGATGGCGGTTATAAAACGATTTGTAACGATTCGGATAAAAAATGGCAAAAAGTTAGGGGACAGAAAGAAAAAATAGATACTTATTACGCAAGATATTTTGATACTCAAGAAAAAAAATTTCATCCCGAATACGTAGTTACCGATTTAGAGAAGTTGGAATCCAAGATTAAAAAAGATATTTGGGGGTTTGAAGTAGACACTATCGGAGCCGTGAAGAAAAATCCGGATACGGGAGAAGATATTGTTAATATGGATTCGTCTCATCTCAGTTTTTGGAAGAAATATACTTCGGCTTGCGCCGCTAAGAACGAGGCGGATTTTTGCGCCGATGACAATTGTAAAAAAATTTTTTCATTATCGCCGGTGTCGGTGCAGTCTAATCTGTGTGGTTGCGAGCAAGGAATAGATTCCGTAGAGA